>Ga0126373_10000371_pt1 | contig 29612 bp, 23 predicted proteins | sample PanSoiMetPlot_11_FD_92545 | JGI IMG/M metagenome (GOLD analysis project Ga0126373, IMG submission 92545) | Tropical forest soil microbial communities from Panama - MetaG Plot_11 | ecosystem: Environmental > Terrestrial > Soil > Tropical forest > Bulk soil | place: Panama | collected 2016-02-17 | reverse complement strand
GAGCACGGGCGGTTAACGCCTCAGCCACAGGCCTCAGCCACAGGCCTCAGCCGGCCGACACCGCAAGATACAACATCGCGAAGGCGAGTGCCGTGGCCGCGATCGACAGGCCGGCCAGCGCTTTGATCAATGGCTCCTTCCACATCAGACGCGCGCGTGGCGTCCTGGCCAGATAAGCCGCCACGAACCCACCAACGAACCCTCCGGCGTGGGCCATGAAGTCGACGCCCGGAAAAAAACTGATTATCACGCACCAGATCAGCCACTGCGAATAATAGGCCTTCACCATCGATCCGGTGTGCGATTTGTCGGTGATTCCGTAGGCCAGCATCGCGCCGATCAAGCCGAAAATTCCGGCCGACGATCCCACCGAGAAATGACCGCCGAGAAGATGCGAACTGGCCCAAAATCCCGCCACCGTCGACACGAAATAGAACAGGATGAAGCGGCTCGTTCCATAAAGCATCTCCACCTCTGCCCCCAGCCCGAACAGTACCCAGGAATTCATCAGAATGTGGAAGATTCCACCGTGTAAAAAGCCGGCCGTGATCCAGCGCCACCACTGGCTATCCATCATCGACGCCGGCATGCTCGCACCCCACTGCGTGAGCACACCGCGCCACGGCCCCAGGTTGTCGGCGACGAAAAGAATTCCGTTCACAAGCAGGATCATCGTGGTGCTGAATCGCGCGTGCGGGATCAATCCTCCGAGCGCGTCGCCGGGATTGCGCGCATCCACGGCGCGAGGGCCGAGCGGCACTTCGCAGTACGGGCAAACCCGATCGCTGGTCGTCACAAACGCCCGGCAGTTCGGGCACATCCGTCGCTTGTCCACTGGACTCATTGTACAGTGCGTGCTCCCGATCCACCCGGATTGCTACAATTGAAAAATCTAATTTCCCTCCTGAGAGAGCAACCTGCACGGATGTCCAAATCGGAGAAAGATTACCGGCAAGACATCGTTGACATCGGCAAGATGATCTATCAAAAGGGCTGGGTTGCCGCCAACGACGGCAACATCAGCATCCGGTTGGACGCCAGTCGTGTCCTCTGCACCTGCACTGGCATCAGCAAAGGCATGATGACGCCCGAGGATCTCATCATCTGCAGCCTCGAGGGCATGAAGCTGGAGGGATCGCGCGAACTTACGTCCGAGCTCGCGATGCATCTCACCATCTACAAAATGCGCGCCGACATTTTCTCTGTCGTACATGCGCATCCTCCGGTCGCAACCGGCTTTGCGGTGGCGGGCAAACCCCTCACGCTCGCGCTCCTTCCGGAGGTGGTGATCGGTCTCGGCTGTGTCCCTCTGGCCGAATACGGATTGCCCGGCACACCCGCGCTCACCGAAGGCATGCTTCCGTACATCCCAAAATACGATGCGATCCTCATGCGAAATCACGGCCTGGTTTGTTACGGCGAAGACGTGTATAAATCGTTTTTCAAGATGGAAACTGTGGAACATTTCGCGCGCATTACGTTGGTGGCCGAACTCCTCGGTGGACCGAAGGTTCTGCCGAAGCAGGAGGTTGATAAACTGATAGACTCGCGCACGCGCTACGGAATCAAGCCTCGCAGCGGAGTTGAGCCGGGCCGGCCGGTCGCGGCCGAAGAGTTGGAGCAATCGCAAGAGCGCTTTCAGATGACGCGCGAGGAATTGATCGCGCTGCTGGATGAGGCATTGCGCGCGCGCGGCGTGCTGACGTAATGTGGTTCGGGAGGCCGAATGGGTGAAGCGTTGGGAATGATCGAGACACGCGGTCTGGTGGCCATGATTGAAGCCGCTGATGCGATGGTGAAGGCAGCGAACGTCAAAGTCGTGGGGTGGGAAAAGATCGGATCGGGCTATGTTACTGCGCTCGTGCGCGGCGACGTGGCAGCGGTCCGAGCCGCGACCGACGCCGGAGCTGCTGCCGCGCGGCGCGTCGGCGAACTGATCGCGGTCCACGTGATCCCGCGCCCGCACCCGAGTCTCGAAGACGTCCTGCCGATCGGCAAAGCGCAAGCCGCGGCCGGCGCCAAGTAGGCCCGCATGATTCTGGCCCGCGTCGTGGGCACGGTGGTCGCTACGCGCAAGGATCCCCGCCTCGAAGGTTTCAAGCTGCTGGTTGTGAAGCCCGTGACGCCGGATGGCAAAGATGAATCCGGGTATGTGATTGCCATCGACACCGTCAGCGCTGGCTCGCAAGAAACCGTGATCGTGGTCTCCGGCAGCTCGGCCCGCATGGCTGAGGGGTGCAAGGACAAGCCGGTGGACGCGAGCATCGTCGGCATCGTGGACACGGTGAGTTTGAAATGAGCGCTGCATGTTTCTAGGCCGAGTGGTGGGACGTGTGGTCTCCACGGTGAAAGATCCTGGACTGACTGCGCAGCGATTGCTCATCGTCCAGCCGCTGAAGCCGGATCTGGCAGCGACGGGCAAACAGATCGTCGTACTGGACGCCGTCGGCGCGGGCGCTAACGAGCTGATCTACTGGTGCCGCGGCAAGGAATCGAGCTTCCCCTTTCTTCCCGACGAGGTGCCATCCGACGGCACCATAGTCGGGATCGTCGATGAGTTGCATCTGGAACGCTGATGCTGATCGCGCGCGTGGTGGGCGAGCTCGTCTCCACTCATAAGCACTCGAGCCACGAAAAACGCAAGGCGCTCATCGTGCAGCCGCTCGATCTCGACGGGTCGAATCGCGGGGATCCGGTGATCGCGCTCGACGCCGTGGATGCCGGCGTGGGCGATCGGGTGCTCGTGGTTACCGAAGGCTTCGGCGCGATGACCAGCGTGGGACGGCTGCAATCACCGATCGATATGGCCGTGGTGGGCGTAATCGACCGGTTGGACTTGCACGGCAGTGCTGAAGCGCCGTCGCCAATTGGGCAACAGAATCAGAGCTAGCGCGAACAACAAGACGAGCTTTATCACTTCGCTGATTCCGTACATGGCGTGGAGGCGTGCGAACTCGGTGGCCGCCGACGCATTATCGAGGTTCGCACTGAGTGAAAGCATGCGCGGCGTCACCGCGAAACTTTGCACTGCAACGATGGTGAGCGGCACGAGAGAGATGACACCGAGCAACCCATTCCGGATGCCGAGCCACGTTAACGCCGAGAACCCGACTGCGAGAACCAGCTCGACGCGCTCCCAATCGACGAAGAACCGCTGATTCAACTTTCCAGCCATCTCGCGGAGAGCCGCGTGCATGCTTGGTGTCGAGAGTGTGTCGGCCATCTGAAAATTTTGCGTTGCTACAAAGATCATGAACAAGCTGCCCATGATCCAAGCGCCGAGCGTGAGGGCGGCGAAGCGCTGGTGTTGCATCGATTACAAGTCTAGCGCCGCAGAACTTGGAAGGCGAACTCGCGTCCCCATTTTTGCTGGAAGGCGAGCGAGATCCACAACAGAGCGAATGGTTCTAAGAGGCGGGCTTGCGTGAGCGGGCCGGTGTCTTGCGGATCGAATCCGATATCGGCGGCGAGCTCGTGAACGGTCTTCTTCGCTGCTGCGTCGTCGCCGCAGTAAAAAATCACAGGCTTGCCGGCCGAGAATGAGTCGTTCTCCATGATGGTGCTGCCGACAGTGTTGAAGGCCTTCACGACCTTTGCGCCCTTGGCCCAATCGGCTACTTGCTCCCCCGCCGAGGTCGACGTGCCGACGGCGAGACCGGAAAGATCCGGCAGCAGCGGGTTGGTAGCGTCGATCAGTACTTTTCCAGCGAGATTGCCGAGGCCGCTCAGGACATCTTTAGCGATCGACCACGGCATGGCGAACAGAAGCACATCGTTCGTGGCAGCTTCGACGAGCTTCGCTGCACGCGCATTTTTTCCAGCGCGATCGAGAAGCTTCTTCATGTCTGCGTCGTCCGGCGTGCGTGAGCCGAAGACGATTTGATGACCTTTTTGCGCCCAGCGCGTGCCGAGCGCGCCACCGACATTTCCCGAACCGATGATTCCGATGTTCATTTGGTTTGTAGATAGCATGTTACCTGGAAAAGTTGCAAGGGATAATCGAAACATGGCTTTGAAACAAACAACGAACTACGTGGAGGATTCGCTGGGCGTTTTCCGTCAATACAAGAACTTGGCGGAGCGCGCTATAGAACAGGTGAAGGACGAAGCGCTGTTCGCGGAAATCGATAGTGAGAACAATTCGATCGCGATCATCGTAAAGCACATGGCCGGGAACATGCGATCGCGGTTCCGTGATTTCCTGACGACCGATGGCGAGAAGCCGGACCGCAACCGCGATTCCGAGTTTGTCGATCCGCCGAAGACGCGCGAGGCGCTGATGACGCTGTGGGAAGCAGGCTGGAACGAGGTTTTCGGCGCGATTGAGCCGTTGTCGGAGGCGGATCTGGCGCGCACGGTGACAATTCGCGGCGAAGCGCATTCGGTGATGCAGGCCATCCACCGGCAGATCGCGCATTACTCGTATCATTGCGGTCAGATTGTAGTCCTCGCCAAGCATTTTCGGAGCGACTCGTGGAAGCCGCTGACGATTCCACGCGGCAAGTCGCAAGAATATTTGAAAAGGGTTATGGCGGGGGAGGTTAGTCAACGGTAGCGTTGACAGGAGTGTCAACGCGGCACGCAGGAGTGCGTGGGCCACGGTGAATCTCTTGCAGGCTCCAGACGCGAATGGGGTCGCGGCGCCGGGACCCGACGGCTTCGGCGGCGGCTTTCGCACCGCTCAGCGTAGTGATGCAGGGGATGCGGTAAGCGACGGCAGCGCGTCGGATGGCTTGTTCGTCCGTGAATGAGTGACCGCCGGTGGTTGTGTAGATGACGAGCTTCAGCGCGCCTGCTTTCAAGAGGTCGACTGCATTGGGGCGGCCTTCGTTCACCTTGAAGACGGTTTTCACGGTGAGTCCGGCATTGCGAAGGGCGGCGGCGGTGCCGCGCGTGGCTGTCAAAGAAAATCCGAACGAGGCGAATTTGCGCGCGACTTCGACGACGGCGGCTTTGTCGCGATCGTTGACGCTGATGAAGACCGCGCCCGATTCGGGGAGCGGAGTACCGGCGCTCAGTTGAGCTTTACCGAACGCTTCGCCGAAGTTTTCGCCGACGCCCATCACTTCGCCGGTGGAACGCATCTCCGGACCGAGCGCGGGATCGACGCCGGGAAATTTAGCGAAGGGAAAGACCGGAGACTTCACGAAGCATTGCGAGACGGGAAGCACGCCGCTGGTTTGGCCGCCGGTGAGGTCTGCGAAATCGGCGAGGCTTTTGCCAAGCATCAGGCCGACGGCGATTTTGGGCAACGGCACGCCGGTGGCTTTGCTGACGTAGGGCACGGTGCGTGAAGCGCGCGGATTCACTTCGAGAACGTAGACGGTTCCGTTCTGGATGGCGTATTGGACGTTCATCAGTCCGATGACGTGCAGCGCACGGGCGAGCTTGGTAGTGTAGTCTTCGATGACACGCAGCACTTCGGGCGAGAGGCCTTGCGGAGGAAGAACGCAGGAGCTGTCGCCTGAATGCACACCGGCTTCCTCGATGTGCTCCATGATGCCAGCGATGAGGACGAAGCCGTGCCGATCGGCTAGCGCGTCAACGTCGACTTCCGTGGCCGATTCGAGGAAGCGATCGATCAACACGGGGCGTTCTTGCGAGAAGACCACGGCTTCGTGCATGTAGCGGCGGACCATGTCTTCGTCGTAAGCGATCACCATTGCACGGCCGCCGAGCACGTAGCTGGGACGCACGAGCACGGGGAATCCGATTCGGCGCGCGACAGCGCAGGCTTCTTCAGCGCTGGTCGCGGTGCCGTTTTCGGGCGATGGGATTTCGAGGTCATTCAGAAGCTTGCCGAAAAGTTTCCGGTCTTCGGCGAGATCGATGTCGGCTGGATCGGTTCCGATGATCGGGGCGCCGGACGCTTTCAAGGGCAGCGCGAGATTGAGCGGAGTCTGGCCGCCGAACTGAACGATGACGCCGTCGGGCTTTTCGACATCGAGAATGTTAAGGACTTCTTCGCGCGTAAGAGGCTCGAAGTAGAGTCGATCGCTCGTGTCGTAGTCGGTGGAGACGGTCTCGGGGTTGCAGTTCACCATGATCGACTCGTAGCCGAAGTCCTGAAGCGCGAATGAAGCGTGGCAGCAGCAATAGTCGAACTCGATGCCCTGGCCGATGCGGTTGGGGCCGCTGCCGAGAATCATGACTTTCTTGCGGTCGGACGGAGCGGATTCGTTTTCCGATTCGTAGCTTGAATAGAGATAGGGCGTGAAGCTTTCGAATTCCGCCGCGCAGGTGTCTACGCGATTGAATACGGCCCCGATGCCGAGCTCTTTGCGTTTGCGGCGGACGTCCATCGCGCTGGTCCTCCAAAGCTGTCCAAGGCGCCTATCGGAGAGGCCGTCGCGCTTAGCTTGAAGCAGTTTCGCGCGGGAGACGGTGTCGAGATTGATCTTGCCAAGTGCGGCCTCTTCTTGGACCATTTCGTGGATCTGCGTAAGGAACCAAGGATCGATGGAGGTGATCTCCTGGACCTGCTCGACGGTCCAGCCTTGCTCGAAGGCGAAGCGAATATAACCGATACGTTCGGGATTCGGTGTGATCAGGCGTTTCGGAATAAGATTGACGTCGAAGGTTTCGGCAGTTGAGGACTTGCCGGTTTCGAGGCTGCGGACGCCTTTGGCAAGCGCTTGTTTGAAGGTGCGGCCGATGGACATCACTTCACCGACCGATTTCATCTGCGTGCCGAGCACCGGGTCGGCGCCGGGGAACTTTTCGAATTGCCAGCGCGGGATTTTGACGACAACGTAGTCAAGCGTGGGCTCGAAGCAGGCCGGCGTGACCTTGGTGATGTCGTTCTTGATTTCGTCGAGACGATAGCCGACAGCAAGTTTGGCGGCGATTTTGGCGATGGGGAAACCGGTGGCCTTGGATGCGAGGGCGGAGCTGCGCGAGACGCGCGGGTTCATCTCCACGATGACCATACGGCCGGTTTTGGGATCGATGGCGAATTGGACATTCGATCCGCCAGTGTCAACGCCGATCTCGCGCAGGCAGCGGAGCGAGGCGTCGCGCATCATTTGGTATTCGCGATCGGTGAGGGTTTGCGCCGGGGCGACGGTGATGGAGTCGCCGGTGTGGACACCCATGGGGTCGAAGTTTTCGATTGAGCAGACGACGATGGCATTGTCGGCAAGGTCGCGCATTACTTCGAGCTCGAATTCTTTCCAGCCGAGGACGCTTTGTTCCATGAGGACTTCATGTACGGGTGAAAGGTCGATGCCGCGCTCGAGAATTTCGTACAACTCTTCGCGGTTGTAGGCGATGCCGCCGCCTGAGCCGCCGAGTGTAAAGCTGGGGCGGAGGATGACCGGGTAGCCGATGCGGTCGGCGAATGCATCGCCTTGATCGAGGTTGCGGATGAGCTGAGATTGCGGCGTGTCGAGGCCGATGCGACGCATGGCGTCTTTGAAGAGCAGGCGGTCTTCGGCTTTCTTGATCGATTCGACTTTCGCGCCAATCAGTTCAACGCCGTATTTTTCAAGCACGCCAGCTTCGGCGAGATCGACTGAAAGGTTGAGGCCGGTCTGGCCACCCACGGTGGACAGCAGTGCGTCGGGTTGTTCGCGGCGGATTACTTCTTCGGCGAAAGGGACGCTGAGCGGTTCGACGTAAGTGCGGTCGGCCATTTCCGGATCGGTCATGATGGTGGCCGGGTTGGAGTTGATCAGCACGACTTCGTAGCCGTCGGACTTAAGGGCTTTGCAAGCTTGCGCGCCGGAATAGTCGAACTCGCATGCTTGGCCGATGATGATAGGGCCGGAGCCGATGATCAGGATGCGGTGGATGTCGGTGCGGCGGGGCATGTGTCAGCCTCGACCGAAATCCCGAATCAATTTCATGAAATCGCCGAACAAGTATTGCGAATCGTGCGGTCCGGGGGCGGCTTCGGGGTGGTATTGCACGCAGAAGACCGGTTCGCTGCGGTGGCGGAAACCTTCGAGGGTTTGGTCGTTCAAGTTGATGTGCGTGAGATCGATTTCGTTGGCGTTCAGCGAGTCGGGGTCGACTGCGAAGCCGTGGTTGTGGGAAGTGATCTCGACTTTGTTGGTGACTTTGTTCAGCACAGGGTGATTCGCGCCGCGGTGACCGAATTTGAGTTTGTAGGTTTTGCCGCCGAGCGCAAGGCCGAGGATCTGGTGGCCGAGGCAGATTCCGAAGATCGGCTTCTTGCCGATCAGCTTGCGGACTTGCTCAGCTTGGAATTGTAGAGGCTCTGGATCGCCGGGACCGTTTGAGAGGAAGATGCCGTCGGGGTTGAGGGCGAGAACATCTTCGGCGGTGGTGAGCGCAGGGACCACTGTTACGCGCGCGCCGACCTGGACAAGGCGTCTCAGGATGTTGCGTTTGATCCCGAAATCGTAGGCGACTACGCGGCAGAACGGTTCTGCCGGTGCGGGGTGCGGTTCGGAGGGCGAGCAGGGTTCGACCGGTTTGTCCCAGGGATAGGGTTGAGCGGTGGAGACGCGCGTGGCGAGGTCGAGTCCGGTCATGGAAGGCGACTGGCGAGCACGCTCGATGAGATCTTTGGGATCGCCACCTTCGACCGAGAGGATGCCGCGCATTACACCGCGCGTGCGCAGATGCCGGACGAGCGCGCGGGTGTCGATTTCGGCGGCGACAGGGATGCCTTGGTCGGCCAGGAATTTTTCGGCGTTTTCTTCCGAGCGCCAGTTGCTCGCAATGGGGGAGAACTCGCGGACTACCAGGCCTTCGATGTGCGGCCGCGCGGCTTCTTCGTCATATTCGTTGGCGCCGTAGTTGCCGATTTGGGGATTGGTGAGGACGACAATCTGACCCGAATAGGAGGGATCGGTGAAGATTTCCTGGTAGCCGGTGATGGCTGTGTTAAAGACAACTTCTCCAGTGCGGTCTTTTTGCGCACCAAAGCTCTTGCCCTCGAAGACCGTCCCGTCCTCCAGGGCGAGTATTGCCTGATTCAATTCGGATTGTCCTCCAAGTCAGCGGAAGGGGAGTAAATAATATTGAAGCATGTTTGGGCCTTAGCTGCCAGGTGTTAGGTGTCCGGTTTAGGTGACTAAACCGAGACCGATCCCGCTTGGACGCGGGATTTTGGCAATTCGATGATGCGGTCTCGGACCGCGCGGTTGAGGGCGCTCGTGATCGCGTTCAAAGACGCAGTGAGGATGTTGCGGTGCATGCCGACGCCCATGACCGCGTTGGTCGAACCGGAGCGGAGTTCGACGAAGCTCACTGCTGTCGCGTCGGCGCCGCTGCCGATGGCGTGCTCGTCGTAGTCGAGGATGCGGACGGCGAGGTCGAGTTCTTTATTGAGCGCGTGCACGAACGCATCAATAGGCCCGTTGCCTTCGCCGCGCAGGGTGTATTCGGTTGAGCCGTCGGTGAGCGTTGCCGTGAGCTCGCCGCTGTCGCCTGCGGAGTGCTCGGTGTGATCGCGGATGGCGAGCGGCGCTTGCTGGTCGATGTACTCGGCTTTGAACGCGCGGTAGATTTCAGCGGAGGTTACTTCGCGGCCCGTGCTGTCCGTGATCTGCTGGATCACGCGGCTGAATTCAATCTGGAGCTTGCGCGGCATTTTGATGCCGTAGTCGCGCTCGAGCAGGAACGAGACACCGCCCTTTCCGGACTGGCTGTTGACGCGGATGATGGGCTCATAGCTGCGGCCGAGATCCATGGGATCGATCGGAAGGTAAGGAATGGCCCAAGACTCGCCGGTTTTTTGCGCGGCGAATCCTTTCTTGATGGCGTCCTGGTGCGAGCCGGAAAAGGCGGTGAAGACCAGGTCACCAGCGTAGGGATGGCGCGGATGGACGGGGAGCTGTGTGCAGAACTCAGCGCACTCGATGACATCGTTGATACGCGAGAAATCGAGACCGGGGTGCAGGCCTTGCGAGTACATGTTGACGGCGAGCGTGACGATGTCGACGTTGCCGGTGCGCTCGCCGTTTCCGAACAGAGTCCCTTCCACGCGATCGGCTCCCGCGAGTAAGGCGAGCTCAGTGGCTGCGACGGCGGTGCCGCGATCGTTGTGCGGGTGGAGGCTGAGAATCATCGAGTGGCGTTTCGTTGTCTTGCGCAGGAACCACTCGATCTGGTCGGCGTAGATGTTGGGCGTGGACATCTCCACCGTGGCGGGCAGATTGATGATGACTTTTTTCTCAGGCGTGGCGCGCCAGATGTCCATCACCGCTTCGCAGACTTCGACGGCGTAATCGAGCTCGGTGCCGGTGAAACTTTCGGGCGAGTATTGAAAGATCCAATCCGTTTCGGGGAACTGGGTGGCACAGTCGAGGACCGTGCGCGCGCCGGTGGTGGCGATTTCCTTCACGCCCGCGCGATCCAGGTTGAAAACAACGCGTCGCTGGAGTGTGGAGGTGGAGTTGTACAAGTGAACGATCGCACGGCGGATGCCTTTTACGGCCTCGAAGGTACGCTCGATCAAGGGATCGCGGGCCTGGACTAGGACCTGGACGGTGACGTCTTCGGGGATCAGACCGTGCTCGATGAGATCGCGGCAGAAATCGAAGTCGGTTTGGGAGGCCGAGGGGAATCCGATTTCAATTTCCTTGAAGCCGATCTCGACGAGCTTGCGGAACATACGCATTTTGCGAGCCGAATCCATCGGCTCGATGAGCGCCTGATTGCCGTCACGAAGATCGACCGAGCACCAAGTCGGCACTTTGGCGATGGTGCGCGATGGCCACTGGCGATCGGGCAGATCGATCGGAGTGAAGGGACAGTACTTTCGTATCGGGTCAGATAACATGCGCGCCCTGCCGTGTTTTTGGCTGACTTCCTTAAGTATAGAAGGAAGATTACTGCCAATTCACGACGTTGCGGACCAGCGTGGGTTTTCGAGACCGTGCCGGGGTGCGGATGGCAGAGAGCTCGTTGATCAAGCTGCCGGCCCAGCGGTAGATATTGCGCTCCTTTACGATGGCGCGCATGCGTTTCATGCGGACGCTGCTTTCCTCGGGTGACATTTCAAGAGCTTTGTGAAGACCAAGCGCTATTTCTTCGGTGTCGTATGGGTTGACGATGATCGCGTCGGCCAGTTCCTGGCTCGCGCCTGCGAAACGGCTCAACATGAGAACACCCTGATCGTCGTGGCGGGCAGCGACGAATTCCTTGGCCACCAGATTCATGCCATCGTGCAACGAGGTGACGATGCAAACATCGGCGGTGCGATAGTAGGGAAGAATTTCTTCGTGACTGTGCTGGCGCGTAAGCAAAACGATGGGTTTCCAGTCTCCGTGCTGGAAGCGGCGATTGATTCGCTCCGCTTCCTCAACTACTTCCTGCACGAGATCCTGATAGCGGCTAATGCTGGAACGGCTGGGTGAGCCGATTTGAACAAAGGTGAATTCATTGCGATAGGCGGGGCAGTCTTCCAGAAAGCGCTCGATACCTCGGAAGCGTTCGGGGATGCCCTTGGTGTAGTCGATGCGGTCGACTCCGATACCCATATAAGTTGCGCGGACGCCATGCCTGGCGAGGAGCGCCGCGCGTTCTAAGTGGGGCAATTCGGCTGAGATCGATGCTACGCCGGGATCTTCCATGGCAACACTGATAGGGAAGGCCTGGACGAGCGTGCGATGGCCTTCCCGGGTGACGGAGAAGTGTTCTCGATCGATGCGGCATTCGAGCGAGCGGTCGACGGTTTCCAAGAAATTGTTGCAGTGAGCCTGGATATGGAAACCGATGAGGTCGGCGCCGAGGAGGCCGTCGAGCAATTGGCGTTGCCAGGGGCAGATGCCGAACGCTTCCGGATTCGGCCAGGGGATGTGCCAGAAGATGGCCACGCGGGCGTCGGGCCGGACGCGTTTAATGATGCGTGGGAGCAAGGCAAAGTGATAATCCTGTGCCAGGACGAGAGGGCTTTCTTCGTTCTGAATCTCCTGGAGCGTGGCCTCTGCGAAATGTTCGTTGACCGCACGATAGGCTTCCCAGTCGCTGGCGCGGAAGATGGGGCGCGTGTGGGCGATGTGGCAAAGGGGCCATAGGCCCTCGTTGGCGAAGCCGAGATAGAAGCCGCGCTCTTCTTGTTCGGTGAGCCAGACACGGCGCAGCGTGTACTGATTATGGTCGGGCGGGACCCGCACGCGATGTTGTTCGTCGACGGATTCGCGATCGGCGTCGCCAGTGGCTTGCGCGATCCAAGTGCCCGAGCAAGCGCACAAGACCGGTTCGAGGGCGGTGACCAGGCCGCTGGCGGGAACGCGCCACTGGATGCCCCTATCGCCATGGATGTGCTCATAAGGCTCGCGATTGGAGACAGCGACGAGGTGGTCACCGCCCAGCCGTCCGCGGACGAAGACGCGCAAGCGATCGGCAGTCCAACTGGATTCAGCGGATTCGCGTAAGTGGGCTTCGCGCTCGGCGGCGGCGCGGGCGGCTACGAGACTGGATGCCAGGTGCGACACTTCTCGAGTGAGCGGTCCGAGATCGCCCTCGCGCGGAATCTGCACAGCGGCGTGGGGAGCAGTGCCGGTACGCAGTTGGCGAAGCCATTCGGTAGTGCGCTTGAGCGGACGGCCAAGTCCGATGCGAATGGTGAGCAGCGTAATGATCGCGATGAGAAACGTCTGGATGGCAACTCCGGTCAACGCGCGGCGCCAGAGCGCGGCAGTCTGTTGATCGATGTAATCAGCGTCGTGAAAGATGGCGAGGATTCCGATAACATAGGGGTCCTGACGCAAGGGCATGGCGATGACATGCACCGAGTCGCCGGCCAGAGTGACAAAGTCGGAGTGGGTCAAGCTATCGTGAACCGCCTGCTGGACCGGAGCAGGCAGATGATCGAACCTTGGAGCAAGGCGCGAGCTGATCGCTATCGGCTGGCCGGCAGGATTCAAGATGGCCACGCCGGCGATCTGTTGACGGTTTTGGAACTGGTCAACCAGGCGCTGCAGTTCGCGATAAGACTGATTCTCGAGGAGGGGTTGTGCGGACTTGGACAACGTTTCGGCCAAGACCAGCGAGTGTCGCGCAAGCTCACGATGAAGGCCGCGAAGGTTAGCGCGCATCTGGACATAAGCGAAAGCTAACGACACCGTCGCAACGCTTAGGATCAGCGATATCACGAGCCTGGATGTTAAGCGCATCGGGGTAACGGAGAGAAGGATAGCAACCGGAAGGCCAGAGCGGCAGCCGTTAGTATCCGTGAGAAATACCGGAATGTGTCGGGCAAAAGCGGCAAGCGTTACGGGGCGCGGCTGAACTTTTTTCCAGGTTTGCGGGCTGGGTTACATCTCAGAGCACTCCAGAACGCGTTGCAACAGCTTAATTGGGGTTCGGACCCTGGCTGGCTCACTGCGAAGTTGACGGCGAATTTCTTCCAGACACTGTTCAAGCAGAAAGACGTCTAGCAGGAGCCGGACTTTGTCGTCATTTTGCGGGTACAAAGAAGAGCCGGCGGTGGCTCCAAAATAGCCGTTCATTAATGTGGCGCTGGTCCATTGGAACCAGTAAGCGCTGAGCGATTCGAGAAGAGCTGACGCTTCCTGTCGAAATTTTACACCGTGGACCTCATCGAAGAAGACGGCGTCGGCGGCGAAGTGGAGCGACATCACCATGCTAGCGACATCGCGGAGCGGGCAGCGTTTAATGCGACGTTCGCTCAAGGGGCGGCTCGCGCGGCCCTCGAATCCGATGAAGGCGAAATCCTTACCGGTGTGGAGCAGGCGGCTCAAGTGAAGATCGTCGTGGACACGGGTGCGCAAACCTGCGAGCTTACGATCGGAGATGATGCGGAAGTACTTGCGCACGTGGTCCTGCTGGTCGAGCAGCCGTTGGGCATCGGACTGGGTGGCGGCGGGGAGGTTCTTCAATTGGAACCGCAGGAACTGGAAGATATGGGTGGTGAGAGTCGTCAGGCTGTGTTGCAAGGCCAGGCGGTAGTGGTCGGTGAACGGTTCGGGTGCGAATTCTGCGTTGGCGGAATCGGAGCTCAAGGCGAGGTGAAGTTCGGCTGTTCGCCGGCCCATGAGATGGGCGGCATCGAGATAGTCACCGATCAATTCGTGCGCATGCGCAGGCAGTTCGGTAGAGGCGAGATCGTAGGGATGCTCCTTGTCGCCAGAGGCGACGGCATCCTGATCGCGGCGTGCCAAAGCGGTTTCGAAAAAGCGGCTGAGAGAGTCGAGTGTGTAGTGCCAGGCGTTGCCTAGATTTTCGACGAAAGCGAACAGTGCGGCGATGACGGTGGGGTCAGCCCCGTTCGTGCGGTATTCGATCGAGCCGGCCAACGCGGGGGTGTGCTGGAAGCCGTGCTCGGTGAGAAACGCGCCGACTTCGGTTTCCGGCTGAACACCGGGTTCGACACGCCGGTAGAGTTTCAACAGGAAACGATTGCCGTAAGCGATGGCAGTATTGCTTTGTTCGGTTTTAAGAACGGCCGGACCGAGCTCGGGATGGCTGGCACCCCAAGTCTTGCGAAAAGCGCGGGTATGGGAGCCGGTTAATTCACCTCTTTCGCCGCGGAAACGCCGGCGGCGGGCGACGGCGGAAAGCAGGGCGTCGCAAAAGAGCGGATCCCAAATCGCGCTGTAGAGGACGCCCTTGGAGGCATCCTGAGACTGCAGCTCGGCGACGGCGACATCCTGCAGTCTCGCCTTGACCTGTTCGGCGGCTTCGCCCAATGCCACCGAGCCGGGCAGCACGTAAGTTTCCGGATCGCCGTCGGTGTAGTCGACCGTTCCGATGAGAATGTGCGCAGACGTGCCCGGAACGGGGATATCGTCGGCAACGTTCAGGGAGCGGATCGAACGGCTTTTGCCTTGGAACCAGCGGCGAGTTTTCAAGAAAGCGGGCATGCGGCGCATGAGAGTGGCCAGGCCGCGGCCTCGGAAGACGTCGTCCCAGGAATCGACGATGACGAGTGGAAGAAGGGCGCCCGGCGTTGAGAACGCGACGGCTTCGGGGTTGGTTTGACGTGATTCCAGCGAGAACCAATAGAAGCTCAATGCGCCGAGCGTGAGGTTGTAGAAGTTATCGCCTATGGGTGGGAATTCGGTGCGCCCGAAAATTTCGACAGGCGTCATACCCTTTTCCTCATGAAGGTCGAGCTCGACGTATTGGGGAAAGCGCGAGAGATTGGCGACTACGAGGACAGTCTCGTCCTGGTAGCGGCGAAAGAAGGCAAGGACTTTGCGGTTGGAAGGGCGAAGAAATTCGAGCGATCCGCGTCCAAACGCCTTGTATTGACGGCGGTGTTCGACCAGGTGCTTCATCCACCAGAGCAGCGAGTGGGGATTGTTCTGCTGGGACTCGACGTTGACGGCTTCGTAATGATATTGGGGATCGATGATGGTGGAGAGGTAGAGCTTTTGGGGATTGGCGCGGGAGAAGCCAGCGTTACGGTCGCCGCTCCATTGCATCGGGGTGCGGACGCCGTTGCGGTCGCCGAGATAGATGTTGTCGCCCATGCCGATCTCGTCGCCGTAATAGATGACAGGGGTGCCAGGAAGTGAGAAGAGCAGGGCCTTCATGAGCTCGATTTTGCGGCGGTCGTTATCGAGCAGGGGGGCGAGGCGGCGGCGGATTCCGAGATTCAGCCGCATCCGGCGGTCGCGGCCGTAGACTCGGTACATGTAATCGCGCTCCTCGTCGGTGACCATTTCGAGCGTGAGTTCATCATGATTACGGAGGAATAGCGCCCATTGACTCTTAGGCGGGATGGCGGGCGTTTCCTGGAGGATTTCCATCAAGGGGAAACGGTCCTCCATACGCATGGCCATAAACAGGCGAGTCATGACGGGGAAGTGAAACGCCATGTGACATTCGTCGTCGGCGCCGAAATAGGCGACGGCATCCTCGGGCCACTGGTTGGCTTCCGCGATGATGACACGATCTTTATATTTCGAGTCAATGTAGTTGCGCAGGAACTTCAGGAACTGGTGGGTTTCGGGGAGATTCTCGCAGCTGGTGCCTTCCCGTTCGTAGAGATAAGGAACAGCGTCCAGGCGAAAACCATCGACGCCCATTTCCATCCAGAAATCGATGACATCGAGGATGGCCTTTTGCACGTTCAGATTGTCGAAGTTCAGGTCGGGCTGGTGGGAATAAAAGCGATGCCAGTAATACGCTTTGGCGACGGGATCCCAGGTCCAGTTGGAGGCCTCGAAGTCCTGAAAGATGATGCGGGCGTCGTTGTATTTCTCGGCAGTGTCGCTCCAGACGTAAAAATCGCGCCAACGAGTGCCCGCGGGAGCGCGGCGCGAGTGTTGAAACCAGGGGTGCTGATCGGAAGTGTGGTTGAGGACGATCTCAGTGATGACGCGGATACCGCGTCGATGGGCGCGCTTGAGGAAAGTCTGAAAATCGCGGAGGGTGCCGTAGGCCGGGTGGACATCCTTGTAATCGGAAATGTCGTAGCCGTCGTCGCGCCACGGCGAAGGAAAAAAAGGAAGCAGCCAGATGGCGGTGATGCCGAGGTCTTGGAGGTAATCGAGCTTGGCGCTGAGGCCGCGGAAGTCGCCCATACCGTCATCGTCGCTGTCGAAAAATGCGCGCACATGGACTTCATAAATGACGGCATCCTTGTACCAGAGCGGATCCGGGTCGGGGATTGGAGACGGGTTGGCGGCCACTAATACAAGTGTGACAAGCGAGCGCTACAACATGTTACATCTGGTGCGGCCCTTGGGGGTCAGGCTTTTGCGCGAATTGCATAGCTGATGGCATCGCGCACAGTTTGGAAAATCCTGGAGAGCCGGATGTCAGGGCCGTAGTAGAGCATGGAACGTGTATCGCAGGCGCGGCACCGAAATGCGCGGATGAATAAAATCCGGAGCGGGCGTTCCCAAACGCGCCTCCGCGAAAACCTGAGAACACACGAATCGCACGCGGGGCACTTAAGCGGCACTGACCTTATCGATGCGCAGAATCCGGGAATCGTTTCGCGGTCCGGTAGAAACGGTACTACGACAGAAGGCATAGCGAAAATGCGTGCAAATTCGGTGGGATTTTCGTCGCTAGAGTAAGTGAATCGCGACCGGGATTTTGCTAGACTTGTACTTTCTCTTACGCTGTGACGACCGCGCCGTCTCAGGAGCAGGCTGATCCACGGCTTGTGTGAGGAACAGATAGGAATCGAATGAATATTTCTGTGGTCGGGTTGGGAAAGTTGGGTGCCGTGTTGGCAGCGGTGATGGCGGATCGGGGGCACAATGTCATCGGGGTGGATCTGAATCCAGCCTACGTGGACGCTATCAATCAAGGCCGTTCGCCGGTGAGCGAGCCGGGATTGAGCGAGCTCGTGCAGAGGAGCGCAGATCGGTTGTCGGCGACCGCGGATCTTGCCGACGCCGTGGCGAACACTGAGCTGACTTTCGTGCTGGTGCCAACGCCTTCGGGTCCGGACGGGACGTTCTTGTTGAGGCACGTGCTGAAGGTGGTGGAAGGTATCGGGCTGGCACTGCGTGAAAAGACCGCTTATCACATGGTGGTGATCACGAGCACGGTGATGCCGGGCTCGACGAGCGGCGAGGTGCTGCCGCTGTTGGAACGCATGTCGGGAAAGAAATGCGGCGAGGATTTCGGTTTGTGTTACAACCCGGAGTTCATCGCGCTGGGCAGCGTGATCCAGGATATGTCGAACCCGGATATGCTGCTGATCGGAGAGTCGGATCCGCGCGCGGGGTCGATCTTGGAAGATTTGTATCACACGGTATGCCGCAACCGGCCACCGGTGGCGCGCATGAACTTCGTGAACGCCGAGCTCGCGAAGATCTCGGTTAACACCTACGTTACAACTAAGATCTCTTACGCGAACATGTTGGCCGAAGTCTGCGAGAATGTGCCGGGCGCGGACTCGGAGGTGGTGGCGGCGGCGCTGGGACTGGACACGCGGATCGGCCGAAAATATCTGAAAGGGGCATCGGGCTATGGGGGCCCGTGTTTTCCGCGCGACAATACGGCCTTCGCGCGCTTCGCCGAAATGCAGGCGGTGGATGCAACGCTGGCCAAGGCGACCGACCAAGTGAATCGCCGGCAGGTAGTGCGCTTACGCGAGCGAATCGTGGCGGTGACGGCGCCTGGCGAGACGGTGGGGATTTTAGGGCTGTCGTATAAGCCGGACACCGAAGTCATCGAGGAATCGCAAGGGATGATGCTGGCGGAGACACTAGCGGACGCGGGCTATCGTGTGCTGGTTTACGATCCAGCGGCGATGCCGAATGCGCGCGCGGCACTGGGCGATCGGCTGGAATACATGGAGTCGATGGAGGCGTGTGCGCGCGAAGCGGCGACTTTGGTGATTGCTGCGCCGTGGAAGCAGTTCCAATCGCTGCGGCCACAGCATCTGAGGAAATCGGGGCCACGGCCGGTGGTGTTCGACTGGTGGCGCGTTCTGCCTCCAGCTGTTTTTGAATCGGCGGCAAATTATCAGGCGTGCGGACGAGGACCGGCGGCGGCTGCGGCTGGAGAGCTGGCGTTCGCAGAAAGCGCGGTGCGGTCGAGATGAGCACGCGAGTATTGGTAACCGGCGCGGGCGGGTTCATCGGGCATCACCTGGTGAGCTATCTCAAGAAGCAAGGTTGCTGGGTGCGGGGCGCGGACGTAAAAGAGCCGCAATACGCTCCGACAGAGGCCGACGAGTTTGCGGTGGCAGATCTGCGAGTTTGGGAAAACAGCCTCGCGGCGACCCGCGGGATCGATCATGTGTACGCGCTGGCGGCTGATATGGGCGGTATGGGTTTCATCAGCGCGCATCACGCGACAATTCTGCACGACAATTCGCTGATTAACTTAAATACCCTCGAGGCCGCGCACCGCAACGGCGTATCGCGCTACCTGTTTTCGTCGTCGGCTTGCGTGTATCCCGAGTTCAAGCAGACCGAGGCCGACGTGATGCCACTCAAAGAAGAAGACGCGTATCCGGCGCAGCCGCAGGACGCCTACGGCTGGGAGAAGCTGATTTCCGAGCGGCTATGTTTCCACTACGCGCAGGATTACGGGATCGAGACGCGCGTGGTTCGATTCCACAACATTTTTGGACCGCTGGGAACGTGGGATGGCGGGCGCGAGAAGGCTCCCGCGGCGATGTCGCGGAAAATCGCCGTGGCGAAGCTGACCGGGAATCCGGAAATCGAGATTTGGGGCGACGGAGAGCAGACGCGGTCGTTCTGCTATATCGACGATTGTTTGGAGGGTCTGAATCGTTTGATGCAGTCGGATTTTTCCGAGCCTTTGAATCTGGGCCAGGACCGGATGGTGACCATCAACGAGCTTGCGGATATTATCGCTGGCATCGCGGGCATCCAGATCCGCAAGAAACACATCCCCGGCCCGATGGGAGTGCGCGGGCGCAACTCGGACAATACGCTTCTGCGAAAGGTTCTGGGGTGGGCGCCGGAGATTTCGCTTGAAGATGGCCTGGCGCGGACGTATTCGTGGATCGAAGGGCAGGTGAAGGCTCGGATGAAGCAGGGCGTTCCGGCGGTTGCCACGCGTGGGTGAGTGCCGAGCCTGCGCGGCGAACGCGCGAACCTGCGGCCGGCGCTTCGCGCAATAATAGCTAGACGGCATGAGTGAAATTTCCGATCTTCTGGAACGCCTGCGCCGCGGCGCGGAACTGGTAGCGGTCTCGATTACGGGCGCAGCGGGGTCGGAAGTAGATTACGCTCCCGAGCCTGGGAAGTGGAGCATCCGTCAGATCGTGGCGCATTTGGCGGATTCGGAGATCGTCGCTACGATGCGCCTGCGCCAGCTCATCGCTGAAGAAGATCCCAAGCTCGAGGCGTGGGATCAGAACGCGTGGGCAACCAAACTCGATTACGCGCGGCGGAAGCCTTCGCAATCGCTCGAAACTTTCCGAAGAATCCGCGGAGAAAATTACGAGCTGCTTAAGGACCTTCCGGAAACGGTGTTCGAGCGTGCCGGTGTGCATTCTGAACGCGGGCGAATCACGCTGCGGCAGTTGCTCCAGGGGATTGCCGAACACGCCGAAAACCACGCCGCCCAACTGCGAGCGCGGCGAGCTGAGTTCAAAACCTTCAAAGCTGGTGCCAAATGACAATCCGATCCTATCTCTTGCTTGCGTGCGCGGCTGCAATGGCCGCGACAGTCGATTACGATACCGACGGCAAACGCTGGTGGTCGCACATCGAGTTTCTGGCAAGCGATGATCTCCAGGGGCGCAACTCCGGAAGCGAAGGCCACCTGAAGGCTGCGCGGTATTTATCGACGCAATACGAACGCGTGGGATTGAAGCCGGCCGGAACATCGGGTTATTTCCAGCCCGTGCCCTTCGACGTGAAGCAGCTGGTTGACGATCAATCAAGCCTGGCGCTGGTTCGGAATGGGAAGACCGAGCGGCTGGTTTTGGGCGAGGATGCGATATTGGGGACGCGCAGCGACGGCCAATCGGACAACGAGACAGGCGCGGTCTTTGCGGGCTACGCGCTCAAAGTGCCCGAAAAAAATTACGACGATCTCGCCGGTCTCGATCTGAAAGGCAAAATTGTAGTGTTTCTATCGGGTGGGCCGGCATCGATTCCGGGCCCATTGAAGTCGCATTACTCCTCAGCCGGTGAACGCTGGAAATTCCTGAAAGCGGCGGGAGCGGTTGGGACGGCGACCATTCAGAATCCGAAGTCAATGGACATCCCGTGGCCGCGCGTGGCCTTGTCGCGCTTCATGCCGTCGATGAGCCTCGCTGATCCGTCCTTGGACGAGACCCAGGGTCTGCATATTTCCATGACCATCAATGCCGAGCGCGCCGACAAGTTTTTCCAAGGCACGGGACACACAATGGCCGAAATTCTGGCGGACGCCGATAACAACCGGCCGCTGCCGCGCTTCGCTCTTCCTGGTGCGATCCGCGCGCATGTGCAGCTCAAAACATCGAAGGTCGAATCGCAAAATGTTGCAGGCCTGCTGCCGGGTACCGATCCCAAACTGAAGAACGAGTACGTAGTTTTGTCGGCGCACCTCGATCATGTCGGCGTCGGAGAGCCGATCAACGGGGACAAGATCTACAACGGTGCGATGGACGACGCATCGGGCATCGCCTCGGATCTCGAGATCGCGCGCATGCTGCACGATTCGAACGCCAAACTGCGGCGCTCGGTTTTGATCCTGGCGGTAACGGGAGAGGAAAAAGGCTTGCAAGGATCGCGCTATTTCGCGGCCCATCCGACAGTGAACAGTAAGAGCATCGTCGCCGATATCAACATGGACATGTTCCTGCCGCTGTTTCCTTTGAAATATCTAGAAGTGCAGGGACTAGGTGAATCGACGCTGGGCGACGACATCCGGTCGGTTGCGAAGGCTGCGGGCGTGGAAGTGCAAGCCGACAAGGAGCCGGAGCGCAATCGCTTCATTCGCAGCGATCAGTACAGCTTCATCCGGCGCGGCGTTCCGGCGCTGGCGTTCAAGTTCGGCTTCATTCCGGGAACGCCCGAAGACAAAATTTTTAAGGATTGGCTGCACGACCGGTATCACGCACCCTCCGACGATTTGAATCAGCCGGTGGATAAGCCTGCCGCGGCGCAGTTCAACCGGATCATCCTGGCCTTGACCGAGCGCGTCGCGAACGCCGATGCGCGTCCGGAATGGAAGCCGGACAGTTTCTTCAAAAGGTTTGCCGGTGAATAAAGCGGCGATTCTCCGCCAACTGCACGCCGGACCGAAGATTTTAGTTCTCCCGAACGCCTGGGATGCCGCGAGCGCGCGCATCTTCGAAGATGCAGGATTTCCCGCGATTGCGACGACTAGCGCGGGCATCGCCAATTCGCTCGGATTTCCCGATGGGCAGCATGTCTCGAGGGAAGAGATGCTGGACGTGATCGACCGGATTGTGCGGGCAGTGTCGGTGCCTGTGACCGCGGACGTCGAGTCGGGTTATGAAGACGCCCTCGGCACGGCGCTTGCTCTCACCGACATCGGTGCGGCGGGAATGAATCTCGAAGACTCGCTCACGACGGACGCAAGGACGCTGATCGATCTCGGCACTCAGGTCAAAACGCTGGAAGCTGTGCGCGCTAAGACCGACCTGGTGATCAACGCGCGCACGGACGTATTTCTGATGTCAATCGGCGATCCACCCACACGTCTGGATCGCGCCATTGAGCGCTTGAAGGCATACGTCGCGGTGGGAGCCGACTGCGTCTTCGTGCCCGGCGTGCGCGATGCAGAAACCATTCGCCTGCTGGCGGCGGTCGGCAGGGTGAACGTTCTCGCAGTCGCGGGGACGCCGTCAATCGAAGAACTCGAGCGTCTCGGCGTGGCGCGCATTAGCGTCGGATCGGGCGTCATGCGGGCCAGCATGGGATTGACGCAGCGGATCGCCAAAGAGCTGCGCGATTTAGGAACCTATTCGTCGATGACGGATGGCGCAATGCCGTACGCGGAAGCGAATCGCCTGTTCAGGTCAACGCAGTAACAATTCGACCGAGGTTGCTAAGGCATAATAAACCTCATGTCGATCGCCGATCTTCTGTTCGGTAAACCGCTTGCGAACTACGAAGAAGGCGAACAACGCCTGGGCACGGTTACCGGGATCGGTGTCTTCGGACTGGATGCGCTGAGCTCAGCAGCATACGGACCCGAAGCGGCATTGACACTACTGATCCCGCTCGGTCTGACCGCGGTCCAGCACGTTGTTCCAATTACGTTCAGCATCATCGTTCTTTTGATCATCGTCTACATCTCGTACCGGCAGACCATCGCGGCCTATCCGGGAGGCGGGGGATCGTACACGGTGGCGCGCGAAAATCTTGGCCAGGGCGCGGGCTTGTTGGCCGCGGCTGCCTTAATCATCGATTACATCCTCGTGGTCGCGGTGGGGATTTCAGCGGGCGTTGGCGCACTGGTATCGGCCGTGCCCAGCCTGCTTCCACACACACTGGCGCTATGTCTTGGGATTTTGGCAGTGATCACTTTGATCAATCTGCGCGGGCTGCGCGAGACGGGAAGCATTTTCATGGTGCCGACCTATTTGTTCATCGCGTGCCTGGTAGGTGCTATCGTGCTCGGCCTCATCAAGGAGCTATTGAGTGGCGGGCATCCGACGCCCGTGGTTCCGCCGCACCCTCTTGGAAGCGCGACGGCAGCGGCGAGTACGTGGCTGGTTTTGAAATCGTTCGCCAGTGGGTGCACGGCGATGACCGGCGTGGAGGCGGTCTCGAACGGCGTCAAAGCGTTTCGCGATCCGCGCACTGAGACGGCCAGGCGCACGCTCACGGCGATCATCGGGATCCTGATCGCGATGCTGGCCGGGATCGCATGGCTGGCGCGGGCGTATCACGTCGGCGCAACCGATCCCGGGGCACCGGGATATGAAAGCGTGCTGTCGCAATTGATCGCCGCCGTGGCGGGCAAGGGCGTGTTCTATTACGTATCGATCGCGTCGATTCTGGCGGTGTTAGCGTTGTCGGCCAATACCGCATTTGCCGATTTTCCGCGCCTTTGCCAGATCGTCGCTGAAGATGGATATCTCCCGCACGCATTTACGGCACGAGGCCGGCGCTTGGTGTTTTCATATGGGATCTACGTTCTGGCTGCGTTTTCCGCGGTGCTGCTGACGATATTTGGCGGCGTGACGGATCGCTTAATTCCGCTGTTCGCGGTGGGCGCATTCATGGCCTTCACGCTCTCACAAGCCGGAATGGTGATGCACTGGAAACGTGCCGGCGGTTCGGGCGCGCTGCGAAGCATGTTTATCAATGCTCTAGGCGCAACGGCGACGGCCATTACCGTGGGCGTCGTGCTCGCGGCGAAGTTCATCGAGGGCGCCTGGATCACCGTGTTGTTGATTCCCAGTCTGCTTGTGGCCATGATTTCCATTCGAAGGCACTACCGCGCAGTGGAGCGCGAAGTAGCTCTGAAGGCACCACTGGATTTGAAGCAGCTCCAACCCCCGCTCGTCGTGGTTCCTCTCGATCGCTGGAGCAAGATCGCCGCTAAAGCGCTGCTCTACGCCGTGAACATGTCGACACAAGTGTACGTCGTTCAGGTCAAGGGCGAAGACAATTTAGCGGACCTGCGCGAGGACTGGCCGCGGCTTGTAGAACGCCCCGCGCTCGAGCTCGGCGTGCCGGTACCGAAGCTCACCGTGATCGAATCGCCTTATCGCATGCTGTTCACTCCGATTCTGGATTTCATCGGAGATCTCGAACGCAAATTCCCCGGGCGCTACATCACCGTGCTAATTCCGGAAATGGTGGAGCATCACTGGTATCACTATTTCATGCACAACCAGCGCGCCGCAGTTCTCAAGACGCTGCTTTTGCTCAAAGGCAACCAGTTCATCACGGTGCTCAACGTGCCCTGGTATCTCAAAGCGTAGCGCCTCGATTCCGGCCGTCGCGCATGTTGTAGGATAAGCGTGAACTATGAACCATCGCCGGACGCGCCCACATGATTGAAGCGCAGCCCGCGCTACGGCGGGAGCTTCGGCTTTGGCATCTGGTCTTCTTCAACTTCTCGGCAATTATCGGCGTGCGGTGGATCGCTCCAGCTGCACACACGGGACCGGGGTCGTTGACGCTTTGGCTGCTGGCATCGCTTGCGTTCCTCCTTCCGTCCGCGCTGGTGGTGTCAACGCTGTCGGCAAGGTTTCCGGACGAAGGCGGGCTCTACGTTTGGACCAAACAAGCGTTCACCGACTGGCACGGGTTTTTGTGTGCCTGGCTGTACTTCGTCAGCAGCGTCCTGTTTCTTCCCACGCTTCTGCTTGCGGGCGTCAGCATGGCGAGCTACATGTTTGGTCCGAGCGCGATCCGGTACGCGGAGAACTCGGCGTTCGCGATTCCCGTTACGCTCGGGGCGATGGCGCTTGCGTTCGTAGCGAACCTGGTTGGGCTGCGAGTGGGGAAATGGCCGTCTGTGCTGGGCGGGGCGGCGACGTATCTGATCGTGCCGCTGCTCGGCTTGTTCGCAGTGCTGGCGGCGTGGCGATTCGGTTCGGCGACGCACTTTCAGTTCGTGCCGGAAACGAGCTGGGGCAATTTGAACTTTTGGTCGCAAATCGCTCTGGGAATGACGGGAATGGAGCTGGCTCCGATTCTGGGTGGTGAGATTCACAATCCCAGGCGCAACGTACCACGAGCGGCATGGGTCACTTGCGCAGCCTGCGCGGCCTACTATATGGCTGGTACGGCGGCGCTGTTGATTCTGATGAAACCGGAAGGCATCAGCGCCCTGACAGGCCTGGCACAGGCGGGCGCAATCGCTGGTGATCGTTTCGGCGCGACGTGGCTTCCAGCCTGTTTCGCGGTTTTGATCACGCTGGGAGCGATCGGACAGTTGAGCACTTACATCGCGGCCAGCACGCGTCTGCCGTTCACGCTCGGAATCGATCACTACATGCCGCCGGCGTTCGCGCGATTGCATCCTCGCTGGCGAACACCGCACATTACGATTTTGATTCAGGCGGGGATCGCAACCGCATTGCTGCTGTTGGCGCAACTCGGCGAAAATCTGCGCGCCGGGTATCAGATCATGGTGGACATGGTGGTGATCTCGACGCTGGTTCCGCTGATTTACATCTTCGCCAGCGGAGTGAAATTCGGAAGACCGTGGGCGGGAGCGGCGGGCGGTCTGATTGGCGCGGCCGGCGTGATCCTTTCTGTGGTCCCGCCCGACGACGCGTCGTCGGTGTGGCGATTCGAGCTCAAAGTGGTTGGCGGAACGATTTTGTTGATCGCTTGGGGGCGCATGATCTTCAGCCGGGCTGCGCGCGCATGAACTATAGCGAGGCCGTTCGCTACCTGTACTCGCTGGGCAACGAGGTGCAGACGGCGAAGTTCGACCTGGAACGAATCTCGCGGCTGCTGGATGCGTTGGGCAATCCCGAACGCCGCTGCCGTTGGGTGCACGTTGCCGGAACGAACGGCAAAGGCTCAACGTGCGCGATGATCGAGGCCGGGCTGCGCGCGGCGGGGAATCGCACGGGACTCTATACATCGCCCCACCTGCTGGAACCGACCGAACGGATTCGGATCGCCAGTGAACCGATCAGCCACGGTCAGTTCGCAGAAGTGTTCGATGAGGTGCATGAGACGGCCGAGCGAATGCTCGAAGAAGGCCGCCTGGATTTTCACCCAACCTATTTTGAGACCGTCACTGCGATGGCGTTCCTGGTATTCGCGCGCAGCGACCTGGACATCGCCGTTTTGGAAGTGGGATTGGGGGGGCGGCTGGACGCGACAAACGTGGTCACGCCCGCGCTGTGCGTGATCACGCCCATCGATATCGACCATGCGGAATTTCTTGGCCGGACAATCGAGCAGATTGCGGCCGAGAAGGCCGGAATCCTCAAGCCGGGCGTACCCGCTGTTTTTGCCGGACAACGGCCGGAGGTGGAAGTGATCTTGCGCGCGCGCGCCCTGGGCCCGTATACGTTGTCGCGAGATTGGGACATCACCGATTTATCGCTAGACGAGCGCGGGAGCCGGTTTCGCCTGCGAGATCGCGAGATCGTCTGTCCGCTAGCCGGAGCACACCAGGTGGAGAATGCGCGAACCGCTGGGATTGCGCTGGAGGAGCTCGGTGCATTGCCGGACGGAATCGCGGCGGCGCGGTGGCCGGGAAGATTGGAACGCATATGCGAGCGGCCGGAGATCGTTCTTGACGGGGCGCACAACGTGGCGGGCACGCGTGCGTTGGCCGCTTACATACGTCAATTCTATTCGGGACGCAAAATCTGGATCGTCTATGGGGTGATGCGCGACAAGGATGTAGCCGCGATGACATCGATTCTCTTTCCGCTCGCGAGCCGCGTGATCGTCACCTCGCCGGCGAACTCGCGCGCGATGGCACCGGAGAAGATCCCTGCGCCTTCCAATGCGGTGTTGACGCACAGCGTTCCGGAAGCGATTGAGGTTTTGAAGCAGGCCGATCGCGAGGATGCGGTTTTCATCACGGGATCGCTTTTTGTGGTCGGCGAGGCACGGGCGCAGCTCGCGCCGTAAGCCTGCTCGTACAATAAAGACGAGTGCCGAGACTCCGAGCGCTGCTGATCACGGATCCTCTGATCGTTCTCGCGACCATTTTCTTCGCTTCGGTGAGCCTGGTGTGCTCGATTTACGATCCCGGCAAATGGCGGCAGGCCGTGATCGCGAGAGCCTGGGCGCGCGTGCTGCTGTTGGTAAGCGGCGTGACGGTAAAGGTCGAGGGGCTGGAAAAGATTTCGCCGGACGGAAGCTACGTTTTCGTCTCCAATCACTTGAGTTACATGGACACACCGGTGGTGCTCGCGAACATTCCCGTGCAGTTCCGTTTTTTGGCCAAGCGCGGTCTTTTTCAGATTCCGTTTCTCGGCTGGCACCTGGCGCGCGCTGGTCACATCCGCGTGCCAAGGGAGGACGCTCGCGCGGCGGTTAAGACGATGGGGATCGCGGCGCAACTGATTCGCGAGGCCGGAATCTCACTGATCATTTTTCCGGAGGGCGGGCGGTCGCGCACGGGTGAACTGGGTGCGTTCAAGGAAGGCGCCGCGTTTATCGCGGTGCGGGCGGGTGTGCCGCTGGTCCCGATGTGTTTGAAGGGCACGCGCGAGGTGTTGCCGTTCGGGTCCGGAGATATCCGGAGCGGAACGGTGATCATGCGGATTGGAGATCCGATTTCGACGGCGGGCGTTTCGGATCGGGATCGGGCGCGGATCACGGCGGAACTGCGGTCGCGCATTGTGGAGTTGCTTGAAAGCTCCGACACGGCGTTCACGCGAGTGTGAACGCGGTACGCTGAGAGCGTGCGCCACAATCACGAGAACAGGCGGTCGAAAATCTCGCGCGTGCGGTTCTGGATTTTTGCTAATTCCACGTTGAGCGGCTGCTGATTCAGGTGCTCGGGCGTCCAGCGGCGGACCAGCGCGGTGAGGACGGCGTGTTGGGATTCGGCGTTCGGCAGGCTGCCTTCGGCGTGCCCGGAGTACACACGCAAGCCGTGATCGACAGCGCGGTAGAACGTTGCTGCGTCGCGTAGGAATTCGGCGTCCGCGCGCTCCAAGTGCCCCATCTGCTCGATGATGTCGATGCGGGCCGGTGTATTCAAGACTTTGTAGAAAATCCCCGCGCTCTTCAGACGCAGATAGAGCAGCGAGAAATCGATATCGTAGAATCCGCCGAGGCCGGCTTTGAGCGGATGGCTGGCGCCCTGTTCTTTTTCCAGGCGCATTCTCATTTGGCGGAGATCTTTCTTGGAACGTCCGCTTTGGCCGTAGCGGCGCCAGTCCACTTGCTGGAGATTGTTCAGAAATTTTGTGGTGCGCTCCAGATCGCCCGCGACTGCGCGCGCTTTCATGCAGGCGAGTCCCTCCCAAGCGGCGGCGCTCTTTGCGAAATAGTCGAGGTAAGACGCTTCAGTTTGCACAAGAGCGCCCGCGCTGCCGTTCGGGCGCAGCCTGGTGTCGACGGCGAACATCAAGCCCGTGCCGGTGTAGGCCGTGACGAGATCGATGAGGCGCTCAGCGACGCGTGTCCAAAAGAGCTGCTCGCGCTGATCGGCGTCCGGCAGGACGAAGACCAGATCAGCATCGGAGGCAAGATCAAACTCACGCATGCCGAGACGTCCTAGGGCCACCACCATGAGCTGTTGTTTGGCTTCGTATCCGGGCGTTGACGGCGGGCTTACGGCCAACACCTGGTCGAGCGCCATGCGGTAACAGGCCGCAATGGCTGCCTCGGCCAGATCCGACGTCATTTCGAGCGTCTCGAAGACTGGGACACGCAAGCAGACGCTGCCAGCCTGAATACGAAACATCTCCCACCGGAAAAAACGCCGCAGGGCGGAAATGTCGTCATACTGCATGGCGGCTCCAAATGTGTTGGCGGCGCCAGAGGGCAGACGGTCTAGCTCTTCGATCAATTCGGGCAAACGGATCAATTCTTCGGCGAGATAGGGACTGTGCTCGAAAAGATCGAGCGTGTGGCGTGGGACCGGGCCGCCCGTGTTGAGCAGCGCGAGCCAGGCCGGATTCTTGACGGCTTTTTCAAGGAAATGCTCGAATGCGCCTGCGCCGCGGCCGAGGTTCGCGCGCGACACTAGCTCGGCAAGAACCGGCGCGCATTGCTCGAGGAATCGAAGGAGATTACTCGGCACGGGTTCGAGCGTGGGCACCGCCTCTACATCCGGGGGCGAAGCTGGCGCGAGCGTGTAGTAGCTGGGCCGTTGGCTGTGAATGACGCGCTCATAGATTTCCTGCACAGCTTCGAGATGCGCGTTCAGCTCGTGCAGCAACTTTTCGCCCGAAGGCGCGCTGCCGAGCTGGGCCACGGGCATTTTTCGCGCGAGGATATCGAGTTCACGGGGCGCGGACGGCATCGTATGGGTCTGGCGATCTTCGGCAGACTGGAGACGGTGTTCGAGGTTGCGGAGATAACGGTAGGCCGAAACGAGCCGCGCATATTCGGCAGCCGAGAGCAAATCTTTGTCGCTCAAACGCGCCAGCGCGAGCATGGTGCCGGCATGGCGCACCCAGGGGACCTGCCCGCCATGCAGCCGCTGCAGACATTGCACCAGAAACTCGATGTCGCGGATGCCGCCGGGCGCAAGCTTGATGTCGAATGCATCCTTGTGCAGGCGCCGACGGTTCAGTTTTTCACTGATGCGCTCGCGCGTGACGGAGACCGCCTCAACTGCGGAGAAATCGAGGGTGGTGGAATAAATCTGCGGCTCGACGG
>Ga0126373_10000370_pt1 | contig 29613 bp, 28 predicted proteins | sample PanSoiMetPlot_11_FD_92545 | JGI IMG/M metagenome (GOLD analysis project Ga0126373, IMG submission 92545) | Tropical forest soil microbial communities from Panama - MetaG Plot_11 | ecosystem: Environmental > Terrestrial > Soil > Tropical forest > Bulk soil | place: Panama | collected 2016-02-17 | reverse complement strand
CAACCGACCGCGCTGTGAGGAGCGACGATATGTTCGAGAGGTTTACCGACCGGGCGCGGCGGGTTGTTGTCCTGGCTCAGGAAGAGGCCAGGATGCTCAACCACAACTACATCGGCACCGAGCACATCCTGCTCGGCCTCATTCACGAGGGCGAGGGTGTCGCCGCCAAGGCGCTGGAGTCGCTGGGTATCAGCCTGGAGGCGGTCCGGCAGCAGGTTGAGGAGATTATTGGCCAGGGCCAGCAGGCCCCGTCCGGACATATCCCGTTTACGCCGCGCGCCAAGAAGGTGCTTGAGCTCTCGCTGCGCGAGGCGCTGCAGCTCGGCCACAACTACATCGGCACTGAGCACATCTTGCTAGGGCTGATCCGCGAGGGCGAGGGCGTCGCGGCTCAGGTGCTGGTCCGGCTCGGCGCTGACCTGAACCGGGTCCGTCAGCAGGTCATCCAGCTTCTGCACGGCTACCAGGGCAAGGAGCCCGCCGCAGCCGGCGCGCCATCCGAGAGCGCACCGTCGACGTCGCTCGTCCTTGACCAGTTTGGCCGGAATCTGACCGCTGCCGCTCGCGAGGGCAAACTTGATCCCGTCATCGGCCGGGACAAGGAGATAGAGCGGGTGATGCAGGTCCTGTCCCGCCGGACCAAGAACAACCCAGTTCTGGTCGGCGAGCCTGGCGTTGGCAAGACCGCAGTGGTGGAGGGGCTTGCCCAGAAGATCGTCAAGGGTGAGGTGCCCGAGACACTGAAGGAAAAGCAGCTCTACACCCTCGACCTGGGCGCGCTCGTCGCCGGATCGCGTTATCGCGGTGATTTCGAGGAGCGGCTCAAGAAGGTCTTGAAGGAGATCAGGACTCGCGGTGACATCATCCTGTTCATCGACGAGATCCACACGCTGGTGGGTGCCGGCGCGGCCGAAGGCGCGATTGACGCCGCATCCATACTCAAGCCAATGCTGGCCAGGGGTGAGCTTCAGACGATAGGCGCCAGCACGCTGGACGAATACCGCAAGCACCTGGAGAAGGACGCGGCGCTCGAGCGCCGGTTCCAGCCCATCCAGGTGGCGGAGCCGACGATCTCGCACACCATTGAAATCCTCAAGGGCCTGCGCGACCGCTACGAGGCGCACCATCGGGTGACGATCACCGACGACGCGCTCGTCGCGGCTGCCCAGCTCGCTGACCGGTACATCAGTGACCGGTTCCTGCCCGACAAGGCGATCGACCTCATCGACGAGGCGGGCTCGCGGATGCGCATCCGTCGGATGACAGCTCCGCCGGACCTGCGCGACTTTGACGAGCGGATCGCGGACGTGCGCAGGGAGAAGGAGTCGGCCATCGACTCGCAGGACTTCGAGAAGGCTGCCTCGCTGCGCGACACCGAAAAGCAGCTCATCGACAAGAAGGAACTGCGCGAGAAGGAGTGGAAGGCCGGCGACATGGACACGCCGGCTGAGGTCAACGAGGAACTCATCGCTGAGGTTCTCGCGACCGCTACCGGAATCCCGGTCTTCAAGCTCACCGAGGAGGAGTCGCAGCGGCTGCTCCGCATGGAGGATGAGCTACACCGGCGCGTGATCGGCCAGAACGACGCGATCAAGGCGCTGTCGCAGGCGATCAGGCGGACCAGGGCCGGGCTCAAGGATCCCAAGCGCCCTGGTGGGTCGTTCATCTTCGCCGGGCCGTCGGGCGTCGGCAAGACCGAGCTGTCGCGCACGCTGGCGGAGTTCCTCTTCGGCGACGAGGACTCGCTCATCCAGCTGGACATGAGCGAGTACATGGAGAAGCACACCGTCTCCCGGCTGTTCGGCTCGCCGCCTGGCTACGTCGGCTACGAGGAAGGCGGACAGCTAACGGAGAAGGTGCGGCGCAGGCCGTTCTCGGTCGTGCTCTTCGACGAGATCGAGAAGGCGCACGGTGACATCTTCAACTCGCTGCTCCAGATTCTGGAGGACGGTCGCCTGACCGATGCCCAGGGCCGGGTCGTCGATTTCAAGAACACCGTGATCATCATGACCACGAACCTTGGCACTAAGGACATCTCCAAGGGCGTGTCCGTCGGCTTCGGGGCGGCCAGCGAATCGCGCGGCTCGTACGAGCGGATGAAGACGAAGGTCGGCGAGGAGCTCAAGCAGCACTTCCGGCCTGAGTTCCTCAACCGCGTCGACGATGTCATCGTCTTCCACCAGCTGAGCCAGGACGAGATCTTCCAGATCGTCGACCTGATGATCACCAAGGTCGACGAGCGCCTGCGGGATCGGGACATGGGGATCGAGATTCGCCCGGCGGCCAAGAAGCTGCTATCGGAGAAGGGCTACGACCCGGTGCTTGGTGCTCGGCCGCTGCGCCGCACGATCCAGCGGGAGATCGAGGATCACCTGTCGGAGAAGATCCTTTTCGGGGAGCTGAAGGCCGGTCAGATCGTGATCGTCGACGCCGAAGGCACCGGAGAGGACGCGACGTTCAGCTTCAACGGCATCAACAAGCCGGCTGCGGTGCCTGACGCGCCACCGGTTGAGGTGGAGACCAAGGCAGGAGCCAGCGGAGCGACAGCGACGACCGCGTCCGACTAGCACTATCGAGCTGACACGGATCGGGCGGGCTTTCAGTCCGCCTGATCCGGCCGTTATTGCTCGGCGGTCTCTTGCGGCTAGGCCGTTTCGCCCGGCAGTGCGAGCGAGCCATCCGCGCAGCGGATGACCAGTCCATCATCGATCAGGGTTGCAAGCGCGCGCGCTCGCTGTCCTGAGTCGTGCCAGGCGGTCTCCAGGGCATCGGGGGGCACCGGACCGCTCGCCGACCTGAGAACCGCGAGGAGTCGGCCGCGGCTCTGACGGTCGCTGCCTTCGTAGCGCGCCGTCGGCCGCCTGGCAGCGCCGGTCGGCTGGCCCTGGCCAAGCCAGGCGCACTGGCGGCGCACTGGGCAGCCATCACACCGCGGTCGCGCCGCCGTGCAGACGAGAGCGCCGAGTTCCATCACCCCGACCGACCACCGCGCGGCGAGACTGCCATCGCTCGGCAGCAGCGACTCGGCCAGCCGCACTTCCGCCGCGGTCTGCCCTGGTGGCGGCAGGAAGTCGCCGGTGACAAGCCGGGCCAAGACGCGGCGCACATTCGTGTCGAGCACTGCGTGCCGCTGCCCGAACGCGAAGCTGGCGACCGCGGCGGCGGTATATGAGCCGACTCCGGGCAAGCTGCGCAAGTCGTCGGCCGACGCCGGCACTTTGCCGTCATGGCGGGCCGTGATCAGCTCAGCGCTCGCGTGCAAGCGGACCGCGCGGCGCGGATACCCGAGCCTGTCCCACTGCCGCACCGCGTCGGCCGGGGAGGCAGCCGCCAGGGCGGCCGGCTCCGGCCAGCGCCGCAGCCAAGCGTCATGCGCAGGCAGGACACGACTGACTGGCGTCTGCTGAAGCATGACCTCACTGACCAGGATCGACCACGGGGTCGCATCGCGCCGACGCCACGGCAGGTCCCGTGCACTCTGCGCGTACCAGCGCAAGACCGGGGCTGTATAGGGCGTCGTCATCCTCGTCCGATCCTCGGAGTCGTTAGCCGCCCGCGTTGCCAGGTGTTCCGCGTGGCCTGAGGGCGATCCGCGACACCTCTGCTACGCGTAACGCTCCATCAGCGCCGACTCGGCCAACCGGGACAAGCCTTCGCGGACGCTGGTGGCCAGCGCCGGATCCAGCCCAGACACTTGTCGCAAGTCCTGTGCGCTGGCCGACAACAGCTGCTGCAGGCCGCCGAAGTGCTCGATGAGGTCGTCCGCGATCACTTGCGGCACCCTGGGGATCTGGCCGAGCAGGCGGTGTCCCCGTGAGGTGACGGGCTGGCCGGGGCCTCCGGCGGCGCCGAGGCCGATGGCTGCGGCCACCGCTGTCAGGTCAAGAAGCTCGTCGGCACTCAGATCAGCAAGTACGTCAGCGAGCGAGCCGCCGGGCCCCGGGCCGTAATCGCGGAGCAAGAGCTTGCGTTCACGAGGCGTCCCGGCTGTCAGTTCCTCGAGCTGCAGGCCGAGCAGGCCGCCGTCGGTGCCGAGCTCGATGAGGTACCCCCTGATCTCGTCCGTAACGCGGCCGACCATCTCCAGCCGCTGGGCCACGATAGCGACGTCACCGATCGTCGCCCTGTCCTCGATCTCCAGTGCCGACAGCGCAGTGGCGGCGTCGTCGAGGCGTCGCTTGTACCGCTCGAGCGTCGCGATGGCCTGGTGGGCCCGGGTCAGCAGGGCCGCGGAGTCCTCGAGCACGTGCCTGCCGCTCGCGGTGAACACGGCGATTGTCCGCATCGACTTGCTCACGGAGATAACCGGATAGCCCGTCTGCCTGGCGACGCGCTCGGCGGTGCGGTGCCGGGTGCCCGACTCCTGTGTCGGCAACTGCGGATCGGGCACGAGCTGGACGGCGGCGCGCAAGATGCGATGGCCGGCTTGGTCGAGCACGACGGCGCCGTCCATCTTGGCTAGCTCGCGCAGCCGCGTAGCGGAGAACTCCGCGTCGAGCTCGAAGCCGCCCGAGCAGATGCCGCTGACAACCGGATCAAAGCCGAGCACGATGAGCGCACCGGTGTTGCCCCGGACTATCCGCTCCAGGCCATCGCGGAGCGCAGTACCAGGGGCGACCATCGCGAGTGCTGCGCGCCGGCGCTCGTCCCGCCCGATGCCCATCGCAAGCACCTGCCTTAACGACTCGCTTGTCTCTGGCAGTCTAGCCATGGGATTACAGCCGCCTTTTCGCCTCCGCGCCCTGGCCTTGTCATCTGCCCCCTGCGGTGCGGGCTAATCGGGCAGTGAACCCGCGGCAGCTGGGGCTACCGCCGTCCGAGTGAAGCTGCGATTGCCGACTGCATGTCCGCGACCTCTGTCACGGCAAGTTGCGATCCGGGGAGCGACGAATCGGCCGGGCGCGGCGACCCAGCCAGGTGCAAGTGCGTGGGCTGGCCCGAACGTGCGATCGACGGCCCACGGCTCGAGCGGCCCGAGCGCGGTTGGCCGCCTGTCGGCAGCGCAGAACCGGCCGGGATGATGGCGCGCCGGAACCCCATCCGCTCAGCCTCAATGATCCGCCGCTGGATGCCAGGGACTCGCCTGATCTCGCCAGCCAAGCCGACCTCGCCAATAGCGACGAGATCCGGCGGGACGCTCAGGTCGGCAACTGCGCTCGCGACCGCTAGCCCAACGGCCAGGTCGACCGACGGCTCGGTCAGCCGGACGCCGCCGACAGTCGCGGCGAATACGTCACGCTTGCCGATAGCGAGCCCGGCCCGCCGCTGCAGCACCGCCAGCATCATTCCGACCCTGGCCGAGTCGAGGCCGGAAACTACTCGGCGCGGTGGCACGTCGCCCGCCGTATCGCAGACCAGCGTCTGCACCTCGGCCAGCAGCGGTCGCCTGCCCTCCAGCGTCACTGTCACGCACGTGCCAGGCACCGGGTCGTGGCGCTCGGACAAGAACAGCCCACTTGGATCGGCCAGCCCGGTCAGGCCGTGCTCACCCAGTTCGAAGCAACCGAACTCATCCGTCGGGCCGAACCTGTTCTTCAATGCCCGCACCATCCGCAGTTGCCCGCGCGCGTCGCCGTCGAAATGCAGCACGACGTCAACCAGGTGCTCGAGGGTTCGCGGTCCCGCAACCGAGCCGTCCTTCGTCACGTGGCCGACCAGGACGGTTGTGAGCGTACGCTGCTTGGCCAATGTCGTGAGGGCCGCCGTGATCTCGCGCACCTGGGTGACACCGCCGGGCACGCCGTCCACTCCGGCCGCACTGATCGTCTGCACCGAGTCCACGATGAGCAGCCCGGGGTCAACCGCCTGCACGTGTCCAAGCAGGGCGGCGAAGTCGGTCTCGGCGGCCAGGTACAGCGCGTCGCTGACGGCGCCGATCCGGTCGGCGCGCAGCCGCACCTGAGCGGCAGACTCCTCGCCGGTGACGTACAGCACGCGGCCGGAAGACGCGGCGAGCGCGCCAGCCTCCAGCAACAGCGTCGACTTCCCGACGCCCGGTTCTCCAGCGAGCAGTACGACCGCGCCGGGTACCAGGCCGCCGCCAAGCACCCGGTCGAGTTCGGACAAGCCTGTCGGCACCGCCCTGGCCGCGGTGGCATCGACCCGGTCGATGGGCACGGCCGCGGACGTCGGCTCGGTCGCCCGCAGCTGTGCACGGGAGGTCGCCCGGCCCAGGTCGTCGGTGCGTCCCTCGACGACGGTGCCCCAGGCCTCGCAATCGCCGCAGCGGCCAACCCACTTGGTTGTCCGCCAGCCGCAGACCGAACATTCGAACGACGTCGCGGTTGCTGATCTCGGCATGTTGGGAACGTACAGCCTTGTGCTGACAGTGGGCCGGAACGGCGGCCCGGCTCGCCGAGCCGCATAAGCTGGCAGTACGAGCAACTCCAAAGGAGAGTCGATTGCGCAGGTCACCCGCGTGACAGCTATCAAGATCGCGTTGTCGACCGCCTCGGTCTTCCCGGAGCGCACGCCTGACGCGTTCGAGACCGCGGCCCGGCTCGGCTACGACGCGCTCGAGGTCATGGTGACCGCTGATCCGGTCAGCCAGGACGCCGCCGTACTCCGGAAGCTGTCCGATTACTACGGCATCCCCGTGGTCGCCGTACATGCGCCCAACCTGCTCATCACTCAGCGAGTCTGGGGCCGCGATCCGTGGAAGAAACTCGTGAAATCGCGTGACCTCGCCGAGGCGCTCGGCGCCCGTGTTGTGGTCGTCCACCCGCCATTCAGATGGCAGCGCGACTACGCGAGAGACTTCCAGCTCGGCATCGCCGAGATGTCGGCCGAGAGCAACGTGGCATTCGCCGTCGAAAACCTGTACCCGCTGCTGCGCGGCGAGACTGAGATAGCCGCTTACGCCCCGCACTGGAACCCGATCGAAATGGATTCCGCCGCGGCCACCCTGGACGTCTCGCACGCGGCCGTGTCGGGTTCGGATGTGCTAGCCATGGCCGAAGCACTCGGCGACCGGCTCGCGCACGTGCACCTGGGCGATGGCACGAAGCCCGGCCTGCCGGACGAGCACCTGGTGCCGGGTCGCGGCACCCAGCCGTGCGCTGAACTACTCCGCTGGCTGACCGACACCGGCTACGAGGGTCACCTAGTACTCGAGGTCAGCACGCACCGCGCGCCGACGCTCGCCGACCGGCAAGCCGACCTAGCCGAGTCGCTGGACTTCGCCCGCCGGCACCTGAAAGCGAACCCAGCGGCGGCGGGCCGCCCCTTCTAGCCGGCGGCGCCGCGCTCGGCGGTGTCCTATCCGCGGCTAGGCCTCGAGTATCAGTGTCACCGGGCCGTCGTTGACGAGCTCGACCTGCATCTGCGCCCCGAACACGCCGGTCCCGACGTGCGCGCCGAGCCCGCGGAGCGCAGCCGCGAAGGCGGTGACGAGAGGCTCGGCGACCGGCCCTGGGGCGGCCGCGCTCCAGCTCGGGCGCCTGCCCTTTGCGGTATCTGCATAGAGCGTGAACTGGCTGATCACGAGCAGCGGCGCGCCAACATCTGCGCACGACTTCTCGCCCTCCAGGATCCGCAGGAAGTAGACCTTCCTGGCGAGTGCCGCGGCGGTGGCGGCGGTGTCGGAGTGCGTTACCCCCACCAGGACGACGAGGCCGGGCGCGCCGAGCTGGCCGGTCACCGCGCCGTCCACGGTCACGCTGGCCCGGCTGGCACGCTGCACCACGGCTCGCACGAGTCCGCATTCTCGCACGCGACACCGGCCGCCTGCCCGCTCCACTGGCGGATATGGCCTGCATATGAGGACGTAACGGGGCGGCGTAGACTGCGGTAGCTCGCAATGCGGCGGTGCAAGAAAGGGCGCTCAACGGCATGACGGTACAGGCTGGCACGAAGGCTGGGACCCCGGCGAGGGGACCACGGCAGGCCACTCTCATCACGGTTGCTCCCACTGGCGCGGAGTCTGAGAAGTCCGTGGTCCCGGCGCTCCCAGTAACCCTGGAGGAACTGGTCACCACGGCCAAGGAGTGCCGAGAGGCCGGCGCGGCGGTGATCCACGTGCACATCAGGGACGCGGCGGCGAAGCCGACGCTGGATCTCGCCCGGCTGAAGGACACAGTGCAGGCGCTGCGCGAGGCCACCGACCTCATCGTCCAGCTCTCGACCGGCGGGGCGGTCACCGATAGTTTCGACAACCGCCTAACGGTGCTCGACGCCGGTCCGGACGCCTGCTCGCTGACCTGCGGCACCGTCAACTTCGGCGACGACGTTTTCATGAACCCGTGGGGCTTCATGAAGGACCTCTACGCCAAGACGCAAGCGCTGGGCGTGGTCCCGGAGTTTGAGCTATTTGACTTCGGCCACATCGCTGCGCTGCACCGGCTGCTTGCCGAGTTGGGCGAGCCTGCGGGCGGACACGTGCACTGTGATCTTGTGATGGGCGTTCCGGGCGGCATGCCTGGCGACGCCGCGACGCTGGTCCAGGCTGTTTCGGCGTTGCCCGCAAGCGCGACCTGGTCGGCGACGGGAATCGGAAGGAGCAGCGTTCCCGTCCTGTTCGCCGCCCTGGCGGCCGGTGGCCACTTGCGGGTGGGCATGGAAGACACGGTCACGTTCGCGCGCGGCCGGCCGGTGGCAAGCAACGCGGAACTTGTGGAGCGGGCCGCCGCCGCTGCCGACCTGGCCCAGCGGCCCTCGATGAGCCCGGCCGACGCGCGGGTGATGCTTGGGGTGCCCGATCACCGCTGACAACCCGGTGCTGGCCGAGATCGTCCGCTCGGGTCTTATCGAGTCCCGACATCGAGGTGCAGTGGTGGCCGTGGCCGCCGACGGCAGCGTTCTGCTCTCGGCGGGCGCCACCGACGTCCCGATGTTCCCGCGTTCTTCGAACAAGCCATTCCAGGCCGTGGCGATGCTGCGTTGTGGGCTGAGGCTCGACGGTGAGCTGCTTGCGCTGGCGGCGGCGAGCCACTCGGGCGAAGACTTTCACGTCTCGGGGGTTCGCGCGATCCTCGCGTCGGCCGGTCTGACCGAGGACGACCTTCAGTGTCCGCCTGACTATCCGCTCGATGAGAAGGCGCAGCGGACGATGATCGCAGCCGGGACGGATCGCGACCGCATCCACATGAACTGCAGCGGAAAGCACGCCGCGATGCTCGCGACCTGCGTAAGTGCCGGGTGGCCGACCAAGACCTACCGCGATCCCGACCATCCACTGCAGATGTGCATCAAGGACACCATCGCCGAGCTTGCAGGTGAACCGGTCGCCGCGGTGGGCGTCGACGGCTGCGGAGCACCGCTCATGGCGATATCACTCGGCGGGCTTGCGCATGCCTTCCGCGCCGTGATGCTGGCAGAGCCCGGTTCCCCGGAACGCGCCGTCGCCGATGCGATGCGTACGTACCCCGAGTGGACATCCGGTACGGCCAGACCCGAGCGCGCCCTGATGCTCGCCGTCCCGGGCTTGCTGCTGAAATCGGGCGCCGAAGGTGTCGAGGGGTTTGCGCTCGCCGACGGCCGCGCGGGCGCCTTCAAGATCGAGGACGGGGCGGCGCGGGGGCGGGTTCCGGTCACGGTTGGCCTGCTACGGCAGCTCGGCGCCGCGGGTGAACCAGGAGCGGATCTCGACATGCTGGCGGCCCTTGCCACCGGCCCTGTCTACGGTGGCGTGGAGCTTGTCGGCGCGGTCAGGGCGACGAATCTGCTGCTCAACGAGCCACTAGCGACGAGCTAGACGTCCGACCGCCGGGTGATGGGCTGCTTGGCGATGGGCCGGTGGGCGCCGGGCTGCTTGAGACCTGGCTGCTGGGCGACGGGCTTGGGCTTGGTGACGGCGACGTCAACGTGGTCGGCAGGCTAACGAGGCAGCCTGAGGTAGGACCGCCGGCAGGGAACGCCATTGCCAGCCCGTCTGCTATGTCCAACGCTCTCTTCGCGTAGCCGGCTGAGGTGTAGTGGATGCCGTCGTTGATGAACCAGCTTGGCTTGGCCAGGGCGGACCAGTTGAACACCCGCATGTTCGGGAAGCGCGCGCACGCCTGCATGAGGGCGGCATCCCACTTGAGCATGTTGGCTTCGGCGTAGGGACCCGAATGCAGCAGCGAAATTACATTCACCCACATCACCGGCTCGCCTTTGGTGACGCGCATCATCTCGGCGATCCGGGCGGCCAGGCCAACGTTGGAGCCCACCGCGACATCGGCCGTGTCGTTGGTGCCCAGGGCCAGCACCCAGCAGCCAGAAAAGCCTGTCCTGATGAGGTGCTTAGCCGCGTCGTACGCGTTCGTGGTGCCAGGCAGCACTTCCACTACCGACCGCGCACCGGTGATGTCGGTGTAGACCGTCTGTGCGCCGACGTCCTCATAGCGTGCCTGGATCCGCTCGCTCCGGTCCGGCAAGTAGTCCGGCGAGACCAGGCCGTCTGAGGTCGAGTCCCCGATGTGCACGACGGATGAGCACGATGTCCGCAGGTCACTCTGCAGGATCGGCCCGGACGGGGCTGACGACGGGCTTTTGCTCGCTTTGAGATGCTTTTTGTGCGCATGGCTGACCGAGCTTGTGGAGGCCGACAGCGCGCCCGAGCCCCCTAGCGCAGCCGTGCCCGCGGTCGCCCCCGACGCGGGCGGCACAGGTCCAACGCCCGCCAGGCCCGCGCAGGCCACGACCAGAACGCCCAGGGCCCCGACCGCCGCGGTCAGGCCGGGCACGCCCGGGTTCGCCAGGTGCCTCGTCCGCATTCGGCGCCAGGCGCGGGCCAGCGCGCCGTGCCGTACTGGCTCCTCGACGAACTTCCACGACAGCGCGGCGATGCCGATGCTGGCCGCGATCTGGGCGAGGACTCGCGGAAGGTACTCGGCGCCATTTGTTGGCGAGGTCAGCACGATGACGGGGTAGTGCCAGAGGTAGATCCCGTAAGAGCGCACGCCAATCCAGCGCAGCGGCCGCCAGCCGAGGGCAGCGCCCGTCACGCTGGCCGGGTAGGCACAGGCGGCGACCACGGCCGCGGTGGCCAGGCTGAGGACGACGAGGCCGCCGCGATACAAGAACGGTGAGTATTGCCCCACGCGCCACACCATCAGCCCGATGACGGCGAGCCCGGCCATCGACGGCACGTCGAGAACCCATTTCGAGGCCGGCTTGGCGCGCGACGCCACGATGCTCGGCCACACCATCGCGAGCGCCGCGCCGATCAGGAGCCCGGCGGCCCTGGTGTCCGTGCCCTCATAGACCCGGGTCGCGTCCACCGCTGGCTGGTAGAGCACGTACATGGCGACGGCCGAAGCGGCTGCGAGGGCGAGCGTCGGAAGCGCCAGCCAGCGGATCGCGGACGTGCTGCGATGGCGAAGACAGACCACGCCAAGCAGTAGCAGCCAGGGCCAGATCAGGTAGAACTGTTCCTCGACGGCGAGCGACCACAGGTGGTCAAGTGGCTGAGGCGGCGCGAAGCGGGAGAAATACGACTGTCCCTGGACGATCGCATACCAGTTGCTCCAGTACGTCGCCGCGGCTCCTACCGCGCCCCGCAGGCTGTCGAGGCGGGCGCGGTCCAGGAGGGTAATCCAGGCTGTGACGATCGCCAGCATGACGAACAGCGCCGGCAGCAGGCGGCGGGCGCGCGCGAGCCAGAACTTGGCCAGCTGGAGACGCCCGGTTAGCAGCCAGCGGTTCAGCAGCAAGTCGGTGATCAGGTAGCCGCTCAGGGTAAAGAACACCGCGACGCCGAGCATCCCGCCAGGTGCCCAGCTGAACTGTTCATGGAACGCGATGACGGCTAGCACCGCTATGGCGCGAAGTCCATCGAGCCCTGGCATGTACCGCTGATCCGAGCCAACTGGCTTCGGCATGATCCCCCCTGGCTTGACCCGCGCAAGTGCCGCGAGGGGAACTACCCGTAGTAGTCTTTTGCCTACGTATTGTGGTTGACAAAAGATGGAATGGATGCGGTCGGCCAGCGGTACATCGTCGTGCCGCTGACCGACCGTTGTGTAGGCCTAGTTGACCAGCACGCTGGTGCTGTGGCCACTGGCCGGGAATGCGCGCGCTAGGGCGCCGGCAATCGCTGCGGCACGAATGGCGTACCCGGCAGATGTGTAATGGATTCCGTCACTCAGGTGCCAGCTCGGCTGAACCATCCCCGCCCAGTTGAAGATGCGCATATTCGGGTACTGTTTGGCCGCCTGAAGCAGGGCCTGGTTCCACAGTTGCATGTTGGCTTCGGACCATGGCCCGCCGGCCAGGTCGGTCTGGGCGTTGACCCACAAGACGGGCGCGCCGTGCGCGACGGCCATCATCTCCTGGATTCGGGCCAGCAAGCCGACGTTAGATCCGGCGGCGACATTCGCGGTGTCATTCGTGCCGAGCGCGAGCACCCAGCAGCCGCGGAAGCCTGCCTGGTACCAGGAACTCGCGACGCCGTAGCCGTTGATCTGCCCAGGCATCTGCTCCACTATCGACCGGCCGCCGGACGCATCGATCTGGACGTTTCGGGCTCCGACGTCGCGGTACTGGGCGGCCAGGCGCTGCGCCGGATCGGCCAGCCACGTCGGCGAGACCATGCCGACCGACGTCGAGTCGCCGATGTGCGCCACGGACGTGCACGAAGTCTGTGCGGGCCTGGAACTGCCGGCAGCTCTCGTGGCCGCCCGGTGCGTCCCGGCAGCCCGGTTCGAACCGGCGGGACGGAGGAGTGCAGGACGGTGCGTATTGGCCGATCCGCGGGCGGCGGCGGCCGTCGCGCTGCTAAACACTCCGGCGAATGCGGCGCTGAGCAGTGAGATCGCGAGTACGGCGGCCAGGCTGGCGACGATGCCCAGCCGCCTCGGGCTGCGCAGGCGCCGGGGGCCACGCGACGGACGCCAAGGCATAACAGTCTCCGTTCCAGATCATGACCTAGTACGAAGCGCCACAAAGTCCTGCTAGATGCACGGACGCACCCTTGCGGCGCTACCCAGGACGTAGCCAGATATGGGGGCTGACAGCGAGGCAGTTCAACGCGTGTCGCCTCATCACGGGGAACGCCGACTCCGGGTGGCTCGATTCCGGTCAACTGACCGGGCCCAGCCGGGCGGAACGTCCGATTGCTACCCGTTTTTCGTGGGCATTTGGCAGGTCAGCGACATGACCAGGGCCGTACTGCGGTCAATCCCCGTGTGACACACCTCACGACGAGGCCGCGCTTTTTGTCGCGAATGCGAGAGCGTTTGCAGCTGCAAGCACCACGGTGCGACACTGGCGACATGAGCCCGGTGAATGTCAGCGCGATCGGCTCGTATATCAGGGAGCAGCGCGAGCAGGCCAAGATTTCGCTGCGTCAATTGGCGCAGTCAGCTGGGATCTCGAATCCCTACCTCAGCCAGATCGAACGGGGGCTGCGGCGGCCGAGCGCCGATATCCTCCAGCAGATCGCCAAGGGCCTGCGAATCTCGGCAGAGGCGCTTTATGTCCAGGCCGGCTTCCTTGAGGACAGGCCGCCGGGATCGGTAGTTCGCGAGGCCGTGCTGACAGACGCGGAGCTCACCGAGCGGCAGAAGCAGATGCTGATCGAGATCTACGAGTCGTTCCGCAAGGAAACCGCCATGGCGCGCGCCGACGTCGGCGAGCTGATCGATGACCAGGCTGGCCTTGCGCCCGACGAGGCAGCGCTGACCTGGCCCGAGAATCTCAGCCCAGCGGCACTTCGCGATCGGCCGCGCAGACTGGCGATCGCTCCGGCGGGGCCCGATGAGGATGAGGCCGGCGATGAGCAGACGGCCGGCGAACACGACTATTCCGATGACTGGCCGGGTTATGAGGGCGCGTTGCATCCCGTTGGTCCCGCTGCTGGTCCAGCGCAGACGCCGTCCACCGGAGATGATGCTCCCGGCGCCACAGTGCATCAATTCCCGCCACCGCCCGAGACCAGGTAGCGTGACGCCGTGACCTTTACTTCCCCGACTGCACTGTCGGTTGTGAACCTGTTCTTCTGGGTGTTGTGCCTCGGCGCATTCGTGATCGAGACGTGGGCGTTCTTCGACGCGATCCGGCGCCCCGCGGCCGCGTTTCCAGCGGCGGGCAAGCAGACCAAGCCGCTCTGGCTGGTGATACTCGGCGTGGCCTTCGTCATCGGCATTGGCGGCGCTACCCAGCAGTTGTACCTGCTCAGCGTCTTCCCGATCGTGGCGTTTGTGGCCGCGGCGATCTACCTCGTCGACGTCCGGCCGAGGGTCAGGTCCATCAAGTCGAATTCATCCCGCCAAGGCCCGTACGGACCCTGGTAAGCCGAGCCGAGAAGCTGCCGTGACCGAGGCGCAGTGGCGCACGCATCGGCTTGAGCTAGATGACCAGACGCTCCGCGACTGGGATGCCGTCGTGCTGCACGGCGGCGACGACGGCATCGTGCTCGACCGCTCCGCGTTCTATCCGGGCGGCGGCGGGCAGCCCCCCGATGAGGGCGTGCTCCTTTGGGGCGGTGTCCAGACACGGATTGCCGGCGTGCGCAAAGGCGACGATCTTTACTTGATCCCGGCCGACGGCGATCCGGTTCCCCCGGCCGGGACCGTGGTTCATGGGGCGCTGGCCGACGAGCGGCGGACCGCGCTCATGCGGACTCACTCCGGGCTGCACGTCCTGTGCGGGGTGGTCTTCCGCGACTATGGTGCGCTGGTGACCGGCGGAAACATGGAGCCGCTCGCCGCCAGGATGGACTTCGACCTGCCTGAGCTGCCCGCGGGCTTCCGCGACGCGGTCGAGGCCGCCTGCAACGCCGAAATAGCGACCGACCGGCGCATTGACGTGCGCGTCCTGCCGCGGGCTCAGGCGTTCGAGCTGCCGGACATCATCAGGACCGCGACCAATCTTGTCCCGCCGGATGTTGAGGGCGTCCGGATCATCGACATCGTCGGTCTGGACCAGCAGGCCGACGGGGGGACGCACGTGGCGAGCACGAAGCACATTGGCCGCATTGAGGTCACCAAGATCGAGAACAAGGGCCGCGGCTTCCGTCGGCTGCGGATCAAGATCGCCGAGTAAGCGCGGTTCAAACGACAGGTCAGGCTGGCTCTAGGCCGAAGCTGATCACTCGGTCTGGATGAATCCGGATAATCTCTGGGGACATGCCAGCCATATACGGGACCTGATCGCGCAGCGCTTCGGCGTGGCCGCGAATCTCTACGCACCGCACGCGCCACGGCTGCAGCGAGGCGATGTCGTCAACGACGAACGCCACCTTCGGGTTGGCGGCCAGATTGCGGAACTTGCGGGTCGCCCCCATGTTGCGGCCACCCACGTCGATCGTGCCCAAGTCGGCGTTGTAACGGAAGCCGACGGGGTTGTTCTGGGGCGAGCCATCCGCGTCAACGGTGGCAAGTCGGCCGAGCCGCTGCGATGACAGATACTCGACGACGTCGGGGCTCAACGGACTGGCGACGTCAGGCACGGGCACTTTCCTCTCGATCAGGCGGGCAGCGCCGGCGCTTGCAGTTCTACGACTGACGAGGCCGGCCGGTCAGTGCAACGGCAGGACGAGCAGTGCAGCCGGGATGGTAACGAGTGTGGCGGCCGCTGAGATGACGAGCGCGACCACAGCGTTGCTGAGTCCTGGCGTGGGGCGGAGGAGTCTGATCACCCTGGCGGCTACCTCGCACTCTTCCGTCCGGCTGGCCGCCGCCAGTGCGCCCGAAGGCACGCCACCCCCGCCGGCCGCCCCGACGCGCAGGAGCGCGGTCGCAAGCTCCCTGGCGGGGCGTTGCTGGAGCGCCCGGTCGTCGGCGTGCATTTCGACGAGCAGGCCAACCGCCTGGTACGCCCGCCGGGCAGTACCGGACCAGCGGAACGCTCGAAGGAGCGCGAGGAACGGCAGCAGCACGAGGTCGTGCCGCTCGCGCAGGTGCGCTCGCTCGTGGGCGAGCACGGCCGCGAGCTCGTCGGCATCGAGCAGGTCGAGCGTTCCAGCGCTGATCACGATCGCAGACCGCAGGCCAGGCAGGCAGTATGCGGCAGCGGCCGGATGATCGACGACCAAAGCGCCCGGCACCTTCGGGTCACCGTGCGCGAGCAAGCTCAGCAGCTCGTGCTGCCGCTGCCTGGCCCGCAGCACCGATGCCGACGCCGCGAGCAGGATCCAGCAGAGCACGGTCAGCAGCGTCAGGCCGGCCGCGAGCGACACAAGGCGCACATCGCCAGTTAGATCGGGCGCAGACCGGAACCCGCCGGTCCGCGCCATGCTGGCGAGCCGGGCGAACGCACCACTCGCGACCGCCGTACCGGGTGCCGTCGCGCCAATGCCGATGAGTGCGCCCACTGCGGCGAGGCCCCAGCCGAGGCCGAGCGCCTGCCAGAGCAGGATCGCGGCGGCGGGCGAGCGGCGCGGCCACGAGGCCGCGGCTAGAGCGTTAGCCGCCGGTACGCAGCCGATGGCGACCGCAGCGAGGATAAGGACAGGAGCGGACACGGCCTCATCCCCGGGCGGCCCCGCCGAGCGCTCCCAAGGCGCGCAAGAGGGCCTGAGCCTCGGTTCCAGACACGCTGCGGGCAAACCGGGCCAATGCCGCCTGCCGATCACCGGTCTGATCGAGCGCGCTCAGCATGAGCTCGGTCACGTAGGCTTCTCGGCTCTCGGCGGCACGATAGTGCCACGCACGGCCATTGCGCTCCCGGCGGGCGAACCCTTTCTTAGCGAGCCGATCGAGGACCGTCATCACGGTCGTGTGGGCCAGATCCCGATCGGTGAGCAGGCCGCTCACTTCGCGCACGCTCAGCGGGTCGGCGGCCTCCCAGAGCACGTCCATGATGGCTCGCTCGAGGTCCCCAAGTCGGTTCACCCCATGATTCTACTTGGTGCCAAGCAACCCCTCCAGGTCAGGAGGCGGCCGTCGGCGCTACCGTGCAGACTGTGACCGTTCCCCGCATAGGCGTCAGCGTGGACCTCGTCATCCTGACCGTCCGCGCGGGCCAGCTGGCTACATTGGCCTGGCGTCGCGACGGTGAACCCTACGCGGGCATGCTGGCTCTGCCGGGCGGTTTCATTCGCCTCGATGAGGACCTGCCAGCCGCCGCGGCTCGCGTCCTGGCCGAGCGCGCCGGCCTGCCAGGCGAGCCGGTGCACCTCGAACAGCTCCGGACTTACGGCTACCCGGACCGCGATCCGACCCGGCGCGCGGTGTCGGTGGCGTACCTGGGCCTGGCCCCGGACCTGCCTGCGCCCGACCAGCCGCAAATGAGCTGGCAGCCGGTCAGCGCCCTGACCAAGATGGCCTTTGACCACGGGCGGATCCTCGCCGATGGCGTGGCGCGAGCCGGTGCCAAGCTCGAGTACACGTCTCTCGCGGCGGCATTTTGCCGGGACGAGTTCACTGTCGCCGAGCTTCGACGGGTGTACGAGATCGTCTGGGGAACGCCGCTCGACCCGCGCAATTTCCACCGCAAGGTGACCGGTGCCCACAATTTTTTGCTCGAGACCGGCGAGGTCACGTCGTCCGGTGGAGGCAGGCCAGCCCAGCTGTACAGGCGCGGCGGCGCGGTGCTACTTCATCCACCGATGCTGCGACCGCAGTGGCATGGTGATGACCGCGAACTACCCTGAGAGCAGACGCTCAACGACGAGCAGCAGGAGGACAACGGTGTCCGAGCAGTATCCGCGGTTTCGATCGATACTCGATCAGTTCGCCGGCTACAAGCCAGGCAAGCCGCCAACACCCGCAGGCGGCCGCACCTTCAAGCTGTCGTCGAATGAGTCGCCCTACGATCCGCTGCCGTCGGTCAGGGCGGTGCTCGCGGACGCGGCGAGCCAGATCAACAGGTACCCCGATAACGGCGCAGCCGAGCTCACTGACGCGATCGCCAGCCGCTTCGGCGTGCCAGCCGAGCACGTAGCCGTCGGTTGCGGCTCTGTCGGGGTCGCCCAGCAGCTGCTGGAGGCGGTCGGCGAGCCGGGTGCCGAAGTCATTTACGCCTGGCGGTCGTTCGAGGCCTACCCGTACCTCACCGAGCTAGCGAATGCCACATCCGTTCAAGTGCCGCTGCTCAGCTACGGCCACGACCTGTCCGCCATGGCGGCGGCCATCACCGAGCGCACCAGGCTCATCTTCGTGTGCACGCCAAACAACCCGACCGGCACGCCTGTGGGACACCGTGACCTCGCTGAGTTCCTCGATGTCGTACCGGCCGACTGCCTGGCCGTGATCGATGAGGCCTATGTGCAGTACGTGCGTGACCCTGCGGTAGCCGACGGCCTGAGCTTGTACGTCGATCGCCCGAACGTGGCGGTGCTGCGGACGTTCTCGAAGGCGTACGGCCTGGCCGGGCTGCGGGTTGGCTTCCTGATCGGGCACCCGCCCGTGGCCCAGGCCGTGCGGAAGACCATGCTGCCCTTCACGGTGAACTCGCTTGCTCAGGCCGCGGCCGTCGCCTCTCTCGCGGCCGAGTCGGAACTGCTGGAGCGCGTGGAGCTTGTTGTCAAGGAGCGCGACCGGGTGCGGGGTGAGCTGCTAGACGACGGCTGGACGGTGCCGCCAACTGAGGCCAACTTTGTCTGGCTCCCGCTGGCGGACCGGTCAGCTCACTTCGCCGACCACTGTGACGCCGCGGGGGTCAGCGTCCGGCCGTACGCGCCAGACGGGGTCCGCGTGACGATCGCCGACGCCGAGGCCAACGACGCGTTCCTGGCGGCGGCGGCACGGTACAGCCACCGGGCATAGCGCTCGCTCCAAAACGACCCTGCGGGTCGGTCACAGGGGGAGCTTCATGCCCTCGTGCGAAGCCACGAATCCGAGGCCCGCATAGAACCGGTGCGCGTCGGCTCGGACCTTGTCGCTGGTGAGCTGCACGAGCGCGCAGCCGCGGCGCCTGGCCTCGTCAATTGCCCAGCGCATCATGGCGGCACCGAGCCCGGTCCCGCGCTGGTTCTCTGCAACCCGGACAGCCTCGACTTGCGCCCGAAGCGCGCCGCGTCGCGCGAGACCTGGGAGGAAGGACAACTGGAACGTGCCAGCGATCTGCCCGTCCTGCTCTGCGACCATCAGCAGGTGGGCCGGATCGGCGTCGATGCGCCTGAACGCGGCGACATAGGCCGCTAGGTCAGCCTCATCACGCACGCCATCCCGATTCGCGCCAAGCTGGTCGGCCGCGAGCAATCTGACAACCGCCGGTACGTCGGCTTCCGTTGCTGTGCGCAGCACCACGCGCGCCGACCCGTCCCCGAGCACTGCCAGCTTCTCCATGCCGACCATTCTGGACTATTAGGACACCTCATGCCCTCGGAGTCAGGCGAGCCCGAGCGGACTCGTTTCCGCGACCGGGCGAGGTTGTAGGGATTCGGTGGCCAATTCGGAACGTTGTAGGGATTAGCGTTGCACAGACCGGGATATATCCACCGGTAGTGGCCCCCTAATCCCTACACCGTTGAACCAGTCCCGGCTCGGTTAGCTGACGACCTCGGACACGATGTCAGCGCCGAGGGTGGCAAGGCGGGACGCAACCGATGCGTGGCCGCGGTCAATGAGGTAACCAGGCGCTACGACGGTTTGTCCATCCGCCGCGAGGCCGGCCAGGATCAGCGCGATCCCGGTACGCAGGTCGTGGGCGATAACCTCGGCACCGTGCAGCGGGGTCGGGCCATGAATGAGGGCGGCGTTGCCCGCGACCTCGATCTTGGCGCCCATTTTGTTGAGCTCTTCGGCCAGCATGTAGCGGCCATCGAAGATGGTCTCGCGGATGTAGCTTGTGCCGTCCGCCAGGCAGCTGAGTGCCATGATCGGTGACTGGAGGTCCGTTGCGAAGCCTGGATACGTGTCGGTGATCACGTTGATGGGCCGAAGCTGGCGGTCGCGGCGGACCTGGAGGATCGCGCCGTGCGTGGCGAATTCCACGCCCATCTGCTCGAGCTTCCAGCGGGCTACGCCGAAGTGCTCGAGCGATGCTCCGACAAGGCTGAGCTCGCCACCCGTGATGGCGGCGGCCATCGCGAAGACGCCCGCGTCGATTCGGTCGGCCATGACTGTGTGCTCGACGGCGGTCAGCTCGTTAACGCCCTCGACCGTGACAAAGCCGGTGCCGCCGCCCGTGATGCGTGCGCCCATCTTGGTCAGGAACGCGATGACGTCGAGCACTTCGGGCTCAAGCGCGGTGTTGTCGATGATCGTGGTGCCGGGCGCCAAGGACGCGGCCATGATCAGGTTCTCGGTCCCGGTGTGGGACGGCGTGTCCAGATACAGGTGCGCGCCGCGGAGGCGGTCCGCCTTGATGTGGATGACGGTCTCGCCCTCTTCCACGATGGCGCCGAGCCGGGCGAAACCGCGGTAGTGGAAGTCCAGGTCGCGCCTGCCGAGGTTGCAGCCGCCGACGCCCTCGATGGTGGCCTCGCCTAGGCGGTGCATGAGCGCGGGGACGAAAAGGACCGAGGCGCGGAACCTGCGCGCGATCTCTTCGGGCAGCACCGAGCTGGTGAGCTCGGAGGCGTCGACGACGAGCGTGCGTTCGGCCTCGTGGAACTTCACGACGGCACCGACGGCCTGGGCGAGTTCCACTGCTCGCCGGACGTCTTCGATGACGGGGACGTTTCGCAGGACCGTGCGGCCCTTTTCGGCCAGCAGGGATGCGGCAATCATCTTCAGCGCGGCGTTTTTAGCGCCCTGCACAAAGACCGTTCCCTGTAGCGGGTAACCGCCGCGGACGATATAGCGGGTTTCTGGGCCGCTCGTCATCTGGTTGGAACTCCCGTCGGTTGGCTGCGCCACGCTGCCGCCCGGTACCACAACCGGGTCACCTGCCCATGCAGACGGAAGGCAATCATCGACGCTGCCCGCCCGTCCAGACGTCAAGTATTCCACCGCCACCGACCCCCCCAGACCATGACGACATTGTTACTTAACGTATCTGAGCAGCTGTAAAAAGTGACGGTTAGGGGTTCCTCGTGCTAATGCCAGCGTCGGCCGGTGATACGCTCAAACGCCGCTACGTAGGTCTCGCGGGTCTTGTCGACGACCGTATCGGGGAGCGGCGGCGGCGGTTCCAGGCCATTCCGGTCCCAGCCTGAGGCGGGCGATGTCAGCCAGTCTCGCACGTACTGCTTGTCGAAAGAGACCTGACTGCGGCCCGGCTGCCAGGTGTCGGCGGGCCAGAATCGCGATGAATCCGGCGTCAGTACCTCGTCTGCGAGCCTTAGCACGCCAGTACCGTCGAAGCCGAGCTCAATCTTGGTGTCGGCCACGATGATGCCACGCTGGCCCGCGAGTTCAGCGCCGCGCTGGTAGACCGCGAGGGTGACGCGCGCCAGTTCAGCCGCGGTGTCGGCGCCTACAAGGCCGACGACGTCGGCCATTGTGATGTTCTCGTCATGCTGACCCTGCGGCGCCTTGCTGTCGGGATCGAAGATCGGCTCGGACAGGCGCGAGCCGTCGGTCAGACCGGTGGGTAGCGCGACACCGGCGACCGCACCATCACGGCGGTAGTCCGCCAGGCCAGTACCGGTCAGGTAGCCACGCGCCACGCATTCAACCGGCAGCATCGATAGCGGCATGCACGTCATCGCCCGGCCCGCGAAGTCTGCCGGAACGGGCGCGTCGATCAGATGGTTCGGAACGATGTCGGCTAGGCGCTCAAACCACCACAACGAAAGCTGGGTAAGAATTTTGCCCTTGTCGGGGATTGGCGTTTCCAGGACATAGTCGAACGCGGAGATCCGGTCGGACGCGACAAGCAGAAGTACGCCGTCGGCTGTCTCGTAAAGCTCCCGGACCTTGCCCGAATAAACGTGGCGAAGACCGGATTCGCGGTCCGGACCGGTCACGCGAGCCGTTCCAGCCGCTCGAATACGCCAATGAGCCGACGCACATAGCGCTCAGGACTGCAGACCTCATCCAGGCGTGCCTCGTCGAGGTCCTGGCCGCGCACCGCTGCGTGTTTACGCAGCGTCTCGCGGAGGTCGACGCCCGACTGCCAGGTGTCCATGGCCGCTCCCTGCACTAGGGAATAGGCGTCCTCCCGCGACATGCCCGCCGCCACCAGCTCGAGCAGTACCGCCGAGGTGTAGATCAGGCCGTGAGTTGACTCCAGGTTTGCCAGCATCCGGGCCGGGTCGACGACCAGGCCCGCCATGATGCCCGCCGTCTGGTCGAGTATGTAATCGGTAGCGATCGCCGCATCGGGCAGGGCGATCCGCTCGGTCGAGGAATGTGAGATATCCCGCTCGTGCCAGAGCGGGATGCCCTCCATGACCGGAACTACCTGCGCGCGCACGATCCTGGCCAAGCCGCTGATGCGCTCGGCGCGGACCGGGTTCCGCTTGTGCGGCATGGCCGATGAGCCCTTCTGGTGCGCGCCGAACGGCTCCGAGAGCTCCGACACCTCCGTCCGCTGGCCGTGCCGGATCTCGATGGCGATCGCATCGCAGGTGCTCGCGATCAGCGCCAGCACGCTTACCCACTCAGCAATCCCGTCGCGGAAGACGACCTGGGTTGCGACGTCCGCCGGCCGGAGCCCGAGCTCGGCGAGGACCTCGGACTCGATGGACGGGTCGATGTTGGAGTATGTCCCTACAGCCCCGGATAGCTTGCCGACGGCAATAGACTGCCGGGCGCGCAGCAGCCGGTCGCGGCAGCGGTGGATGGCGAAGGCGAAGTCGGCGACCCGGTGGCCCCACACGTCGGGCTCAGCGTGGATGCCATGGGTCCGGCCCACGCGCAGGGTCGTACGGTGCGCCAGCGCGTGGTCACGCAGTACCTGGAGGAGCAGGTCGCACCTGCCTGTCAGCAAGTCAGTCGACTCGGCGAGTTGCAGGGCCAGAGTCGTGTCCAGCAGGTCAGATGACGTCATTCCGTAATGGACGTAAGCCGCGGCTTCCCGCGGGGTTGTGTTGTTCGCCCAAGCGGACAGGAACGCGATCACGTCGTGGCCGGTGACGGCCTCCAGGGCGGCGACGGCCTCCGGCGTGGGCGGCGGCGCGGCTGCCACTGGGCCGACGGCGTCCGCTGGTACCGTGCCGGCTCTGGCGTGTGCCGCCAGGACGAGGGTCTCGACCTGACACCACAGCTCGTACTTGTGCGCCTCGCTCCAGACGTGGCCCATCTCGGGCAGCGTGTAGCGGTCGATCACGTTTCTATCCTGCCGCATCCGTCCGGGTAGGACCGCTCCCGACTGGCCGGCTTCCGGCTTGGCCTTACTCGGCTGGCACAGGCTTGGCAGGCTCTTGGCCGGTGCGCCTGCCCTCAGCTATCAAGGGCGCCGCCAGCAGCGCGGTCACGACCACAAGCTGGATCTCAAGCCCCGCAGCGACGCCGACGGCGGTCGAGGCGAGCAGGAGCAAGGCGGCCACGATCCGCAACCGCACCGGCTCGGCCGTGAGCTGCCGCCGGGTGATGACGTTGCCGACCAGGAATAGCGCTGCCCCGCCTGCCAGGATGGCCGCCTGCCCGGCACGCACACTCGTCGGGAGCGCCGGGGTGGGCTGAGTCGCTGTGAGCATGACGGACCGCAGAACGCCAGCGGCGGTAGCAACCAAGCCAAGCAGAAGTGGGATGAAGCCATAGAAGTAGGCACTGAGCGCCAGGTGAGTACGGCGCTCGCTGCTGGACTCGGTCAGCAGTCGCTCGGCTCGCTCCTCGTCGCCGGAGCCGAACACAATCCACCACATCGCCGCCGCGACAGCGAGGCCGAGGACCGCGCTCGCCAGTAGTCGCCAGCTGACGGCGCCAGGCTGACTGGCCGGTCCCGCCGCGCCGATGCCGACGGCGGCCACGGATTCCCCGATTGCGACGATGAGCAGCGCGTTATGGCGCTCACTGAAGTGCGCCGGCCGTAGCTCGAACAGGTTCGGCACGGGCACGACCAGCGGCGAGCCAAGCTGGATGACCAGCGCCGCGATCCACAAGCCGTACGCCAGCCAGTTGGCTGTCCCGCCCGGCCCGTGCAGCAGCCCGGCCACGACGACGAGCAAGGCCGATGCGATGTTGAACGGCGCAACCCGCAGGATGTTCGCGTTCACCCGGTAATACAAGCCTGTGTGGACCAGCACAACTGTCAGGTAGCCGAGGCCGAGCACGAGCCCGTAATTGCCGAATCCGCGCGGTATGGCCAGGCCAACCACGAGGAACCCGGCCATGCCCATGAGCAGCAGGAGCCGCTCGGTCGTGTGCACGGGCGGGCGCGCATTGGTCAGCCACGCGTAGGCGCCGTACATCCACCACAGCAGCCCGAAGATCAGAATGACCTGAGCGAGAGCGAGCAAGGACACCCGGCTGGCAAGGACTGACGTGAGCTGAGTCAGGGTGAACGCGAAGACCAGGTCGAAGAAGATCTCCAGGGTGCTCACGCGCAACGGCAACTGATCACTGGCTGCCTGGCGACGCACCCCGGCTGGCCTCGCGGCGCGTGAATCCTCGCGTGCGCTCACCCGGTCTCGCCTCCTCAGGACCAAGCGCCCGGCATGCAGGCCGGATCGGCGATATCCGAGCGATACCAGCTACCGCGAACCTGAATCAGCGCGGCGGCCCGGTAGGCGCTTGCTTTCGCGGCGGTGAGATCGGGGCCGCTGCCGACGACATTCAGCACCCTGCCGCCATTCGTAATCAAGTCCCCAGCACCGTCCGTCGCCGTCCCGGCTTGCAGCACATAGCTATCAGGAACGCGCTCGGCCGCCTCGATCCCGTCGATCCGGTCGCCGCGCACCGGGCTGGCCGGATATCCCTCGGCCGCCAGGACCACCGTCACCGCAGCGCCAGGCTCCCACTCAAGCCGTGGCACAGCGGCAAGGTCGCCGTGCGCGCAGGCCGTCAGCAGGCCGCCGAGCGGCGTGCTGAGGCGATCGAGCACGACCTGTGTCTCCGGGTCGCCAAACCTGGCGTTGAACTCGATCACCCGCAGACCTCGTGAGGTGAGGGCCAGGCCGGCGTACAGGAGGCCGCTATAGGGGTGGCCACGACGCCCCAGTTCTGCCAGGGCAGGCAGGATGATCACGTCCAGTGTCTGGTCGGCCAGGTCGGCTGGTGCCCACGGCAGCGGGGCGTACGCACCCATGCCTCCCGTGTTCGGGCCAGCGTCGCCGTCTCGTGCCCGCTTGTAGTCCTGTGCTGGCTGCATCGGCACGGCTGTGCCGCCGTCGGCCAGGGCGAAGACAGATACCTCGGGACCGTCAAGGAATTCCTCGATCACGACGACACCGCAAGCCTGTGCGTGTCGCAGGGCCTCGTCGCGGTCGGACGTGACGACGACTCCTTTGCCTGCCGCGAGGCCATCAGCCTTGACGACGTACGGCGGCCCGAACCGATCGAGGGCCGCCGCCGCCTCCGGCTCGGCGCGGCAGGCCACGGCGGCCGCCGTCGGCACGCCAGCCGAGACCATCACCTGCTTCGCGAACGACTTGGAGCCCTCGATCATGGCTGCGTCCCGGCTGGGCCCAAAGCACCTGATGCCTGCTGCTCGCAGCGCGTCGGCAACGCCGGCGACCAGCGGAGCCTCCGGGCCGATGACGACCAGGTCGGCCGCTATCCGCGCCGCCAGCGCGGTTACGGCAGCCGGATCAGTCGCCGTGACCTCGTGCAGTTCAGCGACGGCGCCGATGCCAGGGTTGCCGGGCGCGGCATGGAGGCCGGTTACGCCGCTGTCGCGCGCGAGCGCGCGAACCAAGGCGTGCTCACGGCCGCCCGTCCCGAGCACTAGGACTCGCACGGCGGAGAGCCTACCGGCTGGACTTCTGTCAGAGGATGTCGCGCAGCTGCACGGTCTGATCACGGCGCGGGCCGACTCCGACAGCGCAAACCGGGGCGCCAATCATGTCCTCCACGGTCCGCACGTACGCCTGCGCGGCCTTCGGCAGATCAGCGAACTCCGACGCCTGCGAGATGTCCTCCCACCATCCGTCCAGGTACTCATAGACCGGCGTTGCGTGGTGGAAATCGGTCTGCGTCATCGGGATCTCGTCGTGCCGCTTGCCGTCCACGTCGTAGGCCACGCACACCGGCACCTTCTCCAGGCCCGACAGCACGTCGAGTTTGGTCACGAAATAGTCGGTAAGGCCATTCACTCTCGTCGCATATCGCGCGATGACGGTATCGAGCCAGCCTGTCCGGCGCGGTCGGCCAGTCGTCGTGCCGTACTCGCCGCCGGTCTTGCGCAGCCACTCACCCTGGCCGTCGGTCAGCTCGGTAGGGAATGGGCCGGCTCCGACCCTGGTGGTGTATGCCTTGAGTATCCCGAGGACCTTGGTGACGCGGGTCGGCCCGATGCCAGAGCCAGCGCACGCCCCGCCCGCCGTCGGTGATGACGACGTAACGAACGGGTAGGTGCCGTGGTCGACGTCTAGCAGGGTCGCCTGCGCGCCTTCAAGCAGCACAACGAGTTTGTCGTCGAGCGCCTTGTTGAGCACGAGGCCTGTGTCGGCCACGTAGCGGCCGAGCCGCCCCCCGTACCTGAGGTACTGCTCGGTGACGGCGTCGGCGTCGATACCGCGCCTGTTGTACAGCTTCGTCAGCACCTGGTTCTTCTCGCGCAGCGCCAGGTCTAGCTTCTGACGCAGGATGCCAGGGTCGAAGAGGTCCTGCATCCGGATGCCGACGCGCGAGGCCTTGTCGCTGTAGGCGGGGCCGATGCCGCGGCCGGTTGTGCCTATGCGCGCGTCGCCGAGGTAGCGCTCCGTGACCTTGTCGAGGGCAATGTGATGCGGCATGATCAGGTGCGCGTCGGCGGAGATAAGCAAGCGATCCCGCCAGACGCCGCGCGCCGTGAGCCCGTCGATCTCCTCGAGCAGGACCTCGGGATTGATCACGACGCCGTTGCCGATGACCGATGTCGCATGATCCGACAGTGCACCGGACGGCAGCAGATGCAGGGCATAACTCTCATCGCCAATAACGACCGTGTGACCGGCGTTATTACCACCCTGGTAGCGCACGACGTAATCGACCCGGTCGCCGAGTATGTCGGTTGCCTTGCCCTTGCCTTCATCGCCCCACTGTGCACCGACGATCACGATGGCGGGCATGTCACAGGTCCTTCCCGTAACCGAACGAAAGCCCCAGCCAGCGTCATTGCGGTCAGGCATGCAAGCACGGCAGGGGCTCTTGCATTCAGATGTTACCGGAAGCGGGCCGGCGGCGGCCGTGGCTGACGCGGGCCCGACGTGGTCAGGACTCTAGCGCGACGACGGCTTGCGACTGGCGTCGGCCAGGAACTCCCGGCACCGAGTCGCCTCGTCGTGCTCGCCTATGGCGGCGGCCGCGACACCGAGCATGTGCAGTGCCCGCAGGAACCCCTGGTTCGGCTCGTGCTCCCACGGAATCGGCCCGTGGCCGCGCCAGCCCGCCCGGCGCAGCTGGTCGAGGCCGCGGTGGTAGCCGGTGCGGGCGAACGCGTACGCGGTGACCGGCTCGCCTGCCGCCATCGCGCGCTCGGACAGCGCGGCCCAGGCGGCGCAGTGGCTCGGGAATCTAGCGGCTACCGCAGTCGGGTCGGCAGCGGCGGCGAGCTCGGCGCGCGCTTCGTCGTTGGCGGGAAGCAAAGTCTCCGGCGGGCCGCCCAGCAGGTTCTCATGCGTCATCCGCTCATCTTCCCGCAGTCGGCAGTTCCTCTTGTGGCCGCCCGCGGTGCGGCCGCGTGCACGCTCAGGTAATGCGCGTGCCCGCCGACAGCAGATCTTCGCACGCCTCCACGACTCTGGCGCTCATGCCGGCCTCGGCCGCCTTGCCCCACGAGCGCGGGTCATATGCCTTCTTACTGCCGACGTCTCCGTCAACCTTGAGCACACCGTCGTAGTTGGTGAACATGTGTCCGGCGGTGGGCCGCGTGAACGCGTACTGGGTGTCGGTGTCGACGTTCATCTTGACGACGCCGTAGCCGATGGCTTCCCTGATGTCGCTGAGGTCGGATCCGGAGCCGCCGTGGAAGACGAGATCGAAGGGCTTCTCCCGGCCGTACTTGACGCCGACTGCATCCTGGATCCCCTTCAGGACCGACGGCCGCAGCTTGACGTGCCCTGGCTTGTAGACACCGTGCACGTTGCCGAAGGTGGCCGCCAGGATGTAGCGCCCGCGCTCGCCGAGGCCGAGTGCGTCCGCGGTCGCGAGCGCGTCCTCGGGGGTGCTGTACAGCTTCTCGTTCATCTCGCCCACGACGCCATCCTCCTCCCCACCGACGACCCCAATCTCCATCTCCATGACGACGTGCGCGGCGGCGCATTTGGTCAGGAGGTCCGCAGCTATCTGAAGGTTCTCGGCTAGCGGTACCGCTGAGCCGTCCCACATGTGCGACTGGAACAGCGGGTCCTCGCCGCGGCCGACGCGCCCAAGCGAAACGTCCAGCAGCGGCCGCATGTATCCGTCGAGCTTGTCCTTGGGGCAGTGGTCGGTGTGCAGGGCGACGTTCACCGGGTACTTTGCCGCAACTACGTGGGCAAACTCGGCAAGCGCTACGGCGCCCGTCACCATGTCCTGCACGCCGGCACCGGACAAGTAGTCAGCACCGCCGGTCGAAATCTGGACGATGCCGTCACTCTCGGCGTCGGCGAAGCCGCGCAGGGCCGCATTGAGCGTCTGGCTGGAAGTGACGTTGATCGCCGGGTACGCAAAGCCCTGGTCCTTGGCCCGGTTGAGCATCTGCGCGTAGACGTCTGGCGTCGCGATCGGCATGGCCAGAATCCTCTCGTGTGCGGTCAGTGCCAGTATTGCCGAGCCAGCCGGAGCACCCAACTTTGGCGGGCTGAGTTGCCAACATAACCGGGCCGCAGCCCAAGACGGGGCTACTCTCGGACCATGGGACTTCATGCTGCGGACCCTGCTGAACATCGCCGCTACACCGGCGTAGTGCTGCTCTCCATGCTGGTCTTAGCGATGTTGACCGTCGGCGCGCTCGCCCTGACAGCGTTCTCGCGCGGCTGACGGCGCTAGCCGAGGCCTAGGTCGGCCAGCTCGAAGGCGGCTAGGTAGGGCAGGCCGCGCTCGGCTATCTTCTGCCTGGCTCCACGCTCGACGACGACCGCCACGCCGACGATATCGGCGCCTGCTTCGGTCAGTGCGTCGACTGCTGTCAGCACTGAGCCGCCAGTCGTGGACGTGTCCTCGACCGCGAGGACGCGCCGTCCGGCGACGTCTGGGCCCTCGATGCGACGCTGCAGGCCATGTGCTTTCTCGCTCTTGCGAACGACAAAGGCGTCAAGCTTCCGGCCGCGGGCAGCAGCCGCGTGCATCATGGCGGTCGCCACCGGGTCGGCACCGAGCGTCAAGCCGCCTACGGCGTCGTAATCGAGCGCCTGCGTGGTGTCTAGCATGACGCGGCCCGCTAGCGGAGCTGCCCGGCCATCGAGCAGCACTCGGCGCAGGTCGATGTACCAGTCGGCGCGCTGGCCAGACGACAAGATCACTTCACCATGGACAACGGCCAGATCCCGGATCAGGGTCAGCAGCTCGTCTCGATCTGCCACGGCAGCCGAGCCTACCCGGCGGCGCGGGCTGAGCAGTGGTCGGCGCCTGGTAGCTTCTGCGAGCCAGCGGTGTCGCTGGCGCGGCCAGCCATCGCACCCAGGCGCCGAAGTAGGTGAATGACCTGGAAGTGACGGCAGCACCCGGCTTGGCGGGAAGATCCGTGATCCGCGCTATGCCCCACGCCTGCCGCGATGCGCTGGTAACGTCACGCGCAAGGGAAGGACGGTGTCGCGTTGGATCGCTGCGCGCTGTTCGTGGACGCCAACTATGCGCT
>Ga0126373_10000369_pt1 | contig 29634 bp, 30 predicted proteins | sample PanSoiMetPlot_11_FD_92545 | JGI IMG/M metagenome (GOLD analysis project Ga0126373, IMG submission 92545) | Tropical forest soil microbial communities from Panama - MetaG Plot_11 | ecosystem: Environmental > Terrestrial > Soil > Tropical forest > Bulk soil | place: Panama | collected 2016-02-17 | reverse complement strand
GGGCGCGTATGCGCCGGTATGTCGGCCAGCCGACGAAGGACTACTCCCCTTCACCTTCTACTTTACATCAGTCAGCCTTTCTGCCGGGCGGGCCGACCGAGAAGGCCGACCCGCCGATAAGCACGCCTCCGCCCGCCAGCTACTGGCAGCAGTCCGCGCAGGCACAGCAGTCTGGGCAGCAGCAGTCTGGGCCACAGCCGCAATCACGCCAGCTCATCACACCTCACTTCCTTAACGCATAGACGGTCATCGATGTCTAGCCTCGCTCTTTAAATAGACGGATGTCAATGTCTCGCGGCATACTGATCATGTGAACATGTCGATTGCCTCGCTGCCTGCACGTACCGAGCCATTGCTCGCTGACGCGTGTTGCACGCCACTTCTGCGCGAGCCCATCACCCCGGTGCAAGCGGCAGACCTGGCGCGGCTGCTCAAGGCCCTGGCCGACCCGACGCGGCTACGGCTGGTCTCCATGGTGGCGGCGCATGAAGGCGGAGAGGCGTGCGTCTGCGATCTCACCGAGCCCCTGGGTCTGACGCAGCCGACGATCTCGCATCATCTGAAGGTCCTCGTTGAGGCGGGCATCTTCACCAGGGAGAAACGCGGCGTCTGGGCCTTCTACGCTCTTGTCCCAGCTGCGATGGACGCGCTCGCGGCGATCCTGAGCGACCGTAACTAATAAACCGGTCAGAGAACGGGAACGGGGTCGTTCCGTTCCCCGGGCTCCCAGCAAGCGTCCGGCATAGCCCTTGGGCCAGGTAAGTGGCTGCCAGCTGGACATCAGGAATACCTGAGGGATCATCCAGCCGACTTGGAGAATAGGCTCCTACTCTCATATCTCGACGGATCGGTGACCCGAGCAGGAAGGCCAGATCGTGCCTGAGAACGTGAGAATCTCCTATCGCGGAGCGAACTACGCCATCGGGCAGGGGCCACACTTCTACGGAATCTGGCACACTGCCGCCCTTGAGGCCCAGCCGCTCGAGTGGTGGCCGCAGACACCGCAAGGATGGGCTGGCGCCTGGGCGCGGTTCACCTCCGTCGAGGTGCCGGGAACGATTGCCCCAGTGGCTGTCGCCCAGGCCAGCAGGCCTGAGGTCAAGCGGTTCGGCGGCCGGACCTTCATTCCGGCGGCGCTGCTGGCTCTTGGAATCGTGCTCGGCGTCGTCGGGTTGTTCCCCAGCTATGTCGATGGCGTAAGCCTCGCGAGCCAGTCCCAGAATCTCGTCCTGCACCTGGTCTTCCTCGCGGCCTGGTCGGCAAGCGCCGCACTGATTTTGCTTGGCGGGAACCGGACACGAGCTGGATCGCTGCTGGGAATCGGAGTGAGCGCTGTCACGTTCGGCCTGTTCTTGACTGATGCCGGCACGGCACTGACCGGCGGCAACAGCGGGGGCGCGGGCCTGGCGTTGAGCTCGATCGGGTGGCTGGCGTGCACAGTTGGCGCCGTGGTGGCGTTGCGGCTCGGACCTGCCATCCGATTCAGCCGGCCCTCGGGCCAGCATGTGGTGCCCGTGGTCACGCTGGTACTCGCGGCGCTCGGCGCCGCCATCGCGTTCGCGCCGTCGTGGGACAGTTTCACGCTGCATTCCTCGGTTGGCTCGCAGACGATCACCGCTGGCAATGCATTCGCGAATCCCGGACTTGTCATCGTCGGTAACGTGGCGACGATGATCGCGATCGTTGCTGTCATCGCGCTTGCCGCAGCCTGGCGGCCAACCAAGGTTGCGGCCGCCCTCGTGCTAGGTGCCGCGGTCACTCTGGTCGCCGAAGCCATCTCCGCAATAATTCAAGTTGGGCAGGGCGCAACACCTGAGCAGTTCGGAGTCTCCCAGTCGCAGGCAGCCCAAATCGGTCTGGTTATCCACTCTGGCCTTACGCCTATCTTCTGGGTCTTCTGTGCCTTCGTTGGCACTGTGATCCTGATGAGCGTGTGGATGCTCGTAGCTCCGGAGTCGGCAGCGGCAGGCGCGAATCGGTTCTATCCGGCCGGCCCGCACCCCGCAGCCGGGCAGTTCACCCCAGCACCTTCTGACCTGGCAGGATCGGCCGCGGTGGCGCCTGGCGCAGCGCCCTCACCGGACCCAGCCCCTGCCCCACAAACGGACGGTTCTTGACGCGGCTTCCCAAGCGGGCATTTTGCCGCAGTCAGGAGCGTTCGATCTGCTGAGCGTCACCTCCACCGGCCTACGCTGGGGAGGGCCTGGAGGTGCGCTCAGCACCTCAATTTGAGTGGCAGCTGGACCACGGGTGCGGGCAGACTACGCAGGTGCCCAGTCCATTCACAGACGCCATTAACAAACTGGGTGAACATGACTTCCAGTTGTTGTATGGCCGCTGCGAACCGCTCGAGCCCGATGCCATCGCCGAGATGTTGGCTGGCAGTTCGATTCGCTGGTACATCGCCGGGGGTCGCGCCGCCAGGGTCGGCGCGCCGCCGCGCCACCACGAGGACACTGACCTGGTCGTCAGGCTCGCCGACCTCGGTCAGCTGCGAGAGGTCCTAGCCGATTGGGATCTGTGGGAAGCACACAGTGGCTGGCTACGACCGCTGCTGCCCGGACTTGGGCTTGGAGCCGGCCACGAGCAGTTGTGGGCGCGGCTCGACTCGCAGCATCCGTGGCAGCTCGACATCCTTCTTGACCGCAGCGCAGATGAGTGGACCTTCAAGCGGGACGCGAGCGTCCGCGTGCGATGGGAACGGGCTGTCCACGATGTTGGCGGGATTCCGCACCTGCGGCCGGAGATCGCGCTGCTGCACAAAGCCCACCTTGACCGGCCGAAGGATCGGGACGATTTGGCAGTTGCCGTGCTGGATCGGCAATCCTGGGACTGGCTGGCAGAGGCCTGCGACCGGCTGGGATATCAGACGTGGGCGCAGCTCGTCCGCCATCGCGCCAACTCATTAAGCTCCAAAGTCAGGGACGCCGAGCCACGATGATGTCGCGTTGAATCGCCTGGTCGACCCTGTGCCTGAAGTCTAGATACGGTCCGGAATCTGCGACGTCCAAGCCAGCCTCGGTCAAGATCGTCGATGCTGCCGCACGCGGAGCCACAAACGTGTTCCACGCAATCCCGATCGCTCCGCCCGGTCGTAGCAACTGAATCCAAGCAGGCACGGCTGCCGCTAGAAGGTCCTGAGGGTGGCGTGTCAGGCCCCTGGCAGAGGTCCGGCTACCGTGATGGACGCCATACGGAGCATCGGTCACGATGAGATCGAACGACGACGGCCGGAAGAATTCCAGTGCCCGCGTGGTGTCGGCGCAGACCATATCGAGTTGCTGGTTCTCGCCTTCCTTCCAGTCGTCTCTCGATGCAGCCAGGGTCACCTGAAGCCGGCGGCCCGCTATCTTGCCCTCGCGCCGAACGGGGCTGTCATAGTCGACCTTGTGCTTGATGCGCTTGCGCTTCAGCCAGCTCTTGATGAATGCGGAGTACGCATCAAAGTCCTTCTGATCGATGTCCACGCCGGCTGCGTCGTATCCGTACATCAGGGCCTGATTCATCGTCGTGCCGCGGCCACACAGCGGGTCGAGCACAGTGAGCTTGCGGTCGAGCATCTCCGCGGCAAATGCCGATGCCATCAGCGTCACGTTCAGCAGCAGTTTGGTGAATTGCTCGTTGGTCTTGCCCTGGTACTTCTGAATGGTGATCAGGTCGTCGTCAAAGCGATCAAGACGATGCAACTCCACCGGCTTGAGCAAGCCGCGCGGCTCCACCTCAAACAACGCAAAGATCGACGACATATTTGCCAGGAACGAGGTTTGCCTCGGCCCGAGTTCGTCCGCATCGAACTCCAGATATGGCACACCGCCGAGTACCGTCGTCGTGGCGCTCGGCAATTCGCGACCGAGTGCCGATTGCCCGAAGACGGCCAGTTCAGCCACTGCCAGCGGGGTCGACGACCTCGCATAGACGCGATTGGCAGACGGCAGGAGAAGCAGCGCGTATCGGGCCATGGCTCCTTACTACCGTCCGTGACTTGACTGCGTACCTAGGTACGGACGGTACTTTGCTGCCATGGCAGGTATGACGATCGGGAAGCTTGCCGCTGCCGAAGGCGTCGGCGTGGAAACCGTTCGCTTCTATCAGCGACGCGGTCTGCTGGCCCGGCCAGAACGTCGTGGCTCAGGTTTTCGCGAGTACTCAGAAGAGGACAGGTCCCGGCTGGTATTCATCAGGCGAGCACGCGAGCTGGGGTTCACGCTCAGCGAGATCGGCGAGCTTCTTGGGCCAGCGGATTCAGATTCGCCCGGTACGCGCTCGGTCGAAGAAATCACTCGGGCCGCTGCGGCCAAGCTCGCTGAGATCGATGCGGAGGTCAGGAAGCTGACTGAACTGCGTTGCCGACTGCGGCGGCTGGTGCACGTTTGCGAGCACGGGAGCGGGGCGGACTGCGCAGCCCTGCACATAGCTAAGGAGGCGGGATGAGCACGGCGAGGGTTGTGACAGATGACAGTTTTGCCGCCGAGGTGCTGAGCAATCCGAGGCCAGTCATCGTTGAATTCTGGGCCGAGTGGTGCGGGCCCTGCCGTCAGGTCGCGCCGGTGCTCGACTCGATCGCGGCGGATCATGCCGGGCAGATCGACCTGGTCAAAGTCAACGTCGACGTAAACCCTGACACCGTTGGAAGGTACGGGATCCTGCACGTGCCAACCGTGGCCGTGTTCTCCGGCGGGCAGATCGTGAGCCAGGTCATCGGGGCCAGGTCGAAGTCTGCGTTCCTGCGCGAATTCGCGGGGTTCATCGAAACTGCAAATGCCTAACCAGACTCAGCGGACTTGCTTGCCAAAGTGCTCGCGCACCCGAGCCGATGGCTCGTGCCGCAAAGCTCCTGAGGTGCGGAACAAGAACTCGGCGTAGTCGTCGGGCGGGAGGTCAGGCCGGTCAATGTAGGCATCGGGCGCCGTCGCCAGCTCTGTCATCCTGCGCTGCGCATACGAGCACTCGGCAATGATCTCGGTGACCTTCCGGAGTAGCCGGCGGATCGGATCTGACTGCTTGTACTCGGTCTTGTTCATATAGCTAGCATCGCTGCCGCGATCGCCGGGCAACAGTGGCAGTAGAGACACTGGGGCTAAACATCCTGCCAACATTGAGGCATGATAGGAGACATGCTCAAAAACGTGGCTGCCGTGGCACTGCATGGCTTTGGACCTTTCGAGCTAGGCGTTATATGCGAGGTATTCGGGGTCGATCGCAGCGCGCAGGGGCTGCCGGTCTACGACTTTGCGGTCGTATCCGGCGAGAGCGGACCGCTTCGATCTGACGTCGGGTTCACCTTGCACACCGACCACGGCCTGGAACGCCTCGAACAGGCCGACCTGATCGCCATTCCGGCAACCGGCGATGAGAGGTGCCTGCGTGATGACTGGCCTCCGCCAGTACTCGAGGCGTTGCGGGCCGCGGTCGACCGTGGAGCGCGGGTACTGAGCGTCTGCACCGGCGCTTTCGTACTCGGGGCGGCGGGGCTGCTAGACGGGCGCCACTGTACGACGCACTGGATGCACGCGGACGATCTTGTTCGCATGTACCCGGCCGCCAAGGTGGATCCGTCGGTGCTGTACGTAGACGATGACCCCATCTTCACCAGCGCTGGCACGGCAGCTGGCGTTGATGCCTGCTTGTACTTGGTCCGCAAGGAGCAGGGCAGCGCCGTAGCCAACGCGATCGCGCGCCGGATGGTTGTGCCTCCCCATCGCGACGGTGGTCAGGCTCAATATGTGGACCGGCCAGTGGCGCAGACCTCATGCGACACGCTCGCCGACGTCATCGAGTGGATGCAGCGAAACTTGGAGCGAGTGGTGTCGGTCGATGAGCTGGCTAGCCTGGCGGCGATGTCACCGCGAACCTTTGCACGCAGGTTCGTGCAGGAGACAGGCACGACGCCGCAGCGCTGGCTCACCGGACAGCGCATTTTGCTCGCCCAGCAGCTTCTCGAAGAGACCGATAACACCGTCGATTTCATTGCCGAGCGAGCCGGCTTTGGCAATGCCGCGACGTTCCGGCACCACTTCCGCGTCTGGCGGGCAACCACGCCTAACGCCTACCGGCGGACCTTCCGTGAGGCGCATTGAGACAGACCGTCCCGGCGAGTTGGCACCGAGCGCCGCACGCCACTACTGGTAGGCCCGGGCCTGGATTCCGTAGAGCTCCGCATACTGTCCGCCACGCGCGACGAGGTCGTCATGCGTGCCGACCTCCGCTACGTGCGAGCCGTCGAGCACCACGATCAGATCGGCCATCCGGACAGTGCTGAAGCGGTGCGACACCAGGATGGTGATGCCGCCGTCCTGGCTGCCTTCCTTAGCCCGGATTGCATAACGTTCGAAGAGCGCGTGCTCGGTCTCAGCATCGAGCGCGGCAGTCGGCTCGTCCAGCGCCGCGATTAGTGGCTCATCACGCATGAAGCCGCGCGCCAGAGCTAGCTTCTGCCATTGGCCGAACGAAACATCCACGCCGTCGTGCCAGGTCGGTCCGAGCTGAGTCTGCAGTCCAGCAGGCAACGTCTCGATCACGTCGCCGGCTCCCGCTCGGTCGACTGCAGTGACAACCGCTGGTTCCACTTCGAGCCTGGGCAAGTCGCCAATTCCGATCGCGTGCCTGGCCTGAAACTCGAACCGGAAGAAGTCTTGGAATGCGCCGGCGAGTCGCTCTCGCCATTGCCCGGGCTCGAGCCTGGTGATGTCGACCCCATCGACCAATATCCGGCCCGAGGTTGGGGCGTAGAGCTTGGCCAGCAGTTTGACCAGGGTGGTCTTGCCTGCCCCGTTCTCGCCGACGATTGCGACAACGGAGCCCGCAGGCAGGACAAGGTCAATGTCTTCCAGTGCCGGCCGGTCCGAACCGGGATAGGAAAACGTGACGTGCTCGAAGCGGACACCGTCGGCCAGACGCTCGGGACTTGGAGCGTCCGCATCGCGTGCAGTAGCTGCCGCGTAGTCCTCAAGCCACGCCAATCGCCGTGAGCCATCCATCCAGATCCCGCGCAAGAAGCCAATCTCGCTGATCGTCGCGCCGACGTAGGCAGAGAGCCTGGCGCCTGCCGTCAGCACGAGGATTGCTGCCGAAGGCGAGGCATTCTTTCCGGTTGCCACTAGCACGATGGCACCGACGTAGGCCAGCGCGAAGATTGCCCAGCCGCCTGCGTACCAGGCTGACGAACGTGTCCTGGCCGTGGCAATCGGGCCGTACCACCGCTCCCATGATGATCTGCGGCGCGCGGCCATCGGCTTCCCGAGGCCAAGTACGCGCATCTCTTTGCCGGGCGAGGCATTAGTCGCGAGCATGAACAAATGCCGGGCCAGCCGGTCAGCCTGGCCGCCGCGCTCCTGAGCGGCGCGCTCGACAGCAGGTCGCCAGGATGTTGCCGCGACCGTGGGCAAGGCGAAGAAAACGAGCAGGACCAGGATCGGATTGACGGTGGCGAGCAAGCCGATCGTGATCACCAGTCGGACGATCCAGCCTGCCGTCGAGAAGACCGACATGTACATGTGGTCGAGGGTGAAGATCTGCTCGCGCAGCACAGATAGCCGGTCCAGGTACTCAGGACGTTCTTGGTGCGCGATCGTGGAAATCGTGGCCTGCAGTCGCGCCACGTGTGACTCCAGCGCGATGGTGACCTTGTCACGGAAGCGCCGTTGCAGTCGCACCGAGACGGTCTGCAAGAACCAGGTTGCGACTGCCGAGGCGGCAAGGCCAGCTAGAGCCACCCAGAGCAAGCGTGACTGGTGCTGCAGGAGTCCTTCGCCAACCAGCTTGAACCAGACGGCCAGGAGCGCGTCAGGCACCGCCGCGACCAGGGCCAAAACGAAAGCCACGCTCATGAGAGCGGGCTCGTACCGGAAGCCGAGCCGGCATAGCCGCCACATGGAAGACAGTGCTGGCGGCAACTTGTCCGGCGCGGCTGCGAGTTCAGGCGAGGACATCGAACACCGTCTCCTCCTCGCCTTCCTCTGCAGCACCGGACGCGAATCGCTGCGCTTGAAGAGTGAACATGCGGCAGTAGCGGCCGTCGAGTTCCATCAGCTGAGCGTGACTTCCGAGCTCGACGACCTTGCCGTCGGCAACGACCGCGATCTTGTCGGCATGCCGCACGGTGGAGAACCTGTGTGAGACCAGGATCGTCGTGCAAGTCCGGGTCGCAGCCAGAATGCGCTCGAATATCTCCGCTTCGCCGCGCACGTCGAGCTGTGCCGTCGGCTCATCGAGGAGTACCAGACCCGCGCCCATCTGAACTGCCGCTAGCGTGCGGGCCAGTGCAATCCGTTGCCATTGACCGCCGGACAGTTCGGTGCCGTCCTTGTAACCCTTCGAGAGCACGGTGTCCAGGTCAGCCAGATTGCCGGCGCCGGCCTGCTCAAGTGCTGCACGAACGATCTCATCCTGTGCTCCGTGCGGAGCAACATTCTCCCGCAGGGTCAGCTCGAACCGGACAAAGTCCTGGAAGACCGCCGTGATCCGATGACGCCACGAGTCCAGGTCAAGGTCTCTGAGGTCGACGCCATCAACGTGGATTGAGCCTGACTGTGGGTCGTAAAGCCGGCAGAGCAGCTTGGCGAGCGTGGTCTTGCCCGCCCCGTTCGATCCGACGATGGCAAGCGAGCTCCCGGCTGGGATCTCCAAGTCCAGTCCGCGCAGCACAGGCCGGTCCGGAGCGGCCGGGTAAGCGAATGTGACCCCCGCGAACCTGATGTCGCGGGCCGGCATGGCATCAGCTGGTCGCTCTCCTGAATCGACAGTGCCAATCTTGCTCATGGCCGCCTTGAGCCGGTTGACGGCCGCGACCGGCGCCGCCGCCCCGTCTACCGCCCAGTTCAGACCGCCGAAGGCGATCATTGACGTGCCGACAGCTGCTTGGGCGTAGATCACCAAGGAGCCGAGGGTTAGATGGTGATGCAGTGCGGCAGAGCCAAGCGTCCACAGCACAAGGCCATTGGCGGCAAGGACCACGACGACACTGGCGATGACCGAGCGCTCGCGCATCCGTGTGGCGTCATATTGCAGCTGGTGCAACCTCCTGCGCCTGGCCACGAAGCGATCAAGCACCCAGTCGGCGAGACCGAAGATCCGCACTTCCTTAGCTGCTGGGGGATCGACAGCCAGTCGGTAGACGTAGTCAGCGTCGCGCTGCGCCTGGCGTACCTCTTCGGTGTTGCGATCTTGCCAGACCGCGCTCTCCCGGAGCAGCCAGTGCGTCGACAGCCAGGCCCCGGCCAGCACGAATGGCGCCCATATCGCGAACCCGAACAACACAATCGCCTGGGCGAGTCCGGCCAGCATGTCTGCCAGTCCGCCGGCAATGAAGTCAACCGAGGTCGAAAGCGGTGGGGCGTTGATGCCGCGATCAAAGTCCCTGGCCATCTGCAGGTCGGCCGCCAGGTCTGGATCCTCGAGGTGACCGATACCAGGGACGGCAACGCAGGCATCGGTCATCTCGTCATACAGCCACGCCGCTGTCCGGTCACCAAGGTTGGCGCTCAGTGCCGTATGGAGGGGGCCGAGCACCTGCAAGAGGACAAAGACGATACCGACGATGACAAGCGGCAGCGCAAGACTGGCTTTGTTCTCGATGGCCGCCACGAGCACCCCGGTTGCGATGGAGAAAACCGCCGGCAGCAGCCCGCGCAGGGTGAGCAGTGACCACCACCCGGCCGCCATCGGCCGATCAGCCCGCCATAGCGCGACGGCAAGCTGCAACTCCTGGCGGTCTAGGAACCGGCGCAGCATGGTCGGCCTGGGCGCGTCGGGTGCCTCGGACGTATCAGACGGCGCAGCTTCAGCCTGAAGCCCGGGTTGAGCGGTCATCAGATTGACCCTAACGTCACTAGCAATCGCGGCGGCGATAGACGAAAAACACGCGGTCCGCGTCTTCAGTGGGCGGCTGTCCGTAAAGGCCTTCTTGCTCGAGCAACTCGAACCGGCCTTCGAGCGCTGCCCGAATCTGCGTCAGCGGTACGCCGAGCTCATAGATTCGCTCGTGATGCAGCCTGTACTCATCGTCGATAAGGTGCTCGAAGATCCGTGTCTCCCAAATCGAGAGTCGCTCCCGAGCGGACCGCACTGTCATGATCACCACGTTCCCATCGAATTCTTCGACGTATGGTGGTCCGCCGCCGAGGCGCTGAAGCCGTCCAGCTGTGTTCACGTCAAATATGAACAGCCCGCCCTCTTCGAGGTGCTCATGCACGCTGTCGAACAGCTCAAGCCATGCGCCGAACGAGGGCAGATGGTTCAGCGTGTCGAACATGCAGATGGCAACGCCGAATCTGGCCGGAAGGTGGAACGCGTCTATTTCTGCCTGCACGAGGTTCGCGGTTGGGACGCTGCGCGCCGCGATCGCGAGCATTTCCGGCGACCTGTCGACGCCAGTAACTGCCAGCTCTCCAGCCAGCCCGGCGAGCAGGGCGCCGGTGCCACAGCCCAGTTCCAGCAGGGATCGGGCATCAGGATTGTGCTTGCTGACATAAGACCGGATGCGGTCGATTTCCTCGGTGCGATCACCGACGATCCGGTCGTAGAACGGAGCGAAGCTGGCGTAATCGGTCACACGGTCATCATGCCGGACCAGCGGCCAGCGCCTGGTCGATGTCTGCGATCAGGTCAGCAGCTGGCTCTATCCCGACGGAGAGCCTGATCAGCGACTCCGGTGCGGTCTCGCCGGGCCATCGTCCACGGCGTTCCCAGGTCGACTCCACGCCGCCAAAGCTCGTCGCCGGCACAATTAGTTGCGAAGCGGCGATGACGGCATCGGCCTGAGCGGCGCTCCCGGCCACCTCGAACGACAACAGCGGCCCGAAGCCGCGCGGCATCTGGGCCCGCGCGATTTCGACTGTGTCCGGCGCAGTGCCCGGGTAATGCACCGCCAACACCTGCGGATGGCTGGCCAAATGCTCGGCGATGGCAAGCGCGTTCTGCGACTGGCGCTCGATTCGCAGCGGCAAGGTCTTGAGGCCGCGCAGCGCCAGCCAGCTCTCCATAGGCCCGGCGATGCCGCCGCCGGCTGTTCGCCAGCTGCGCAGGTCGGTGAGCAACTGCTGGTCGCGGGTTATGACCGCGCCGAGGATGACGTCGGAGTGACCGGCTGCCGATTTCGTCAGCGAGCACAGCGAGGCGGCGGCGCCGAACTCCAGGGGTTGCTGAAGCACTCCTGTCGCCACGGTGTTGTCAACGACCATCGGCACATCGCAGGCGGCTGCCAGCCGGCTGAGCGCGGCAAGGTCGGCAACACGCAACAGCGGGTTCGTCGGCGATTCCGCCCAGAGCACGGCTCGGTGGCTGGCCAGTTCACGCTCGATCTCGCTTAGATCCCGCAAATCGACGAGTACCGGCGTCGCTCCGTGCGGACGCAGCTTGTCGGCAAGCACCCTGCCCATGTAATAGCCATCGCGGGAGAGCAAGATCGCATCGCGGTCGCGCGCAAGCGCCAGCATAAGGGCCATCGAAGCGGCCTGACCGGAGCTGAAGATGACGGCCTCTGCGGCCTCGAGGGCGCCGAGCGCCTCCTCGAGCGCTGTCCAGCTTGGGTTACCGTTGCGCGCATAGGCGAGAGCATCACCTGGATCGCCCTGCGACGCAAAGATGCTGGTCAGCATCGGTGGCTGCACGATGGGATCGCCGCTGTTCCGGTGAGCCCCGGTATGCAGGAGGCGCGCGTCCGCAGACGCTGGACGGTCAGACATCCATCCTCCGGTGTGGCCAGTTCTCGGCAAGGATCGCCCATCTCTCGTGGTCGCGCCAGTCGCCGTCGACAAAGAGGTACCTGGGCGAGAAGCCTTCGCGGTGGAAGCCCAGTCTCCTGACCAACGCTAGCGAGGGAGCGTTGTCAGGCTGGATGTTCGCCTTGAGGCGGTGTAGCCCGTGTTCGCCGAATGCCGCGTCGATGACCGCCCGCAGTCCGTAGCTCATCAAGCCGCGCCCGGCGTGCGAGGCGAAGGCACCATAGCCGAGGTAGCCCGACCGGAAGGCGCCCCGGACGATGTTGTTGATATTCACGAACCCGACGAGCTCGCCGCATTCAGTGTGCCGGATCAGGTAAGCAACGTGATCCTCGCGGGCGGTCCGGGTCAGGTACGCAGCGAAGCGTTCGGCGGTATCCGGCGGATCCACCCACGTCTTGTGCAGGTCCATGCCCGCGCGGACCGCCGCAGTGAAGTCATCCGCGTCGCCAGGTGCCGGGACGCAGATCGCTACGTCCACCGATTCGGCCTCGGACACACGCGTTCGCTCGGCACCGTCACGACGTTACTTCGAACGGATTTAGTGTGGCGACGGCTCCTTGGATGTCGCCCGTGTTGCGCGTTACCAGCGTCCATCCGCGAGCCTTTGCTGTGGCGGCCAGGAGCCCGTCGATTACCGGCAGCGGATCGGGAACGTTCAAGCGTCCCCACACGTCGCCGATCTCTGCATCAATGCCAGTCACTCTGTCTCCGAAGGTGGCGAGAAGCCCGGCTAGCCACTGCTCGAGCAGCGCAGCTTGGGTAGCGTCTCTGCGCCGGAGCAGTTCTATACCACGGCGGATTTCGCCAACGGTAAGGGCACTGACGAACAGTTCCGACGAGCTCACCCGGCTGAACCAGGCGACTACGTTGGGACTGGGATCGCGTTTGCGCAATTCGGAAAGGACGTTGGTGTCGAGCAAATAAGTCATGCCTCGGCGACCCAGTCCGAACTCCGCGGCAGATCGGCCGATCGAGTCAGATCTAGGTCATCGAATCCGGGCCCCGACGTCAGGTACTCCTTGAACTCAACGGTTTCACCCTTGAGTCGGCGATACTCACCGATGTCAATGACCACCGCCACTTCCTCACCGTGGCGAGTGACAATCTGTGGTCCATCAGATTGGGCGGCTCGGACCACTTCGCTAAATCGCTGTTTTGCATCTTGAACTTGCCAGCGCACAGCGAGCCTCCAATTTCTATCTAGACAGACTAGACAGATTGTAGCACGATGCCGTGGCCACTGCTGTTCAAGTTTTCCTCGCGGTTGTCAGTTGATCGGGGTTGAAGCCGACCGCTAGAGCTCGTATCGCCTCGTCCAGGTAGGCAGTCAGGTCAGTGTCGGCGCGGTCCACCCAGCGGTCGTAAGCGGACCGGCAGACGGCCAGGGTGGCGCGGCCGATGGCCATCGGATAGAGCGCATCGGCCGGCTGGCCAAGCCGACTAGCCGCGAACTCGCTCACTGCGCGCTCCCAGTCGTCGTAGTGATTTGCGGCGCTGGCTTGCAATGCGGGGACCGAGCCGATCAAGTTCATCCGGGTACGAAGTTCAGGCACATCCTCGGCCCGATAACGGTTCGCGCCGACGACCACTTGCCGGATCGCTTCCATCAGTGGCACGTCGGCCGGCACGGCACCGAAGGCTTCCCTGAGCGCGTGGACCTCGCCATCGAAGGCATGCCACAGCACATCGGCCTTGGTTTCGAAGTAACGGAAGAAAGTCCGCTTGCTAACGCCGGCTGCCGCGGCAATGCGTTCGACCGTCGTCTCGTCGAACCCGTCGTCCGTGAAAAGCCGCAGCGAGATGATCTCGAGCTCGCGCGCGCTCGTCCCGGGTGGCCGGCCGCGGCGTGGCTCCGCATTGCCAGCCCGGTTAGCTGTCTCCATGATGCCTCGGCCTTGATTACGTCACCGGGTGACGATTAATGTACTCCTATTCGTCACAGCGTGCCGAAACTAGGAGACTCATATGCCGGAGAGCGCAACCGAGCTGCTGGACCCGCCTGCCGGTGAGGTCGCGGACTCGCAGCTGGATGAGGGAGCGATCACCACCGACGACGTGATCGCAGCGGACCTGCTCGTCGAGGAGATCTCTATCGACGGCATGTGCGGTGTCTACTGACCTGATCGAGTGCTTCGACCTCGATTCAGCCTGGCGGCTGCACCCGCAGGTGTCGGTCCGGCCGGAGCGCTTTGGCGCGCTGCTTTACCACTTCGGCACGCGACGGCTCACTTTCCTGAAGAGCCGCGCGTTGCTGGATGTCGTTCAGTCGCTCGAGACTCAGCCCAGCGGACGGGCCGCATGCGCGCTGGCCGGTGTTGCTCCGGGTGAGCTAGCGACGTACGCCGCTGCTCTTGATCGGCTTGCTGGCGGATCGATGATCACCTCGCAGCGACCAGACTCATGCGGGCCACGACCGGTCGGTAACGACGTGGCCCGCACAGCTGCTGGCCCTGCCCGCGCAGCGGTCGGCCAGAAGTCGCTCGTCGGCCAGTTCCACCACGGCCTGGACGCACCGATCTGCCTGACGTGGGAGCTGACCTACGCCTGCAACTTGTCCTGCGTGCACTGCCTGTCTAGTTCGGGCCGGCGCGACCCCGCGGAGCTCAGCACAGCCGAGTGCAAGCGCGTCATCGACGAACTAGAGGCGATGCAGGTCTTCTACGTGAACATCGGCGGCGGTGAGCCAACCGTGCGGCCGGACTTCTGGGAGCTGGTCGACTACGCCACCGCACATCATGTGGGAGTGAAGTTCTCGACGAACGGCGTGAAGATCACGCCCGAGATCGCCAGGCGGCTGGCCGCCAGCGACTACGTGGACGTGCAGATCTCGCTCGACGGGGCGACCGCCGAGGTGAACGACGCTGTGCGTGGGCCAGGATCGTACGCCACAGCGATCAGGGCGATGGAGCACCTGGCCGGCGCAGGGTTCCAGGGATTCAAGATCTCGGTCGTCGTGACCAGGCAGAACGTTGGCCAGCTCGACCAGTTCAAGGCGATCGCTGATCAGTACGGTGCACAACTGCGGATCACCAGGTTGCGGCCGTCTGGGCGTGGTGCCGACGTCTGGGACGAACTGCACCCGACCGCGGATCAGCAGCGAGAGCTGTATGAATGGCTGCTGGCCCGGGGCGAGAACGTGCTGACGGGCGACTCGTTTTTCCACCTGGCCGGATATGGCGAAGGGCTGCCAGGGCTCAACATGTGCGGAGCAGGCCGAGTCGTCTGCCTGATCGACCCGGTGGGCGACGTCTACGCCTGCCCGTTCGCGATCCATGACGAATTCCTGGCCGGCAATGTCCGTGATGACGGCGGATTCGCCGCGGTCTGGCAGACCTCGGACCTCTTCGGCGGATTGCGGCGACCGCAGTCGGGCGGTGCCTGTACATCCTGCTCCGCCTACAACGCCTGTCAGGGCGGCTGCATGGCGGCCAAGTTCTTTACTGGCCTGCCACTGGATGGGCCGGACCCAGAGTGCGTACGCGGATTCGGAGCCACGGCGCTCGCCGCGACGGACCGAACTGTGACCGTGCCGAAGCCGTCTGCCGATCACTCGCACCGGACGAGACAACCGGTGCCGGTCTCGATCGTGCCGCGGCCAGTGGCAGACCGGCCCGCTCGACCCGGCCAGCCAGTGCTCGGTCGACCCGTGCCGGACCGGGCGTGCGACCAAAGCCCACTGGCAGGGTTCGCGCTGCCAGGGACACGGCAGTGACATGGCGGCACTGACATGGCGGCACTGACATGGGGCCACTGACATGACTGGCGCGGGGCGAGTCGCGCTCGTGACTGGGGCGGCGCGCGGCATTGGCGCTGCCGCCGTGCAAACGCTGGCTCGTCAGGGCTGGTCGGTGCTGGCGGTTGACCTGTGCGCGTCAGATCCCGCTGTTCCGTATGCACTCGGCACTGAGGCCGAGCTGAAATCGGTGGTCGCCGAGGCCGCGGAAACCGCTGGACACGAGGACCGGATAGCACTCCAAGTCGCCGACGTTCGCGATGTCGCCGCGCTGGAGTCGGCCGTTACCGAAGCTGAGTCTCGCTGGGGCCGGCTCGACGCTGCCATCGCCTGCGCGGGCGTCATTGCGGGCGGCGTGCGGCAATGGGAAGTGCCACGCGAGCAGGAGCAGGCGGTGCTCGATGTGGACCTGGGCGGCGTCCTCAACTTGGCTCGCGCGGTGGTGCCCGCGTTGTTGCGTGCACCGCAGCCACGTAGCGGCCGGTTCCTGGCGGTCGCATCGGCCGCTGCTGTCCGCGGGCTGCCGATGCTAGCGGCCTACTGCGCTGCGAAGTCAGGCGTGACCGGCCTGATCAGAGCTCTGGCGGTGGAACTTGGCCCGTCGGGGGTGACGGCTAACGCCGTCAGCCCTGGCTCGACCGCCACAGCGATGCTGGATGAGAGCGCACGGCTATACGGACTGACGAGCATGCATGATTTTGCCAAGACGCAACCGTCCAACAGGCTCATCGACCCGGACGAAGTCGCCGCAGTTCTCGCCTTCCTGGCGAGCCCGGCGAGCGGCGCTATGACCGGGGCGATCGTGCCTGTCGACGGCGGGCTGGCGCTATGACCGCTTCGCCCGCGCAGTTGCCAGCGGGATTCGCGGTCGAGATGGACCAGGACACCAGGCAGCTAAGCGATGGCTCGCTGTTTGGCGGATCACCGGCGCGGCTGCTGCGGCTCACTCCGGTCGGCCATCAAGCGCTGGCCGAATTGCGGGCGGGGCCCGTGCGCTCCGCGGCCGCCGCAGTGCTTGCCCGGCGGTTGACCGACGCCGGACTAGCGCATCCACGCCCGCCAGCCGATGCATCTCGACAGCCACTCAGTGTCACTGTGATCATCCCAGTGCGGGACCGGGCGGCCATGCTTGATCGCTGTTTGTCAGCCGTCGGGCAGAGCTACTCGGTTGTGGTCGTCGATGATGGATCGGCCGATCCAGGCACCATCAAGTCGATAGCCGCCAGCCACTGCGCGGAGCTTAGGCGGCACGACTCGTGCGCCGGTCCCGCGGCCGCGCGCAACACTGGACTGGCCGGGGTCAGCACGGACCTGGTGGCGTTCTTGGACAGCGACTGCGTTCCACCGGCCGACTGGATCGAGAACCTCGCCCTGCACCTCGCGGATCCGCTGGTCGCGGCGGTCGCGCCACGGATCTTCCCGACCAGCGGCTCAACCTCGGCCGGATGCTACGAGCAAGCCGCGGGCAGCCTGGACCTTGGCGATCGCCCAGCGCGGGTCGTGCCCGCAACCCGAGTCGCATACGTGCCGACCGCCGCGCTGCTGGTCCGCCGCGGTGCGTTGGATGCCGTGATGCGCACACGCCAGGTCTTCGACCCGGATCTGCGCTACGGCGAGGATGTCGACCTGGTCTGGCGGCTGCACGAAGCCGCCTGGCGGATTCGATACGAACCTGCCGTCCAGGTCCGGCACGAGGTGCCCGCCGACTGGCCAGCCCTGCTGTGCCGCAGATTCCGCTACGGCACATCGGCGGCCCCGCTCGCGCGCCGACACCCAGAGAACATGGCGCCGCTCGTGCTCCGACCGTGGCCTACCGTGACCGCGCTGGCGATGCTCGCTCGCAAGCCTGCCATCGCTGCAACGGGCCTCGCAGCGACCTGGCTGGACCTCGCCACGACCGTGCGCCGGGCTGGGGTACCGGCCGACGGTGCGGTACCAGCGTCGATTACGTCTGCCAGACAGACCTGGCTTGGCATCGGACGCTTTGCGACCCAGTTTGCCGCTCCTGTGCTCGCGCTCGCACTCGTCAAGCCCGGAGGCGCGACCAGAGCCCAGCGCTGGGGTCGGCGCGCCGCGGCTGCGTCGCTGTTGCTGGGCCCGCCGCTGACTGCCCATGCGCAGCGGAAACCGGAGATGAATCCAGCCGCTTTCACGCTGGCTCATGTTGCCGACGATGTGTGTTACGGCGCGGGTGTATGGGCTGGCTGTTTGCGGGAGCGGACAGCCAGGCCACTGCGGCCGGCGATCTCCTGGCGGCCGATCCCGATATCGAGGCCCCAAGCGACTGGGAAGGACCAGGACTGATGGCGAACGCGTGGTTCGAGTCGGTGGCCGAAGCACAGCGGAGAGCGCGCAAGCGGCTGCCCGCGTCGGTCTACGGGGCGCTGCTTGCTGGCTCCGAACGGGGACAGACTGTTGAGGACAACGTCAAGGCTTTCGCCGAACTCGGGATGGCCCCGCATGTCGCTGGCCTCGCGGCCGAGCGCGACCTGGCAACTACCGTGCTCGGGCAGCCGGTATCACTGCCGGTCATCATCTCGCCGACCGGAGTGCAAGCCGTGCACCCGGACGGCGAAGTGGCGGTCGCCCGTGCGGCCGCGGCACGTGGTACCGCGATGGGACTCAGCTCGTTCGCGAGCAAGCCAGTCGAGGAAGTTGTAGCCGCGAATCCGCAGACGTTCTTCCAGGCCTACTGGTGTGGCAGCCGTGATCAGATCCTGGCGCGGATGCAACGAGCTCGCGCGGCGGGAGCGGTCGGCCTGATCCTGACACTGGACTGGACGTTCTCGCATTCGCGCGATTGGGGCAGCCCGCAAATACCCGACCGGATCGACTTGCGGACGGCGTTGCGACATGCACCCGAGGTGCTGCGCCGGCCTGCGTGGCTTGCCTCGTTTGCCCTGACCAGGAAGCTGCCGGATCTGACCGTGCCGAACATGGCGATCCCGCCAGCCCAACCACCCACCTTCTTCGGCGCGTATGGCGAGTGGATGGGGACTGCTCCGCCTACCTGGGCCGATGTGGCGTGGCTGCGCGAGCAGTGGCCAGCTCCGTTCCTTCTCAAGGGCGTCAGCAGGGTGGATGACGCAAAGCGGGCAGTCGACGCCGGCGTGACCGGAATCTCGGTCTCCAACCACGGTGGCAACAACCTGGACGGCACGCCCGCGACGATTCGCCTGCTGCCCGGGATCGCCGAAGCCGTCGGCAGCCAGGTTGAGGTACTTCTGGATGGCGGCGTGCGGCGGGGGAGCGATGTCGTCAAGGCGCTCGCGCTTGGCGCTCGTGCGGTGATGATCGGTCGCGCATACCTGTGGGGGCTGGCGGCCAACGGCCAGGCCGGAGTAGAGAACGTGCTGGATATCTTGAGGAACGGGGTTGATTCAGCCCTGCTCGGGCTCGGAAGGTCTTCCGTGCACGAGCTAACCGAAGACGACCTCATCATCCCGCCCGGCTTCGTCCGTGAACCCGGGGCTCCGCACTGACAGTAGAGCGCGGCCGGCCAGTTCACCTCCATCAAGTGGGTCAAGTAGTGGCAATTCGGTTGGCGAACCAGGTCCCGCTCCCCGTACGCTAGCCATTCGGTATCAGGGGCTAAGGCGCCGCCACCATGACAGCTGTCATTGCGTGGTCGTGACGTGCGAGTCGGGAAGCAGGCGCCCATAACCGGGAGAGACTGGGGGCATGACAGTTACGAGTGCGGCATGGGGAACAGGACCGGCCGGCAGCGCGGCCACGTTGGCAGTTGAACTCACGCACATCCATAAGAACTTCGGTCACGTGCAAGCCGTCAAGGACGTCAGCCTCGGCATCGAACCAGGGGAAATTGTCGCGATCCTGGGTCCGAACGGCGCTGGCAAAACGTCCACCATCGACATCATCCTCGGCCTTTCTGAACCGGCCACGGGAGAAGTGTCGGTGTATGGCATGCAACCGCGGAAGGCCATCTCCTATGGCTTGGTCTCCGCGGTCATGCAGACCGGCGGGCTGTTAAGAGATCTGACGGTACGCGAGACAGTGGAGTACACCGCCAGCTTGTTCGCTAGCAGTCAAGCGGTGGGGGAGGTGCTAGCTGGCGCCGGCATCACCGACATCGGCGACCGCAGGGTGGGCAAGTGTTCGGGCGGTGAGCAGCAGCGCTTGCGATTCGCGCTCGCGTTGTTGTCCAATCCCGAACTGCTGGTCCTCGACGAGCCCACTACCGGTATGGATGTCGAAGGCAGGCGCAGCTTCTGGGCGGCCATCCGCAAGGATGCCGAGCAGGGCAGGACCGTCCTATTCGCCACGCACTACCTGGAGGAGGCCGATGCTTACGCAGACCGGATTGTGCTGCTGCGCCGCGGCGAGATCGTCGCCGACGGTACCGCCGCGCAAATCAAGTCGATGGCGTCGGGGCGGACAGTGCGGGCCACCCTCGATGGAGCAGACGAGGCGGCACTGAGTGCGATCCCGGGCGCCGACTCAGTGGAGATCCGTGGCGAGACCGTCCTAGTGCACTCCAGCGACAGCGACTCGGTAGCGCGATACCTGCTTACCCAAACGGCCGCTAAGGACCTGGAGATCACTACTCGCGGCATCGAGGAAGCGTTCCTGGCGCTGACCGGGGACGACACGACGGATGGCCCCTTCACTACTGGAGCGCGCTCATGACTTCCAGCTCGCACATCGCTGCACCCGATATCAGCGGCCGACGCGCGCCAGCATTTGGTGGCTTTAACCTCACGGCACTGAAGCTGGAGGTTCGCCGTCTTATCCGCAACCGGCGCACGGTGATTATCGCGATTGTGCTGCCGGTCGTGTTCTTCTTCCTATTCGGCCTGAACAAGGCCTACGCCAACCAGCCCGCCGGTCCCGGTAGCCATGGCAACGTCTCCGCGTTTGTCATGGTCAGCCTGTCCCTCTACGGCGCCGTCATTGCCACCACGTTCTCTGGCGCCATGGTGTCGATCGAGCGCTCGCAGGGCTGGAGTAGGCAGCTGCGGCTGACCCCGCTGTCGCCCGTTGCTTACATCATCATCAAGATCATGACCGCGCTGGTTCTCGGCTTCTGTTCTGTGGCGGCGGTGAACATCGCTGGCGTCCTCGCGAACAAGCCCTCAATGCCGACGGGGATATGGATTGGCACGGCGTTCGCGGTCTGGATCGGATCGCTGTTGTTCGCTGCGTTTGGCCTATTCCTCGGCTATCTCCTCCCGGCCGAGAATGTGATGCAACTCCTTGGGCTGATCCTGGCGCTGCTGTCGTTCGCCGGCGGTCTGTTCATTCCGGTCAGCCAGTTCGCCGTCGGTGTGCGCGATGTCGCCAAATGGACGCCGCTGTACGGGCTAAACCAGCTCGTGCATACCCCGTTGCTCGGTAATGGCGTCGACTGGACGTGGGTGGTCAACGTGCTGGCCTGGTTGTTGATCTTCTCCGCTGGCGCCGTCTGGCGGATGCGCAAGGACACGGCGCGGGTCTGAGCTGAAATAGGCGCTGATAGCCTCCGAGTCTCGGTAAGAGGGGCAAGATGTAGCCATATCGGCAGATCCCTAGCCGTTACCGGAGGACAACGCGCATGAAGCTGGACAACACTTTTATTGTCGGCGTGCCGATAGATCAGGCCTGGTCTGTGCTCACTGACCTGGAGTTGATCGCCCCGTGCATGCCAGGTGCCCAGCTCACAGGTGTCAACGATGGCGTATACACCGGCAAGGTGAAGATCAAGGTTGGGCCGGTCACCGCGGAATATGCGGGCACCGCCCGGTTCAGCCTGAAAGACGACGCCAACTACAAGGCCGTGATCGACGCTCGTGGCCGCGACTCGCGTGGGCAGGGCAATGCCACAGCCGTCATCTCGGCTCAACTGCAGGCCGACGGCTCGAACACAGTCGTCAGCGTGGACACTGATCTCACGATCGCCGGGCGGATCGCCCAGTTCGGCAGCGGAATGATCAAGGAGGTATCAGCCAAGCTGTTGGGGCAGTTCGTTCAGTGCCTCGAGCAACGGCTGGGCGACGGCGCGGTCGCCGCGTCTACCGTCGGCGGCGGCCCGGTGACATCTGAGGAGGGGCGGGGCCCGGTCGCGGTGCAGGCACAGACCGAAGCGCCGGCCGGTGCTCAAGCCCAGCCGCAAGCCGATGTCGTGCCAGCGGTCCGGCAAGAGGCTGCGCCACTCAACTTGATGAGCGTCGCCGGCGGCGCTGTCTACAAGCGCGTGCTGCCATTGCTGGTTGTGGTGGCCGTCGTGGTTGCGCTGGCCATTTATTTCGCGGTGCGGTAATGACTGTGTGCACTTCTGGTCATACGGCAACTCGCGAGTCTCAATCTGCGTCCTTACCGACATCAGCGCTAGACGCGTGGCCTCCTGGCCAGCAAGCCTGACCGAGGGGGATCATGCCAGAGCCAGTTAGTGGCGGCCAGCGTTACGTTCCAGGTCTGGATGGGTTGCGAGCGCTTGCTGTGCTGGCGGTCATTGCGTATCACGTCGATCTTGGCTGGGCACAGGGCGGTTTGCTCGGTGTGGGCATCTTCTTCACCCTGAGCGGTTACCTGATCACCGACCTGCTGCTGGCGCAGAGCGCCGCGACAGGCAGGCTGAACCTGCTGAACTTCTGGCAGCGGCGTGCACGCCGGCTGCTGCCGGCGCTGTTTGTAATGCTCGCTGTAGTCGTCGGGTGGGTTGCCCTGTTGCAACGCGCCCAACTCGGTGCGCTGCGTGGTTCGGTCGGGGCCGCCGCAGGTTACTTCAGCAACTGGTGGCTGATCGCCCACAACTCCTCGTACTTTGCTCGGTTCGGTCCGCCGTCGCCGCTGGGGCATTTGTGGTCGCTGGCGATCGAGGAGCAGTTCTACCTGATCTGGCCATGGCTGCTCTTGATCGGCCTGTTCCTGATCCGGAAGAGGACGGCTGCTCAAGCCTGGTATTGGCTCGTCGGGGTCACGCTCGCGCTGGCAGTTGTCTCGGTCGTCTTGATGGCGGTTCTGTATCACCCCGGCTATGACCCGACACGGACATATGACGGCACCGATACTCGCGCATTCGCCTTGCTCATCGGTGCGGCGCTGGCATTCGTCAAGCCGAGCCGGTCGATGCCGTCAGACGTCAGCACGCGCAGCAGGCTGACACTTGACGGCATTGGCGCGGCCGGCTTGCTCGTGATCGTTCTGCTGATTTGGCTTACCGGCCAATACTCGCCGTTCCTTTACCGAGGCGGCATGGTGCTGCTCTCGGTCGCAACTGCGGCGGTCGTCCTGGCCGTGGTTTCCCCGGCCGGGCAACTAGGAAAGCTACTGGGCTGGGCGCCCCTGCGCTGGCTCGGGGTGCGTTCCTACGGCATCTACCTGTGGCATTTCCCGATCATCGTTCTGACGACTCCGGCCAGCGGCGCAGAAGGCTTCGTTCGGGGGTCGCTGCAGATCGCCGCGACCGTCGTTGTGGCTGCGCTGTCGTGGCACTTCATCGAGGAGCCGATCAGGCATGGCGCTCTCAGCCGCTGGTACCAGGAGCTCAAATCTGGTGCCTGGCGGGCTGGCCGCCGCGGCTGGGCAACAATGACGGCAGCCGTTGGCGTGCCGACCCTGGCATTGCTCGCTTTTACGGGCGCGGTACCGGCTGCGTCTGCAGGTCAGAGTCCGGCCGGAGTGGCTCCGCTGGCCTCTGCACGTCTGCCCTCTGTACACGGCATCACGAACGGCAGTCCCGACGAATCCGTGGCCGAGCGAGCTGCGACACCGGCCTTTCCACTCAAGACCTCCTGCCGCAGCGTGGTTCACTTCGGCGATTCCACCTCCGACGGCCTCAATTCCTCGAACTATTTGCCCAACCCGGCGGATCGGATCAAAGAGCAGTACGCAGATGTGGGCGTAGCCCGCACGGTCTTCGAGATACAAGGTGCGACGTCGGTCGTCGAGACCATCAATCACCTGCCGAACACCTACACCGTCGCCAAGCGACTAGTCCACTCGGGCTACCGCGGTTGCTGGGTACTAGCGATAGGAACAAACGACACCGCGGATGTCGCCGTGGGCTCGAATATCGGGCTTGCGGCGCGGATCAAGCTGATGATGTCGGTGATCGGTACCGAACCCGTCATGTGGGTCAACGTCAAGTCGCTGGTGAGCCACGGCCCCTACTCCGAGAAGGACATGCAGGAGTGGGACCAGGCACTGCTGGCAGCCTGCCATCGGTACCCGAACATGCGCATATACAACTGGGCGGCAGTCGCGCAGCGGCCGTGGTTCATTCCTGATGGCATCCACTACACCTCGCCCGGGTACGTGCAACGGTCACGGATGATCGCACAAGCCTTGGCCGAGGCTTTCCCGGACCCGAGTTCGCTGAATAAGCTGCCGCGCACAGCTGCAAGGATGCTCACCCAGACTGGGTGCATTGTGGGCTAATCGTCCTTTCCATAGGTGTCTTCCCTAGGATCGAGAGAATGGAGATCGATTTCACGGTTGGCACCCCGGTGCGAGGCGACCTGGATGTGCACTGGATCCATGGGTCGCGGCGGCGCAAGGACAATACTGACCCCGCTTTCCAGGTCCATCGCTATGACCAGCACACATGCCTGCTGAGGCAGAATAAGGCCGCAACTTTCGAGGCCCCGTTCCTCTATCTTCTGTTCGGCAACAGGCGCGCGGTGCTGCTGGACACAGGTGTCGGGCCGAAATCGGACGACGCTCCGCTGCGCGACGTGATCGACGGGCTAGTGGCCGATTGGCTGACCGCACATCCACGTGAGTCCTACGAACTGGTGGTCGCGCATACGCATGGGCACGGCGATCATGTTGGCGGTGACTCGCAGTTCGCAGATCGTCCGCACACCACAGTTGTCGGCAGGGACGCCGAGGCCGTGCACGAATTCTTCGGCATCACCAGCGCGCCCGACCAGGTCCAGGCATTCGATCTTGGTGGGCGGAGCCTGGAGATCTTCGGCAGCCCCGGTCACCATCGGGCCGCGGTCACTGTCTATGACCCGTGGACCGGGTTCCTGCTAACCGGAGATACGGTGCTGCCTGGCCGGCTGTATGTCGCGGACTTCCCGGCTTTCCTTTCCAGCCTGGACAAGATGGTGGAAATTTCTGACACCCGGCCCGTGACGCACGTGCTCGGCTGCCACATTGAGATGACCAGATCACCTGGCCGCGATTATCCACTCGGCTGTAGTTTCCAGCCGGACGAGCCGCCACTGCAGATGACGGTCCAGCAACTGAGGCAAGTCCGGGATGCCGCCGGGCAAGTGGCAAGTAAGCGCGGGCGGCACGTCTTCGACGACTTCATCATCTTTAACGAGCCCAGCGCGGCTGACCAGGCCAGGCTGATTCTTGGCGGCCTCACGGCCAAGGTCCTTCCGTCGCGGGCTCGCTGACGCTGCTCCCCGATCTGCGCCCATCAATGCACTCCGAAATCTGGAAGAGCTCGCGGTTGCTGGCGGATGGGCGCGAGATCATCTACTTCGACGAGGCACCGGATAGTGGCAGGGCCGACCTTGCTGACGAGCGAGAACTGCCTCGAGTTGAGCCGGCCGGATCCGAACAGGGTTCAGTGCCCGACGACAGATTGCGCTGGGATCCGCTGCTGGGCGAGTGGGTCGCGTTTGCCGAGGTCCGCCAGGGCCGGACGTTCCTGCCCTCTGCAGGCGACTGCCCCCTTTGCCCGTCCAGACCAGGCAAGCTCACCGAGGTTCCGGCGCCGGACTACGACGTAGTGGTGTTCGAGAACAAGTTTCCGGCATTTGCCGGTTCGTTCAGCGGACCAGTAGTTGGCGCGGGCCTGTATGACAGGCGCCCCGCTAGCGGTCGGTGCGAAGTTGTCTGCTTCACCGCCGACCACGACGCATCCCTCGCTGATCTCAGCGCCCGGCGGACGTCGACAGTTCTTGCCGCCTGGGCAGATCGCACCACCGAACTAGGCCAGATCGCCGGCATCGAACACGTCTACTGCTTCGAGAATCGCGGCCCTGAGGTTGGCGTCACGCTTCAGCATCCGCACGGCCAGGTCTACGCGCTGCCGTTCGTGCCGCCGCGGATCAGGCAGATGCTGGCAAGGGCGCAAGATTACCGTGCAAATCATGGCGGGAACCTCTTCGATGATCTGCTGGCGGCGGAGGTGTCAGACGGCCTGAGGGTCGTGGTGCGCAACGACCACTGGACAGCCTTTGTCCCTGCGGCCGCGCGCTGGCCCTTTGAGGTGCTCGTGATGCCGTCGCACCGCGTTCCTGATCTCGGGTATCTCTCGCATGATGCGGTGGCCGCTTTTGGCGACATCTACCCGGCTGTCCTGCAGCGGCTTGATGCTCTGTTCGACGCGCCGATGCCCTACATGGCCGTTTGGCATCAGGCCCCCGTCGGCTCACCTGATGCGCGCCGGGAGCTGGCGGCCTTCGTGCAGATCATGGCTATGCGCAGGGCGCCCGGGAAACTCAAATACAGGGCCAGCACGGAGTCCGGCGCAGACGTATGGTCGAGCGACGTGCTGCCAGAAACTGCTGCGCGCATGCTCAGGGAGGCCGGCTGATGGCACAGCGAGCCGGCCCTGGCTCCCTACTCACGTGGTTCACTGATCGTTACGGCGCACCGCCGGACGCTGTTTGGCGCGCTCCCGGCCGCGTCAACCTCATCGGTGAGCACACCGATTACAACGATGGCCTGGTGCTGCCGTTCGCCATCGGACGCGGAGTAACTTCAGCGGCTGTTGCCCGAACTGACGGCGTACTGGAGATGAGCTCGCGGCAGATGCCTGGCCAAGCGACCGCCGTGGATATCGGCGCTCTGGAACCAGGTGCGATGACCGGGTGGGCCGCCTACGCCGCTGGAGCCGCGTGGGCCCTTATGACAGCCGAGGTGAAGCTGACCGGCGCGAGCATTGGTGTTGACTCCGATCTGCCGATCGGTGCCGGCCTATCCTCGTCAGCGGCTCTGACCTGCGCGGTCATGACGTCACTACTAGCGGCCAGCGGCCAGGAGGGGCTGGCTCGCGCGGAGATCGCGGCGCTGGCCCAGCGCGCTGAGGCGGAATTCGTCGGCATGCCGTGCGGCATCATGGATCAGTCGGCGGCGATGTTGTGCGAGGCAGGCACAGCGTTGTTGCTCGACTGCCGCAGCGGTGAAACTGCCCTCGTTCCGCTCGATCCCACGCAGGCGGGCCTGCAGATTCTTGTGATCGATACCGGTGTCCGGCATGCGCTAGCTGACGGGCGATACGCCGAGCGGCGTCAGCAATGTGCCGATGCTGCGGCGCAGGCCGGTGTGGCGACGTTGCGCGAGGTCACTGACCTTCACGACCTGACTGCTCTATCCGACCCTGTCTTGCTGCGCCGGGCCATGCACGTGATCACCGAGAACCGCCGAGTTGAGCAGGCTGTCACGTTGCTGCGGGCCGGCCGCCTCGCAGACTGTGGCGAGCTGCTGACCTCGTCTCACGTTTCGCTCCGGGATAACTTCGAGGTGTCCTGGCCGGAGGCTGACATCGCGGTCAATGGGGCCGTGGGTGCCGGTGCCCTCGGAGCCAGGATGACGGGTGGCGGCTTCGGTGGCTGCGTCATCGCGCTTGCGCCGGAGGCGCGGATCGAGGCCATTAGCGGTGCAGTCGCCACCGCGCTCGCCGAGCACTCCGGCGGCCAGCCGACGTTCCTTGTCGTCTCACCCGCAGCGGGCGCGGCACCAGCACGTTAAGCATCGGCACCCGCAGCGATTCGCCAGCGGCTAGCGCGGCAGGATCTCGGCGAGGTTGAAGTGGACCGGCTCCTCTAGCTGCGCAAAGCCGCATGAATGCGGATCTCGGTCATCGCGCCAGCGAATCCATTGCGCGGTATGCCGGAATCGCGTCCCCTCCATGTGCTCGTACCGCACTTCGGCTACTCGTTCTGGCCGTAGTGGCACGAAGGACAAATCCTTGCCCGCGTTCCACCTGCTGCCTTCGGACTCGCGCGGATGCCGGACGCCCTGCTGGAGCGCTGCCCAGTTCCAGGGATGCTCGTCGAAGCTTGTGACTAGCGGCTGGACTTCATCGAATAGCTTGCGGCGCATGGCCATCGGGAATGCGCCAACGACGCCGACGCTGGCCAGGTTTCCCGCGTCGTCATACAACCCCAGCAACAATGAGCCGATCGCATCTGGCCCGCTCTTATGCACCCGGTAGCCGGCGACTACGCAATCCGCAGTGCGCTCGTGCTTGATTTTGAACATGACGCGCTTGTCCGGCTGGTACGTGCCCGCCAGCGGCTTGGCAACGACGCCGTCAAGTCCTGCGCCCTCGAACTGACTGAACCAGCCGACGGCGACATGTCGCTCCCTGGTTGTCGGCGTCACGTATATCGGCGGCGCGACATCGGCAAGAGCCTCTTCCAGAACCGCCCGGCGTTGCTCGAAAGGTTGCTTGGTCAAGTCATCGTCGCCGAGCGCGAGCAGGTCGAAGGCGACAAACGACGCCGGTGTCTGGCCCGCAAGCAGGCGCACCCTGCTGTCTGCCGGGTGGATGCGCTGAAGCAATGCCTCGAAATCGAGCTTGCGCCCTTCGCCATCCGGGATGACGATCTCGCCGTCGACCACGCTGCGTTCTGGCAGGTTGGCCAGGACAGCGCTGACGATCTCCGGGAAGTACCTGGTCATCGGCCGTTCATTGCGGCTGCCGATCTCAACTTCATCGCCATCGCGGAAGATCACCGACCGGAAGCCGTCCCATTTGGGCTCGTAGCTCATAGGCCCCGTCGGGATTTCCTTGACCGACTTGGCAAGCATTGGCGAGACAGGCGGCATCACCGGAAGATCCATCGCCCCATCATTGCAGCCGCCGCTCAGATGTTCATGGCTGCGGCCAAGGTATGCCAGAGCCGTGTCAGAGGTCCATTGCCGAGCCTGGGGACGTTGCCGGCCATCGGGGCCGGCAAGTTTTTCCGGAGGTGAAAGCAGTGAACTGGCTCTGGCTCAACGCTCCGCTGGCAGCGGTGTTCTACCTGGCCATGACGGTGATCCCGCTCTGGCTGGTGTTCAAGCATCCCGACGCTAGACCCGCCAGCACCGATGCTGACGGGCCCAAACCATGAGCACGGGCAGGCTGGAGTCTTCTGACAGCGGCCGGTGTGCTGATATGAAGACATCGTCGGCACGCTGGTCACTGGCAGGAGGAGCCGTCCATGAAGGTCCCGCTCACCATCGGTGATTACCTCGATCGCGGCGCGGCTGTATACGGCCACAGGACAGCGGTGTTTGACGAACCGGGGACTGCGGGCTCACTCGGCGCGATTACCTACCGGGAGCTGGCTGGCCGAGCCCGGGGGATGGCCCTCGCCCTCGACGACCTGGGCGTCGGTCACGGCGAGCGAGTCGCGATCGTCAGCCCGAACGCGTCGAGATTCCTCATCTCGTTCTTCGGAGTCAGCGGCTACGGCCGGATCCTGGTGCCGGTGAACTATCGGCTGAACTCCGACGAGATCAGCTACATCCTTGGACATTCCGGCGCCAGCGTGCTGCTGGTGGATCCGGAGTCCGCGGACAGCCTGCGCGACGTGTCGGTCAAGCACAAGATCTTGCTCGATGGCGTCGCGGACGCGGCTCTGTTCGCTGAGGCACCCGAAGGTGCACAGCCCGCTGTCTGGGCAGCCGACGAAGACTTCACGGCCAGCATCAATTACACGAGCGGGACTACGGCCAGGCCCAAGGGCGTGCAACTGACCCATCGGAATTGCTGGGTGAATGCAGCAACATTCGGCTGGCACACGGCAGTCGCCGACCGCGATGTGTACATGCACACGCTGCCGATGTTCCACTGCAACGGCTGGGGAATGCCCTACGCCGTCACCGGCATGGGCGTGCCACAGGTCGTTGTGCGCAAGGTCGACGGCGAAGAAATCCTGCGCCGTATTGACAAACACGGCGTGACGCTGCTGTGCGGCGCGCCAGCTGTTGTAGCGGCCATACTGGCCGCAGCTGCCGAGCGCCGAGCGGCGGGTCAGCCGATTCCCGGTGCTGGCAGCGTGCGGATAGTGGTGGCGGGAGCGCCGCCGCCGTCGAAAACCATCGAGCGTATCGAGACCGAGCTCGGCTGGGAATTCATCCAGATCTATGGCCTGACGGAGACCGCGCCCCTGCTGACCATCAACCGCGCTCCAGCCGAATGGGACGCAAAGCCAGCCGAGGAGCGTGCCAAGCTTCAGTCCAGGGCCGGCGTGCCGGCGATCGGGGTGAAGGTCCGCACGGACGAGG
>Ga0126373_10000368_pt1 | contig 29692 bp, 18 predicted proteins | sample PanSoiMetPlot_11_FD_92545 | JGI IMG/M metagenome (GOLD analysis project Ga0126373, IMG submission 92545) | Tropical forest soil microbial communities from Panama - MetaG Plot_11 | ecosystem: Environmental > Terrestrial > Soil > Tropical forest > Bulk soil | place: Panama | collected 2016-02-17 | reverse complement strand
TACCCATCGGTTCTCACATCCATTCCCGATTCACACAAAATCTGGCAACTGCGACAGTGCGGCCTTCCGTTAATCGTCACGCGACACTCAAAGCAAATGCCCATTCCACACAATGGACCGCGCGGTTGACCACTCGCTGACATCCGGCATGGTTGACCAGCAAGCATCACGGCGACACCGACCGTGACACCCGCCGGAACCTCCAACGGCGTGCCGTTGACCCTCAAAACCAGCACTTCAGGCATGAGCGTGTTCCTTACCCACTCGCGACGGCAGATAGGGTTCATTCGGTATCTCTGTCGGAGCACCAGTCATCTGATCAACCAGGAGATGCGCCGTTGCTAATGAGGTCGTGATCCCGAGACCTTCGTGACCAGTCGCAAGCCATACTGACTTGTCGCTTGGCAATGGACCTATCAGAGGCAACTTGTCAGGAGTTGCCGCGCGAAATCCAGTCCACGTTCGCACCGCAGACATTGCACCGAGACCCGGCATGTACTCCTGAGCCCTCTGCAACATTCGGGCGAGAATTTCGTGATCCACTTCCTTGTGCTCCGCGCCGTACTGCCGCGACGATCCGATGAGGATCTGGCCGGTGCGCCGAGGCTGGACATTGAATGCAACCGAGTCGCTGGTCATCGAATGTGCGCTCTTCAGATAACCAAGTTCCACCAGTTGGTGGCGGACGAATTGGGGATAGCGATCAGTGATAACGAGGTGGCCTTTGCGTTGCTTGATGTCCAGACCGGGCGTTAGCGCCGGCGCGGACGCACCTGATGCATTCACGAGAAATTTGGCGTGCATCTCCAAACCGTCATCCAACAAAACGCGCTCCCCGCCCATGGCCACAACGTTGCACCCCAATCGCGTCTCCACTCCGCCCTCTTGCGCCCGCTCCATCAAGAAACGTGCAGCGCAAGGCGGATAGAGCACACCATCTTCAGGAACCAACAAGCCGCCCCTCATGCCTGCGCGAAGGTTAGGTTCAAGCTCGCGCAACGCACCGGAACCAAGGATCTGCGTGGCCACCCGGTGCGCTGCGTAATAGCCGCGCTTGCGTTCCACTTCCTGCATCTCTTCGTCGTCGGTCGCAATCCAGATGGTTCCACATTCTTCGTACTCCACATCGTCCGGCAACTCCGATCTCATTTGTTGCCACAATCGTTGCGAATATCGCGTCAACGCAAATTGCGCCTCGGAGTCGTCCATCACCACGATGTGTCCCATTCCAGCGGCCGTGGCGCCAGAACCGACCATCTCGCGATCCACCAAGACAACTCGCATTCCCCGTCGGGCACATTCGTAGGCGCAAGCCGCCCCCACGATCCCCGCACCTACGATCGCGACATCGTAAGAATTCATGCACGAATGCCCATGCAGAACGGGTCGTTCGGATCGAGTATCAGTTCCGACTCCGCATTCACAAACGCGGAACCTGTAATGCTCGGATAAATCTTGCCATCTCTCACTGCAACGCGTCCCTCGAAGACGCTACCGACGATGCTTTCTTGTTTCCAAGTCTGGCCCTCGCGCAGCTTGCCGTCCGAATAAAGACAGGCCAGCTTTGCGCTGGTTCCTGTTCCACAGGGGGATCGGTCGTAAGCCTTACCAGGGCATAGCACAAAATTCTTGCTGTCCACTCCAGGCTTTCCCGAGGGAGCGTAAAGTTCGATGTGATCGATTTCCTTGCCACCATCGCCGGTTATCTGGGCGTCCCGCAGCGCCGTCCGGATCTCCCATGTGAATAGGGTGAGCGCCTCGACGTTCTCCGGCGTTAGCTCCATCGGATTGTCGTGCACGAGGAAGAACCAATTCCCGCCCCAGGCTACGTCACCCTGGATCAGACCATAGCCCGGAACCGTGACAGCCACGTTCGCCGCGCTTCGATAGCTAGCAACATTGTTTACTGTGACTCTTCCGTCTTCATGCAGAACTGCACTTACCACGCCGACAGGTGTCTCGATGCTATGCTCGCCCGGACGAATGCGTCCCATGTGTAACAACGTAGCGACAAGTCCGATGGTTCCGTGACCGCACATGCCGAGATAGCCGACATTATTGAAAAAGATCACACCGGCGGCACATGAGGGATCCGTCGGTTCGCACAGCAGTCCGCCCACAACGACATCCGATCCTCTCGGCTCGTTTACAACCGCGGAGCGGAAATCGTCATATCGGCTCTGCAAGCATTTGACTCGCTCGGTCATCGGGCCATTGCCGAGATCGGGTCCTCCGCTGACCACGAGCCGTGTAGGCTCGCCGCCTGTATGGGAGTCGATGACTCGGATCCTGCGGTATCCTTCGACACTCATGAAATTGGCCCAACTATATGCCACTGAAGGTGGAGAAATCCTGGGAACAGCTTGCCTATTCAATATTTTGTAGGCGCTGTCGTATTTTATGGATACAATATGCAATCGTCAAACTGTAACTCTCATCCAGTGTCCACACCCGAATCACCTAGACACCAGCGGCCATCGGCTTTTGAGTGCGGCTGCCTCTTCCTTATTAGAACTCTCATCACGGTCGCCTGCACAGTCAGCATTGTCGTTGCACAAACTCCCCGCATGACCGAGATCCTTCGCAGGGATTTTGTCGAAAACGCGTATGCGGTCAAGCTGGTCGATTCACCACATTGGATTCACCGTGGCCAAGCTTATACCGTGCTGGAAGGTTCTCCAGCGGGTGGATCTCTTAAGGATCTCGTGCGTTACGACTCTGCAACGGGACAGCGTGAAGTCGTGGTTCCTGCCCAGCTGCTGATCCCCTCCGGAAACAAGCAGCCATTGACGATCGAAGACTACGTATGGTCCACCGATCTTAACCGTCTATTGATTTTCACCAACTCGAAACGTGTCTGGCGGGCGCACACTCGCGGCGACTATTGGGTGTTCGATTGCAAATCCAGGAGCCTACACAAACTTGGTGACGGAGGTCCTCCGTCTTCGCTGATGTTCGCCACGTTTTCCCCTGACGGCCACCAGGTTGCTTACGTCCGCTTCAACAACATCTACGTGGAAGATCTCGAGTCTGGACGCAGTTGGCGGCTCACCTCGGACGGGTCAGAGACAATCATCAACGGCACATCGGACTGGGTATATGAAGAGGAATTTGGCATTCGCGACGCATTTCGGTGGAGTCCCGACGGCTCTCGAATTGCGTATTGGCAGTTCGACACGAGCAAAGTGAAGGCCTTTGCGCTCGTCTACGACACCGGTGGGCCATATCAGGTCCCCACCAAGATCCCCTACCCTGAATACGGTGTCTACCCAACCGTGCGGCAGATTCCCTATCCGCAACCGGGCACAGAGAATTCTGCCGTGCGCATCGGGGTCATTCCCTCCATCGGCGGTGAAACGCGCTGGATGGAACTTCCCGGATACGCGGAGCAGCACTACGTCGCCAGAATGGGATGGGCCCCGGATTCCAATACCCTCGTCCTGCAATATCTGAACCGATTGCAGAATGAAAATGATGTGTTGCTTGGAGACATCAAAACTGGAACAGTAAGGAGCATTCTGCAAGAAAAAGATCCTGCATGGGTCGATGTCGACAACGATTTGCGATGGATTCACAGCGGCAGGGATTTCTTGTGGATCAGCGAACGTGACGGATGGCGAAGCGTCTACGTGGTTTCGAAAGACGGAAAACAGATCCGGTTGATGACACCAGGTGCCTTCGATGTGATCGACATGGTCGCGATTGATCCTGAGGAGAAGTGGCTCTATTACATCGCCTCGCCCGATAGTCCGACGCAACGGTATCTATACCGTGCGCCTCTGGATGCAAAAACACGCCCCGCGCGACTGACGCCCGCGCCATTGACCGGCACTCACTCCTACGAGATTTCGCCAGATTGTCGGTGGGCACTTCACACCTACTCGACTTTCGACACGCCCCCCGCCACCGACTTCATTCGACTCGCCGACATGCAGACGCTACGCGTGGTCTCCGACAACCAGCGAGTGCGAGAGCAAGCAAAGGACCTTATCTCCTCTCCGACGGAGTTCTTCCAGATTGACATCGGCGGTGGTGTCACGCTGGATGCCTGGCTCATCAAGCCTAAGGAGTTCGATGCCTCGAAAAAGTATCCCTTGCTGATCTACATCTACGGCGAGCCTGCCGGGCAGACTGTGGTCGACCGATGGGACGGTTGGAACGGGATCTTCCATCGTGCCTTGGCTTCGGAGGGCTATCTGGTCGCCAGTATCGATAATCGCGGGACGCCAGCGCCCCGGGGGAGGGATTGGCGCAAGATCGTGTACGGCAACGTCGGTGTACTCTCATCCCAAGAGCAAGCTCTCGCACTCGAGGTCATGGAGAAGACGCGCCCGTACATCGACTCGGCCCGCGTGGCTGTTTGGGGCAGAAGCGGTGGAGGATCGAACACCCTCAACCTCATGTTCCGGCATCCCGAACTCTACAAAGTTGGGATGGCAGTCGCACCAGTAGCGGATCAGCGACTGTATGACACCATCTATCAGGAACGATATATGGGACTGCCGCAAATGAATGCTGATGGCTACGAAGCGGGCTCACCCATTAACTTCGCCGACGGTTTGCGCGGCGATCTTCTCCTGGTCCACGGGTCGGGGGATGACAACGTGCATTATCAGGGTACTGAACTGCTGGTGAATCGGCTGATCGAACTCGGGAAACCATTTGAGTTCATGACTTATCCAGGACGTACACACGCGCTGGTGGAAGGACCCGGGACTCAATTCCATCTCTATTCCCTGCTGGCGCGGTTTCTTGAAAGCCATTTGCCCCCGAAGCCGCCTGCAAACTAGGGCGGCTGGCAATGGTTGCTAGAGTGTGTAGGATGTGATGTAGTGTGATGTTGGGTAACGGCCGTCGCGAACCAAGCGTTTTGACAATGAGCCTAGGAACCACAAGCGAATCCGCAATCCCAAGACAGTCTCTCACGTCTGCTGTGGCCGACAAACTTCGCGATCAGATTATTCGTGGGGAGATCGTGGAAGGAACCCAGCTTCGTCAGGACGCCATCGCCACTCAATATCGTGTCAGCCGCATTCCGGTGCGCGAGGCGCTGCGGCAGCTTGATGCGGAAGGTTTAATCACGATTGTTCCCAATCGCGGTGCTGTCGTGCCTGCGCTTTCACCCGACGACATCGAAGAACTCTTCTCAATTCGTGCGCTGATCGAGCCCGAAATCCTTAAGCGTTCCATACCACACTTGACGGAGGGTGACTTTTCGGAAGCGGAACGCGTGTTGCGCACTTATGTGAGCGAACTACGCCGCGACGACCATGTTTCTGCCTGGGGACGCTTGAACTGGCAGTTCCACTCCATCCTGTATTCGCGAGCGAATCTACCGCGATCAATGGCGATCATTCGCAACGTGAACAACAGCGGTGAACGCTACACGCGATTGCAGTTGTACCTTACCCACGGCATCAAACGCGCGAACGAAGAGCACCATCAGATGCTTCAGCTGTGCCGACAGCGGGACATCGCGGCCGCGTGCAAACTATTGCGCGAACACATCGAATACGCCGGCCAGTCGCTGAAACAAGCGTTGCATGAACGGCGAGAAGCAACTCAAGCGGCTGAAAGCAACAGCCGGCGCCAAAAATCTTAAAACCGTGCTGCTAGGCGCCGGTTTAGCTCCGGCGCAAGCTTATCCTTTCAGGACGCAGTCGACTTCAAATCGTCTCTCGGCCTTCGTCTCGATCACGATCGTATCGCCACGGCTGCCGCCGATTTCCCGGTTCTCACCATTCACTTGCGCGTTCTGCACCGTCGATTCCTCGGGCAGCCTAAGTTTCAGATGGACTTCTTTCGGTAACTTGGGGCCGAAGAATTCGACATGTCCGGTCACCCTGTTCGCTTCCAATTTTGCCTGAAGAAGGAAGCTGACTCTCCCCCATCTCGTAGGCGCTTTCTCAATGCCGACTTTCTTACCGGACGCCAGCCACTGCCGGGGTATACCCTTCGCCAGATAAAGGCGATCTTGATCCGAGTCCTCCAGCACCAGCATCCAGCGAACCAGCAGGGGAATGGTCTGTTGTGCAGGAACACAATACAGTGCAGAGTCACCAGTAATTCCGGTCACCTCGCCTGCCGTCCAACTTCCTCGCGTGTGGACGTGGTATCGGTGGGAATACAGAAACAAGAGGAACTCTTCGATCCGGTCAAGACGCAGAAGGGTTTGCGCGTAACCGTACGAGATGAAACCAAGAATTTCGCGGTCGTCGTCATGAGAACGGCCAACGTTCGCGACGACGCCCAAACTGGTTGCTCCATAGGCTCGCATGCAGTCGATCACTAAATTTGCTAGACGAGGAGACAATACATCGGCTTGAAGCAATTCCGCGTACGGACGGTGTGGCCATTGTTGCGGGCTCGGCTTTTCTTTCTCTAATGACTCGCGAAACGTCAGCGTGGTACCTGGGAACAACCCGATGTAGGGAGGTGATTTTTTTGTTTGAATGTTTTTCTCAAGGCTCTCGACCACTCGCCGGCGAAGCTCCTCGCTTCGAAGGTGCCAACTTGTCGCAGCGGCCAACATGCCTCTTCCCGGATGAATGTGATCCAACTCTCCCCATGTGGTTGCGATGTCTTTAAGACCGCGTGCTGCAAACGCCGTGTTCGCATAATACGGTTGCCAGTAAACCGATGGGTTTTCCATGAGACACGAATCCGACTCACTCCATCCGCGAATGAGACCAAAGGCTGGATCCTCTGCTGCTGCCTTTAAACTCTCATCGTGCATATCCATCAGCAGCTTGGCAGTGGCTTCAATCTTGGCGCGATGCTTGAGCAGCAGACCGCCGTCTCCGCTGTAATTGAAATAACGAGACAGGAGCGATAGTGTCATGCCGAATTGCGCCGTCTCTGGACCGCGCATGTCGATCATACCGTTGGCATCAACATAGTCGGTGAAGTAGTTATCGATATAGGCTCCCGCAGACTCCAGACGACCCCACTCCATGTTGGCGTAGATCGCGCTGGTGAAGATGTCCTGGAACGCGTCATATTCGGAGCCCGCATAGTCACGATCGACGGCACCATACTTGGGATAGATTCCCCCGGGTCGCGTCATCAGCTCTTTTGCGAACGAATGCTTCGAAAGATCGATCCACGTCCGGTCCGGAAGAGTCACTACGGCGACATCATGAAGCTGCCGGTCCCAATACTCAGAGAAATCAAGTAGCGCTGCGTAGAATTCTTCGGGGTGAGGATCCCACCGAGCAGGCGGAAAGGCAGGGTAGCTATGGCCGTATACAACTTTCGTGACCTTCCCGTCGTCTACCAGCGCAGTTCGATGCCACGTGTGGACGATGTATTTAGTCTGGTTCGCCCCGACATCACCAAATACAACAATTTCCCAATATTTGTGCTCGCCCGCTGGAATAACTTTCCGTACCGCCGGCATCCAGCCGCCCACAAGGCCATCATAGATTTGCCCGCTGTCCAAAGCCTTGTGCAGCTCCGGAGCATACTGCACCGGGTGATATGTTCGAGTACTTCCACTCCGGTAGACGGGCGTTACATCGTAAGCCTCCTTGGTACCAACGAACGTCGTCCAGATGCGAGGATTCTTTTCAGCTGATGCGATCGGCGGGGCCGCTGACCGGACAATCTCGGGATCAGGATCGCCATTCTTCAAGAGATGATCCGCAAGTAAGTCCGGCGCCGACAGAGCGACTTCCTTCAGGGTCAGACCAACGTAGGCCGAACGTTCCGCCATCGACGCCTCGGCACTCTTGATAAGTTCACAGACCTCCCCATTGGCTGAGACGAAAACGATCGAGCCCTCTCTCGTGCGGAGGTCTTCATAGACTCTCCATGTGGCGGTGCCGCGCTTAAGCTGACAAATCTCGGTAAACCCGTCGGTCGAAACCGAAACAGCCTTTCGCGACTGAGTTTTGAGTTCATCGGCACTTTTGGTCTCGCTGCTTTTCCTCGCTCGAGACAATCTATCGAGAGCGACTGTACCTGCTGCGATGTTTTGTAGGAATCTGCGACGATCCATTGGTATTAATCCGAGAGCGCAGGGTGTTTGAAACGATCTCTACCGTCGACGACGGCGGCCCGTTCGGCCTGGTTGGGAAGAGTCTCGGTCCTGTTTAAGTTCAAAATTCGTGGGCGGGGCGACACCCAGTAAATACTGGACAAAATAGTCCCATCGGCGCCTGATGAGGTAATCGGCATGTTCACCACTCTCGCCGTGGTACATGTTCGGTACCAACAACATGTCAAAGGTCTTGTTCGCCCCCATCAAGGCATCGGCGAATCGTATGGTCTCAACCGGATGTACGTTATCGTCGATGTCTCCATGCTCCAAGAGCAAGTGTCCCTGCAAACGATCCGCCATCGTCACATTTGACTGGGCCATATAGTCGTCCTGCACCGGATATCCCTGGTAGACCTCGTTCCACCAAGCTTTATCGAGCCGCGCGTCATGATCGCCGGATATCGAAACTCCCACTTTGTAGAATTCGGGATGCACCAGCATTGCGTGTGCCGCGCCGTACCCGCCTGCAGAAGTCCCAAAGATCCCAACGCGCTCAATATCCATATATGGATAGCGTTCCGCCATTTGTCTGATCAACGAGACATGATCAGCAAATGCTCCGCCAAGATTTCTGTATGAATACTGATGAAAGGCATGCGAACGGCCGATCGTGCCGCGTCCATCCACCATCACCACGACGAAGCCCAACTCGGCTACGGACTGGAGCCACAGGCTCGTGCCAAAGGTCTTGGGAACGAAGAAACCCTGAGGTCCGGGGTAGACGTGTTCGATGATCGGATATTTCTTGGAAGAGTCGAAGTTTGACGGACGCCAGATCAGCCCGTAAATGTCAGTCGTACCGTCGGCGGCTTTCCCATGAAAGGGTTCAGCGAATTTCCACCCAAGCTCCGTCAATTCTTTAAAATCTGGTTCTTCGAGGACCCGTACCTCGCTTCCATCCTCGGCTTTTCGTAGCGTTGATTTTCCAGGCAGGTCCGGCCGCGAATAATTGTCCACAAAGTATTTCCCGTCAGATGAAAAGCTCACGTTGTGGTTTGCATTTTCAGCAGTTAACAACTGCAATCCCTTCCCATCGAATCCAAGACGATAGAGGTGCGTCTGGTAGGGATCCTCGGTTTTTTCCTTTCCATTCGCTTCCAAGTAGACCTGACGCTTCTTCTCGTCGACGTATTCAATGCTCCTGACCACCCACGAACCAGTTGTCACCTGATTTTCGAGCTGCCCCGTCTTCCGGTTATATAAATAGAGGTGATTCCAACCATCCCGCTCAGACGACCATAAAATTTCCTGACTACTGTCGATGAATCGAAAGAACATTTCGCTATAGTCGAGGTACGTGTCCGACTGCTCGCGTAATAGCACCTTCTGTTCGCCGGTGGCGGCATCCACAACCCGCAATTCTTTTGCTTTGAAGCCGCGCTCAAAGTAGTCATAGTGAAAACTCTTGCTATCAGGAAACCACTCAAAATCAGGGCCGTCTTGAAACGGCAGCTCTTGAACGCCATTCTGCACATCGATACGCTTGCCTAATTGAACGTCGAAGATAATCGCCTCTGCCTTCGCAAGCACTTCACCCGGCAACGGGTACACATAGGTGAAAGCGCGTGGTCTCAACCGGTCGGGTGGAACGAACTGTAGGCTTGTAAATCGACCGGAATTTCTGGAATCGATCCGATACGTAACCAGCTTGGACGAGTCCGGTGACCAAAAGACTGCCGCCGGCTGTTTCACATCTTCGCTGCCCTGTTCTACGAGCAGCCGCAAGGACGGAAGTGGAGTCGCGTAGTCCCATCCAGCCTCGCCGTCTCGGGTCAACTGCAGAACTGTTCCGGTCGATCGATCTCTCAAAAAGAGATTATGGCTGGAGACATACGCCGCCCATCGTTTGTTGGGTGAAAGCGATTCGAATTTTCTGTCGCCCGGCAGTTCCTCCGCCTTGCACTGGTATGGCGTCAACTGGCAGGTGAAGTGGGTGTCATCGACCGAAAACCGAATCGCCTTGCCCGCATCCTCAAATTCGAAATCCGAAAAGGGGAGATCGGTTGGGCTAAAGCTCTGTTTTGCCGCCTTTGAAAGCGCGGCTGCCAGTTGAGCATGGTCAAACGCTGGACCGGCTGTATTTTTTTCGGCATCCACCAACACGAAATCCGCCCCGCTCCGATTTAGCCGTCGATACCAGAAGCGATCTGTCTTCTCGATCCAATGAGCTGTTACATCGGCAGGAAAAACGTGATGCCGGAGATTCCCGGGAAGCAGACGAGCTGCTCGCTGGTAGTCTGCCAAGGTCCCCTGGGCGGCTGCCGAGGCTAGAAGCAGTAAAGCCGCGCAGATTGTTTCTATTGCAGCCCTAAGACGTATCACCTTGCAGGCAATTCTTTGCAGATAGAGATTTCCAACTGCTCCATAACTGCCGATCCTCTGCGACTAGCGAAGATATAAACGGCCGAGTACGTCCGTCATGTGACGATTTTTCAGAACTCGATGTTTGCCCTTAACTCAATAACACGAGCTCCTTGGTTTGGAGAAACTGGTGAGTAGTTGGGCGAAATTCCACCAATGGCAAACTGTCCTTGCTGGACGTTTGGCGTAAATCCATTCGAATAACAGAAATAGGTACAACCATTCGTGGTCCCAGGCTGAAAGTTTGGATGATTAAAGGCATTCAGCATTTCTGCTTGGAACGTAAATCGGACTCGCTCACGAATGGGTATTGCCTTCGTGATCGCAAGGTCATCGTTTATGAAGTGTGGGCCGTGCAAGTACACCAATTGTCCGATGGTCCCCGGCGTGGTGTTGGGGTTGATGTACAGCGGATTCGCTCCGCCGCCGGTTGAGCTCTGCAGGTATTTCGGATCGAGGAACGAGACTTGAGTCGTCCCCGGAATGTGGTAGACACCAACTGCCTTCTGAAGTTGGTCAGCAGTCACATTGGTTAGCACCACACCGCTGTCGCCAAAGCCGTCGTTGTTGGGGTTCGCATTGAAAGTATTGTTACCGCCCTGCAACAGGAACGGAGTTCCAGTCTGGAAGGTGAAAATAGTGCCGATTGTCCACCCACCAACCATCTTGTCAAGCGCACCGTTTTCATTCAAGAACGACCTCCCCCGCCCAAAGGGCAGGTCAAAGCTGCCGCTGAGATTCATCGCGTGACGGATGTCGAATATTGTGGGGCCGTAGCTCAAGCGCATATTGCGCAATGTGAACTCGTTCACTTGTCCTTGCCAGTTATTGGGCGTCGAGATACCCAGAGTATGACTCCAGGTATAGTTCGCATCGAACTGTACACCGTGCCAAGGCCGCTGTCGGAAATCGACCTGTAGGCCGTTGTAATTCGAGTATCCCTCGGCGACCAACAAGGTCGTGGCGAAGCCCGCGCCCTGCGCATAAGGATTCGCCTGGAAGAAGTTGATCGGATAACCGGCGCCGGGCCCTGTGTACCCAGCGTTGGTTGCGCAGGGTGTAAACCCGGATCCCACCAAATTGCAAATGTACGGTACGGGTCCGCCAATCCCGGCAAGGGTGTTGGCTAATAGCCCCGTCTGCCCCGTATTCAACTGAGTGACGAATCCTGTGTTCGTATAATCCTGGAAATTCCCATCTACCCCCGATGTTTCCCCGGCAAACGCTGCATCGAAGATTGGCAACGCTACCTGTCCCGGCAGGCCGTTATTCGCAAACGATCCTTGGTACTTAGCAACTCCGCTTGCATTATTGATCGCCAAGTTCGATTGTGCCGCCTTGAATTGAGTCAGGAATCCGTTTTCGAAAATGTTCACTTCGTTCGGATCTACCGCCATCCACTGGCGCAAGGTACGGTTCCCGATGTATCGGATCTCGAGCGCCGAGGTCTGGGTAAGCTGCCTCTGAATCCCAAGGTTCCATGACTCGGTGTAGGGCTGCTTCAGATGCGGATCGATCCCGTTCGCGCCCGGGACACTGCCCCCGAGGAACGTGAAGTCAGACAACGGCTCGGTCTTCTGGTATGCCTGTGGTGAGAACCCATATGCGGGAAATGTGTTCCCTAACGTCAAACTACCGGGCGAGAACGTTCCAGTCTGTCCCGTATTATTCGCGTTGAGGAAGAATCCCTGATAGTAGAACGAGCCGTAGTCCGATGCCTGGTTCCATACGTACTGTTGCGGTTCGGTGAACTTTCTCAACGAGAAGCCTGCTCTGATTACAGTTTTGTCTCCTCCCATCAAGCGCCCATGCGGATTCCAGGCAAAGCCAATCGCCGGTTGTGGAGCGACAAACCAGTTGTTGTAGGGTTGGCTGTTCTGCGCCAACGTCGGGTTCATCGTTCCGTTCAGGGTTCCCGGTTGGAAAAGACTCCAAACGCCTGACGGACCGAACATCGATGGTAGATCCGCGGAGTGGTATAGGTTCGTTAAATCGCGATCCGCCCAGGTAAAATCCCATCGCAACCCGTAGTTGATTGTGAAGCTCGGCTTGATACGATATGAATCCTGCGCAAAAATGCCCCACGCCTTAGTAAGTTCATCAAGGTTGTAGGCTCCTAGGGAATGCACATACTGATTTGCTTTTGGATCGTATGGGAACTGCCCTGAAATACTATTAACACGTCCCGTCAGGATCGCGTACAGGGACTCCGCCTCCTGTTGCGCAACCGGGCCAGCGTTGGGCAGAGTCGTGCCGTTAAAGGCAGCCAGCGCCGGATCGCCATTTGCGAACCCGGGGCCCGTTCCAGTGTTATTTCCGAGTTGAATCACCGGGTACCCGAGGACTCCGTTGTAGTAGTGATTTTGTTCACGCCACCATGAAAATCCGAAACTCAGGGTATGTGCCCTGTGCTGAAGGGTGAGCGTGTCCGAGGCGTTAAACAGCGGGTAGTACGATCCGGTGGGAATCTGAAAATTGGTTCCATTCATTCCCGACGTCGAAGGAAAGCCGGCCCAGGAAACGCTTGCAGGTTGGGTAGATTCCACGCGATTTGCGCTTGCCCACCGGCTGGTATCTTTCCGTCAAACCCGAAATCACTGAAGTTGTAGAGGAAACCTCCGCGGAAGGCATTGACCAAGTTCGGCGTGACGGTCCAGTCAAATCCCAAAGCGGCGGTGTAGTTGATGAATCTGTTTCCAGCCCCGGTGCCGGAAAAGGCAGCACCAGGGAGGTTGGGAGCGTTTACCCCCGTGTTGGTGTTCTTTGTTTCATTCCATGCGAAATATACGCGTGTACTTTGCGTCGGGACGTAGTCGACGCGAACGGTGGGGAAGTAATACGTCCGGGGCTGCGCCACTTGCCAGGTGAGTAGCTGGACATTGGGATCGCTCGTAGCCGAAAGCCTTCCAAGGTTCAGCACGCCGTTCACCGCTTGCAATGTGGACGCGGTTTGGGAATTGATGGTCGAAGGGAACCCGGAGTTTCCTGCGACCTGCAGGACGTTTACGTTTTGGCTGGCTCCGGTGGTATCTGCATACGTGAAATTTCCCTGTTGAGCTTGAGGCGTAAAAACCCATTGCGACGCATTGAAACTTCCCGGTTGCTTCGACATCGAGAATGAGCCGAAAAAGAATAATTTGTCGCGGATGATCGGGCCGCCCAGACTCCCGCCAAACTCATTCAAGATCACCGAATTCTTACGCTGTGGTTGTGTCGGATCAATTGCGGTCAGAGTATCGTTCACCCAGCTATTCGCATTGAGCGCAGTGTTTCGAAAATCTTCAAAAACCCTGCCGTGGAACGTGCTCGAGCCACGCCGGGTGACAAAATTTACCTGCATGTTCGAGGTGCCATAACCCTGGTTCAGATCAAGCTGGTCTGTCTGAACCGTCATCTCAGCAATGTCCTCAACCCTTGCCTGCATCGCTGGTTCTGCATTTCCGCCAAACTTCATGCGGCTCGAACCGCTGATAACACCGTCGATGTTGTTTCCCTGTGCAATCGACGGAAGCCCATTCCACGTTCCGCCTCCGTTGTTGATGTTGCCCGTGTATCCGGGCGCAAGCGTGCTCAAAGAGGAAAGGTCACGACCCTGCAACGGCAAATCTTCGATTTGCTTGAGGTCGATTGTGCTACCAATCGAATTTGAAGTGGTCTCAACGAGCGGCGCCTCGGTCGTGTTCACCGTCACGATTTCTGTAAACGACCCGACTGGAAGCGTTACAGGCACGTCGGTAGTCTGCGCAGCCTGGACGATGACGTCTGTAAAAGCCTTGGTTTGGAAGCCAGTTTTTGTAACAGTCAATTTGTACTTGCCCAAAGGCAGGTTCAGGAAAGTGCGCGTGCCGTTATCTTGAGTTTCGCTTCTCCGCACTTCGCCGGTGCTGAGATCGAGAAGTTCGAGTTGTGCTCCCTGCACAAGACTGCCGGTGGTATCAACTACTGTGACCGTGACTTTCCCTTCGGAGCCATGCTGCGCCCAGGAGGCGACACTGCAGAATGCGATTGCAATCAAGGTTGCAAAGAAGACGCTAGAGAGATTGTGCAAGGACCTGCAAGACATACGCCCTCCTTCGGATCCGCGCGGCACGCATGTTCTCCACCTCACGGGGCTCGCACCCTTTGCGGACATCACAGCCGCTTTCGACCCCAGTTTTGGTCCAAGGCGCGCCAAGATGTGCGATGACCCCGATATCGGCCTCGACAGCAAACGTTTACTGCGGTTGGATTTTGTATACTTTATTCGTTCTGATTGTCAATCGAAATCTGCGAGTTGGCGGAACCTGGCATGCACTCAGGCCTTTATTTTTGGGCCTGACGATCGCCCGGGTGCGGAGGTTGAAGGCGAAAATGACCCATTCCGGAAATCGAACGAAAACTCTGCGATCCGCTATAAACATTTGTCGATCTCACACTTAAGTGCGCGCTGACATTCACAAGATTTCTAGGCGAGGCTTCCTGCACGGCGTGGGCGCGATCGCGGCTAGCTATGCGAGTCCGCACTGCAAAGCGGGCGCGCCTGACCTGATCAACGTGACCTTCACGGATGTGGCGCCCTCCGCGGGAATCGACTTTCGTCACGACAACGCCGCCTCCTCAGAAAAATTCCTCATCGAAACCATGGGTGCGGGCTGCGGATGGATCGATTACAACCAGGACGGTTTGCTAGATCTGTACCTGGTGAATGGCGCGCCGACTCGCGCGTACTCTCCGACGAAACCTGTGCACAGCGCGCTCTATCGCAATAACGGCGATGGCACGTTCACGAACGTAACCGATGCTGCCGGCGTCGCTGCGGTGGGTCTGTTCGGAATGGGCGTTGCCGTCGGGGATTACGACAACGATGGCTTTCCGGACCTATTGGTTCTTGGGTATGACCGCTGCATTCTGTACCACAACAACGGCGACGGCACATTCACTGATGTCACTGAACGAGCGGGTGTGACGAATGGCGGACGGTGGGCATCCAGTGCAGCATGGTTCGACCACGACAACGATGGACGGCTCGATCTGGTCATCGCAAACTATGTCGACTGGTCCCCGGACCGAAACTTCTATTGTGGTGACCGTGGTCCGGGCATGCGTAGTTACTGTCACCCCGACGACTTTCGCGGCCAGCCCCCGACGCTTTATCACAACAACGGAGACGGCACCTTCACCGACGTCAGCAAGTCCTCGGGGCTAGGTATAAAGGGGGGAAACGGCCTTGGAGTGGTCACATTCGACTACGACAACGACGGTTGGCAAGACATCTTTATCGCGAATGACCACATGCCGAATTTCCTCTTCCATAACAACCACGATGGAACGTTTCGCGAAGTTGCCTACCAGGCGGGCGTTGCCGTGAGCGAGGATGGCGCATTTGAAGCGGGTATGGGCACCGATGCAGCAGACATCTCTGGGAACGGCCGTCTTGACCTCGTTGTCACACATCTCGACATGCAACTAGCACGCCTGTACCAAAATTCAGGTGACGGCACTTTCGAAGATGCTACGCTTCGATCCAAACTTGGCTATTCGACCTTTCACATGAGCGGCTTTGGCACTCGCTTCATGGACTACGACAACGACGGCCAGCGCGATATCTTCATGGCGAACGGCCACGTGCTCGACAACATCCAGCGCTATCATGCGGCGACACGGTATGCCGAACCCAAGCTGATGTTCCGCAACATCGGCCCAGGTCTCTTCGAAAACGTCAGCGAGCGCTTGGGCGCTGATTTCCTCTCGCCGCGGGTCAGCCGTGGCGCGGCAGTCGCCGACTTTGACAACGATGGCGATCTCGACATCCTTGTCAACAACAACGGTGGCGCTCCGCAGCTTTTGCGGAACGATGGTGGCAACGCCAACCACTGGCTACAGGTTCTACTGATCGGAACCAAATCAAATAGGGATGGCGTCGGTGCGCGCGCGAAGGTAAGCGCCGGAGATCTTATCTTGTATGAGCAACGCAAAGGCGGGATGAGTTACCAGTCCGCACAGGATCCGCGACTTCATTTTGGGTTAGGATCCCGCTCGACAATTGATGCGATTGAGATCGTTTGGCCCAGCGGCATCGTGACCAAACTCTCAAATCTTAAGAGCGACCAGATCATTGCCGTCAAGGAGGGCGTTGGAATTGTCGAGCGTCGTTTCCCAAGGGTCCGCGAAAAAGCGTTGCGCTAGTCGTTACGGATTGTTTTTCCTGTGCTCGCCGCCGGTTGCAGCATAATTCGCTTTGCGATCCCCGGGTGCAGTACCGATTCTTTGGGCCGATGATTCGTTTAGCTTCGCCAGTGCGTTCAGAGCGTCATTCGCCTTATCGACATCACCGTGTCGCCGGTAGGCCGTCGCAAGACTCGAGTAGACAGCTTGGCTCGTCGGCGCCAGTTCTCGCGCTGCTTCTAGCCGAGCAATCGCATCCGAAAGCCGATTCGCCATCAAGTAGACTTTACCCATCTGCAGCTCAGTGTTTGCGTCTTGAGGTCGCAGCGAGATTGCTTTCTCTAGTGACGCCCGCGCCTCGGCGAACTCCGCATCTCCAGGTCGAATTCCCCCACGAATTAGTGCTTCCGCAAGGACCGTGAGCAACGCCGGGTTGTCGAAACCTTTACCGATGCCTTGGCGTGCGGCTTTTGCCGCATCTGCGGGATTGCCTGCGAACAATTCTTGTTGGGCCAATGCGAGATACCCGATTTCGCTGTCTGGCATGAAGCGAGCCGCCGCGGCGAAGTCCAGCTTGGCGCTATCGAAATCGTCCAACAGCGAGAGGAACAGCCCACGTTGGTAGCGCAATTTTCCCGAAGCCGAAAAATGGGACAAGCCCAGATCTACGACTTTTAGACCCAAGAGATAGTTCATGCTATCCATGCATGCATCCGCGATGAAGATGTAGAGCTTCTCATTGTCCGGCTTTAGAGTCACCGCTCGTTTCAGGGCCGCCATCGCATCCTCATCTCTGCCTTCTCCGACGTATGCCTGCGCGAGCAGATTCTCGACGTCGGCGTTGGCATGGTTCTTGCTCAAAGGCTTCAGAATCGCGATGGCGGCTTTGTGCTGGCGGGTGCCGACGTAACACAGCGCCAGATTGAAATTGGCCGCGTATGTGTTTCCGACACGTCCCCGCGCAGATAGCAAGTGAGGGATGGCCTGCGCGAATAAACCTTGCCGTGTGAGCTTTGTTCCGATCTGCAGTTCGGACTCGGATTGCGGGTCGTCATTCCAACCCGATTCGCTTCGTTCTGCTTCGCCCAGCGGCACGGGAAGCGCCGATCGAGCACTGACTTGCGCAAAACCTGTCGCCGCGAACGCCAGTACGAACATCGACGGGATGAGCGATGATGCAACCAAACCACGACCTGATAGTTGGCTCCGCATACCTGATGACAACCAGTATCGATGCACTCCACTAACTCCATTTGCCTTCACCCTCGACGATCGTGATGTAGCGATCGACGGGCAGATTTGTAAATCGTTCGGTCGTGCCGCCGGGCTGTGGCCATCGCACTTCGAGCCAATCGATCTTCTCCCGCTTCCCCAACCCGAGAACCGAACGCGGATCATGTGCTGACAAATAACTTCCACCTGCCACCTTAAATGTGTGACGTTTTAGATCTCCAGCTTGATACGAAATGCGCGCACCTACAGCGTCGATGTTCGCCTTCTTGCCTATCAGCTTCACGCCAAGCCAATGGTTCTGTCGCCCCGCACGATTGCGCAGCAGGATTGGAGCTGCGTTGTTCTGCGTCACCAGGACATCCACCGAGCCATCATTGTTAAAATCGCCGAGTGCTAGACCACGTCCCGCGATTGGCCTCGAAAAGATGGAGCCACTTCGTTCGCTGACGTTGTCCAGACCGTGGCCGTTACCTCGGAACAACAACATCTTTTCAAGAAAGGTCACACCTTCTATCCGCTGCTCTACCGTGGCATCGGGGTGTCCGTTGCACAAAAGCAGATCCACGTCGCCATCATTGTTATAGTCGAAGAACTTCAGACCCCATCCGCTTAAAAGGCGCGTAGCCGCGCCAATCCCGCTAGGAAGGGCAGCATCGCTGAAGGTTTCGTTCTTATCGTTGTGATAAAGCGAATACATTTCGTGATCGACATTCGCCTCGAATAGATCAAGCCATCCGTCTTGATCATAGTCAGCGGCGTCGACTCCCATACCCGAGCGCGGCTTACCAAACGCGCTCACCCCAACGCCGCCCAGCAGTCCAACCTCTTCGAACTTTCCCTTGCCTCGATTTGCAAAGAGAAAGTTCGGAACTGTGTCGTTGGTAACATATAAATCCACATTTCCGTCGTTGTTTATGTCCGCTGCCACGACCCCCCATGCCTTGGCCAATGGCCTGGCGACCCCCGATTCCCTGCTCACATCCGTGAAGGTTCCATCGCCATTATTGTGAAACAACCAGCAAGGCATGGGATCATAGATTGTAGGAATGCAGTAATGGCGTTCACCGCTGAGCAGGTCACCGCAGAATTTCAGCTTTTCTTTGCTGTAGTCAACAAACCGACATACGAACAAATCCAGCCGTCCGTCATTGTCGTAATCGAACCATACTGCGCTCGTCGCCCACCCGGGTGCTGACACTCCCGCTTTCGCAGTCACGTCAGTGAAGGTCCCATCGCCATTGTTCCGATAGAGCACGCTTTGGGGGTATTGCGTAACGTAAAGATCGGGAAAACCGTCGCCATCATAATCACCAACAGCTACTCCCATACCGTAAGCCGTCCCGGGAACACGGGCCTTCGCGGTGACGTCCGTAAATGTTCCATCGCGATTGTTGTGGTAAAGAGCATTGCGCAGTGGCTGCATAGGCTGGTAGAAATCGCACGGTCCGCTGTTCACCAAGTAAATGTCCATCCACCCATCGTTGTCATAGTCGATGAATGCGCACCCCGCTCCCACCGTTTCGGGCAGATGTGCCATGGGTGATCGACCACTCACGTGAGTCCACGAGATACCGCTGCTTGCAACCGGAATTTCCTCGAATGCGAAGGCTGAAGGACTCTGAGAGGCGGGGGAGAAAAACGAGTTCCAGTCAAGGCTCGCGTTGCCCAGGCTCGGAAACATTACCGCGCCGCTCATTGTCTTTAGAAAATTCCGCCGAGACCCTGAACGCAATCCCATGAACAACCCTGCAGTAAGCTTGCGACCGGTTTTCTCGCGACCAGTCATCTCTCGGAATTTCGCCCACCCTGCGCTTTCGCGGCCGCCTCTTGTTGCATTTGCATCTCGTGGTCCGCGTCTTGTTTTCGTCCCACCCGGACATAGGCCATTCCCAGCTGGTAGTGGCCTGCTGGGTCCCCCGGCTGCAGCTTGACATACTTTTGCAGAGGTGCGATTGCGTCGGAGAACTTTCCCGCCGCGTTCAGGGACATGCCCAGCGCCAGATATGCCTCGAGAAATCCCTCATCGAGCTTCGTCACTTTAGAAAAGCGTGTAACGGCCTCGTCCCAACGGCCTGCCTGCCGTGCCGATTCTCCCAGCATGAACTCCGCCGGCGCACTCTCCGGATCGATTTTCAGTTCCTCTGCAAACTCTTTGTTTGCGTTCACCTCATCCGCGGGAGACTTCGATAGAAAAATTCGTCCCAGCCGATAGTGGATGCCGGGCGTTCGCGGATTCCCCTCCAGAATTTTCTGATACTGCAAAGCGGCCTGATCCCACTTCCCCTGAGACTCAAACGCCTCCGCCTCCAGTTGCTCCGCCTGAGAAGAGGCCGGGGCCTTGGCGGCAAGTTCCTGTGACGATCGCATTGCCAGTTCCGAAAAGAAGTGCGTCGTCGTGTAGAGCACTTCGGGATCGCCCGGAAATTCTCGTCGCAGCCGGAACAAAGCACCCGCCGCCATTTCCGTGTCCTCGATACTCATCGCACAGCGGGCTGTAGCCATCTCGATGCGATATCGCAACGACTTGTCGCCAACCTGCCCAATGGAATGATTCAGTTTAGGGAGAGCCTCTTTACAACGACCCCTCGCGGCCAGATCGATTCCCTGTTTCGCTACGATTGAGGCGTCGTCAGACTGAGTGCCGGACGTTTGTGCCCTCAATGTTGTCGCCAGCATTCCAGACAATACGATGAATCCAATTCGACTCAGAGCGGCTCGATTGAGCGCGCACCAATGCTGTTCCAGCTGAAGTTGAACGCTAACGAATCCCATATTAGGCCGATTAGATCGCGGACACTTCAATGGCGCATGCCATGAACACAGTCGTCCGAGTCGCTTTTTTCTTCGGGCAGGGAGTAGTGTATACAATATCCGCGGCCAACTGAACCGCTCATTTCCGATCGAAAGCAGGAGTCCTCATGACACTCGGCGATTCTTCCCGCAGACAATTCATACGGAACGTAGCAGCCGCCGCCTGCGCCACTGCCGTGCCAAGACTCATGGCGGGTTCGACGCCTCAAGACCCCGTGGTCGACACGGTTGTTGAGAAGAATGGTAGATCCGTGAGCCGAGAAAGAATTCCTTGGAAGGCAAAGCCCTTCCCCATGAAAAGCGTGCGTCTCGGTGATGGACCTTGCAAAGTTGCGATGGAAGCGGATCGAAGATACCTTCACTCGCTACCGACCGATCGACTGCTCCACACCTTCCGCATCAATGCGGGCCTTCCATCTTCGGCGCAGTCACTCGGAGGCTGGGAGGCTCCCGACTGCGAACTTCGCGGTCACTACGCCGGCGGCCACTATCTTTCGGCTTGCGCGCTGATGTATGCGTCCACCGGCGACGAAGAATTGCGTGCCAATGCCAACACTATGATCGCCGAGCTCGCCAAGTGTCAGACTGCCCTTAAAAATGGAGGCTATCTAAGCGCCTTCCCTGTCGAATTCTTCGACCGGCTCCGGGAGCGCGAACGCGTGTGGGCTCCGTTCTATACCATCCACAAAATTATGGCAGGTGCGCTCGACGTGTACGTCTACTGTGGCGACGAGCAGGCACTTGACGTCGCGCAAAAAATGGCGGGATGGGTCGCGGGCTACACGCAACCTCTTAGTTATGGTCAGATGCAACGCATTCTTGGAACAGAATACGGTGGCATGGGTGAAGTTCTATGCAATCTCTACGCAATCACCGGCAAGGACCATTATCTGGAAGTAGCGCAGCGGTTCGATAAGAAGGTTTTCTTCGATCCGCTTGCCGCCCATCGGGATGAACTGAAAGGTCTGCACGTCAACACGCACATCCCGCAGGTCATCGCCGCTGCGCGTTACTACGAACTGACGGGCGAACGACGGTATCGCGACATCGCCGAATACTTCTGGGAAGAAGTTGTCCACGAGCGCTCTTACTGCACGGGCGGCACAAGCAATGGTGAATCGTGGAACACCGATCCCGGAAAACTCTCCACCGAACTCAGCACCAATACGACCGAGTGTTGCTGTGCGTACAACATGATGAAACTTACTCGTCATCTGTTCGGGTGGTCCCCAGATGCCCGCCTCATGGACTACTACGAACGGTTGATGTTCAATCACCGGCTAGGCACAATCAATCCGGAAGATGGGACGATGATGTACTATCTGCCACTCGCCTCTGGCTATTGGAAGACTTTTGGGAAACCCTTCGACGCTCTCTGGTGTTGCACAGGCACTGGTTCGGAGGAATACGCCAAACTCACCGACACAATCTATTTTCACGACAACGATTCGCTATTTGTAAACCTGTACATTGCCTCCGACCTCGACTGGGCTGAGAAGGGTGTGCGCGTGCGACAGGAAACTCGTTTCCCCGAGCAGCCAGGAACCACTCTGACGATCACCGCGAAAAATCCCACTTCGATGACGATTAATCTTCGCATTCCTTACTGGGCCGAGGGAGGCAGCGTAAAGCTAAACGGGACCCCGCTCGAGACCTTCTCCAGCCCGAGCAGCTTGCTTTCCCTGAATCGTGTTTGGAAGTCGGGCGATAAAATTGAACTCAATCTGCCGATGAACCTGCACGTTGATCCCATGCCAGATGACTCCACGGTCCAGGCAATGATGTACGGCCCTTTGGTTCTTGCTGGGCGATTCGAACCGGTGACCAGAGAACAGCAGTACGCCGACTACGAGCCAAAGAACAGCACGCCAACCAAAGTGCCTGACATCGTCGTGGACGCCGACGAGCCCACATCATGGGTAAAGTCAGACCCGAGCCAACCCCTGACATTTCAAGCGATCGGCCAGTCCCAGCCAGTCACCATGATCCCCCTCTACCAAATTATCCATGACCGTTATGCGGTGTATTGGAAGGTAAACAAGAAGAGCGTGTAGCCGCTCCTACCATGCGCGAGCGTGGCCCGATGTGTAACCTCTTCAACCTCCAGGGTTTCAGGGACCGAGTCCATCGCAACGGACGTCTGCACTTGGACGTTACGGAGACTGAGGTCCGATACTGATCTCGCGGCCGACAAACCACTAGGAAACATTCCGCCCCGCGGAGTCCCCCGCCCGCAAAAACGTAAAATTCCGAAAGTACGTGTGTCCTTTTTGTCCCTCTTAAATCGACTAATTCATGAAGCCGGGAAATTGATCTTCCAGGAGGAACCCGTGAAGTACCTGTGCATGGTCTTTCTTGACGAGAAGAAACTCCGCGCCATGTCTCCCGCTGAATCGCAGAGACTTGACGATGAGAGCCTTTCTTACGATGAAACGCTCCGAAAAAGCGGCCACTTTGTTGCTGCACAGGCGCTCGAATCCGTCCAAGATGCGAAAACATTGCGGCTGCGCAACGACAAGCTGTCTGTAACTGATGGTCCTTTCGCTGAGACCAATGAACAGATAGGCGGATTCATCTTGATCGAGGCACGAGATCTGAATGAGGCGATGCAACTCGCTTCGAAGATTCCAGTGATTCGTCTGGGCGGCGTCGAAGTCAGGCCCATTAAAGAAATCAGGAGCAGCGCCGAAGGGGCTTGAGTTGGCGAACAGAGGCCGCTCGGGGAATTTTGTTGTCAACTCAGACGGAGAATTTCGGATCTCCCTCTAGGATGCGGACCTCTAGTTTGGGGGACTCGTCTTTCCCCCAAATCGTCGACCGAAATTTTGCGCGATAGTTTAAGGGGCCTCCATCCTCACGATCACTGCGTTCGAGCGGGCGCGGAATGCAAACAAAGGTTGTTTCAATTGCATCGCTCGTGGCGCAGACGACCGAGTAGCCGTGCCCACCCATGTCGACAAAAGACACGTGCGGCGACAGATCAGGATTGGAAAGCGATCGTGCCTTGTTGATATCCCCGTTCTTGGCATATTCCAGACACGATTTCACCCCATGACGGAGCAGCATGTTTATGGTTGGCTGAAGCTTCTGCTTCCCGTCAGTGACCAGGTACAGCGCGCGAAGCGGATGATCCTTTGGCAGAACATGCTCCATCGCTTCAACGATTCCGGGCGCTGAAATAGAACCGGTGACGAAAGCTATTCCCACCGGGTTGAAACCCTGCGGAGGAAGATATTTCGTCGCGACGCCCGCCCAAAAACTGTGACGATCTCCAGCAACAGTCGCAAAGCCGGTAATCTTATGCTGTCGAACAAAATCGTAAATCTCACCTCGTTCGTTGTACGCAGTACTCCAGTCTCCCATCACAAAGCCGGCGTATCCATGCCATGGCCAGGGTTTTGCCAATCCTGCGGGAAGGTTTTGCGGATCGGCGCGCATGTCGAGAGTCGCAGTAGTGTTGCCCCAAATCTTCCACGTCGCTTGTGAAGATCTTAGGCGCTCAAGGAACCATTTTTTTTGCTCAGTGCCGAGAACCGTCTGGGGAGGACGATGCTGACAGAAATTTGGAACTGAAAGGTTGCCGTCCGTAGAACGAATTGCTTCGGGCGGCTTCCCATCGTCATAAACACGGCCAGCATCAAGAATTTCCATGGCCTCTTGCGGCATCATGTCGGGAAATTCATCGCTGGTTAAAGGTTTCGCGTCCGCCATCCCCGTCGGTTCTTCCGACCTGTAACTGCGCTGGTCGGTGACAATCAACTCGACATTTCGTCCAAAACGAAGTGCACGGTATCCGCGCAGGCTTCCGATCGCAGCGAGGTTATTGGTCTCTTGGCCAAGGCCATTGGGGTCAAACTTCGTCACAGGCGTATCGACGACCTTGGGTCCGTTGAATTGTTCGAGAGAGTTTCCGTTCGGACGCGACATGCGAGCCGGCTGGTATTCGAAGAACGCCTGGTTGGCAGCAACTTTCCGCGTCTGCGCAGGCAGCGTCTTGCCCCCGAACATCTGCATCGATTGCCAGCCAAGCCAACTGAACTCGTGGTTGTCCCACATGTTGACGAAGGGCCAGCGCGCTCTGGCGTCTTGCAGATCCGGATCGTGAAGATAGGCACGGTAAATCGCTCGATAGCCTGCCAACGTCGTGGGAATGTGAAAGTCGTTGATCTTCTCGCCATCCGGATAGCGAACGATGTCCCGAAGACGGCGGTCATACATGCCTTGGGGCCGATCCTCTGGATACCAAACGATCTCGTAGATGAAATCTCCCAAATGCAAAACGAAGCTAAGGCGATCCGGCTCTGGCGCGCGTTCATCTTCGAAGATCATTCGTCGATATGCGTTTTGCGCGCCTTGATTTGCATTCTGACAACTAACAAACGCAAACGACACGGGCCTTACGTCATTCCAGTCCGGTGCAGTGATTGTCCTGCCGACCCTACTCCCATTTCCCGCGCGATCTGTGAAGCGATACCAATAGACGCTTCCGGCTTTCAGTCCGCCAGCCAAAACGCGGCACGTCCAATCTGCATCAGCGAGCACAGGCGTTTTCGAGGTGGCTACTACATGCCGGAATAGTTCGTCTTGCGAGATCTCGACATTCAACTCTGTTTCCGACTTTTTCTCGTCCTGCCGATAGCGCGTCCACAATAGAACGCTGTTGGAATCCGGGTCGCCCGAAGCAACTCCTTCGGGAAAGTAGTCTCGTGCCTCGCGCCAGCCAACGTGAGATACGACTCCAGATAAATCACCTACTATCGCGGTAGCACTTAGGGCTGTCGCCAGTCTTACGAACTCCCGTCGGTTCATCGGACTCATTCGAATACTCTCTCACCAATTGTCTACTGCATCACTGGTTACAACAAGTCCTTCCCGCAAACTGCGATGATGGCCGTTTCCGCGATTACATAACAGCTAGTGCATGATGAACCACCAAAACTGTTATGCGTCCACGTTCTCATAACTCTTTCGCAGACATCTACCGTTTCCAGTATCTGTTTCACTATCGCGCTCACAAATGCGCAAGAACGCGACCTCCAGGTTCGTGATGTTTTGGAATGTTAGTTGCGTTTCCCAATGCGGGCTATCAAGTGCGTCACGTGCTTGACGCATGATGACAGAACCGTCTTAACAGTGCTCGATGGGTGTTCTGTTGTCGCCAATTCACCGTTTCAGCTTTCAGGAGAAAGAATATGAATCGACGCTTATCTATGTTTAGAGCGATCGTTCTCAGCCTTGTCTCGCTGGCTATGGTTGCTACCGCGACGGGCGCCTTCGCCCAAGCCATCAGCGGCAATCTCGTAGGCACCGTCATTGATTCCTCGTCCGCGGTAGTAACGGACGCGACCGTTGCCGCCACAAAGATCGATACCGGAGTGACGACGACAACGACTACTAACAATACCGGCGCATACCACTTTGAAAACCTGCCTGTCGGAACTTACAAGGTGGTCGTTACGAGCCGAGGATTCAAAACGTCAATTCAGCAGGTAGACGTGGTTTTGAACCAGACAGGCACACTCAATGTCACTCTGACCCTTGGAGCCACAACCGAGACCATCGAAGTCTCGGGAGTTGCGGCGACGATCGATACAACTTCAGCACAACTGCAATCGACCTTTGACAATCGCTATTCGCAAGATCTGGGCATTACATCCGCTGGTGGAGTCGGCGCCGGTGTTTTGAACCTATCTCTCTTGAGTGCTGGAGTTGCTCAAGTCAGTTCGATGGGAATCGGAGTGGGGCCCTCGGTTGGTGGGCAACGCCCATATAACAACAACTTTACTGTCGAGGGCGTTGATAACAATAACAAGGCCGTCACGGGAAATCTGATCACCGTTCCGAACGATGCCGTCGATAATTTCACTCTGTTGACAAACCAGTTCAACACTGAGTTTGGCCATTCGTCGGGAGGCCAGTTCAATACTACCATTAAGAGCGGAACTAACAACTTTCACGGTTCCCTCTACGAGTATTTTCGCAACCGCAATCTGAACGCGGTTGACAACGCCTTCGTACTGCAAGGCTTCAAGTCAAACCCGCGCTTTGATAGCAACCGATATGGCGGTACGTTTGGCGGGCCGATAATCAAAAACAAACTTTTCTTCTTCACCAATTTCGAGCGTCAGGGGATATCGCTGACGGCGACAGCCGGTGGCCAGGTATTGACCCCCACCGCCGATGGCTTAGCCGCAATCGCCACCGATCCCAACCTCAGCGCTAACAACTTCAGCGTGTTTAAGCAGTATGTGCCCGTTCCGGCCGCGCAGGCTTCCAGTGGTGATCCCGCGAACCCATGTTTGATCGGCGTAAACGCGATCGCTTACACGGGCGCGCCTGCCGTCGGAACATGCGCAGGCGGGGCAATACCGATAGGCGCTGTATCCGTGGCCGCGCCCGCCTGGCAGAACTATACGAACTTCGTTCAGAGTGTCGACTACAACATCTCCAACACGGATCAACTCCGCGGTCGTTACATTTACAATAAGGTAGACAAGATCGATCAGGCTGCCAATCTGGCCGCGTTCTACACGGTTGAGCCTTTCCGTTTCCATCTCTTTACCATCGGCGAATACCACTCTTTCACCCCCTCAATCCTCAACGAGTTTCGGGTTGGCTACAATCGTTACTTCAACAATCTGCCTGCCGGTAATTTCAAATACCCGGGCTTGGACGCGTTCCCCAATCTCATCTTGTTAGATCTAGGCGGCAGCGGTCTGCAAATCGGGCCTGATTCCCAGGCCCCGCAGTTCACGATTCAGAACACTTATCAGTTCGTCGACAACGTCAACTGGACGAGAGGTGCTCACACGCTCAAGTTCGGCGGAGAATACCGATGGTACATTTCTCCCCAGAGTTTCACGCAACGTCAGCGTGGCGATTACAACTACAATTCCACACAACGCTTCCTGGACGATATTTCCCCTGATAACTTCGGTGAGCGCAGTCAGGGCTCCCTCACCTACTATGGGAACCAAAAAGCGATCTACCTGTATGCCAACGACAACTGGAAGCTAAAACCAAATCTGACCTTAGATCTGGGAATTCGTTACGAATACACGACGATCTCAAGCAGCGAGGCGCATCAGGCGCTGAACACGATCTCTAACACACCTAGCATCATCGTCGGCGGAGCTGTGAACCAGCCTCTGTTGTTCAACAAGCCCCAAGCACCGAAAACCAATTGGGCCCCTCGCGTAGGCATCGCTTACTCACCGGGAAGCAGCGGTAGAACGTCGATACGCGCGGGCTTCGGCTTAGCCTACGACGTGCTTTACGACAACATCGGCATCCTCGCCGTGCCTCCGCAGATCGGTGCGACGAACGATGTGCCTGACCTGAATTGCGCGCCTTCCACTTGCGCGAATTTTCTGGCGAATGGCGGGTTGCCTGGGGGCGGATCGGGAATTCAGGTCTTGCCTGAAGCCGATGCGCGTGCCGCCACGTCGAACTGGATCCCACCAAACGTGAAGTTTCCATACTCGATCAACTGGAACCTCGGTGTACAGCACTCGTTCGGAAAAGACTACGTAGCCGAGATTCGTTATGTGGGGACTCGCGGCGTTCACCTTGACGTCCAAGACCGAATCAACCGCAGGGCCCTCGTAAGCCCGCAGGCTTTTCTCCCAACTTTCCTCCAACAGCCGTCGCAGGCAGAATTAGACGGGCTGACAAACACACTGACGAGTTTGAAAGCTCCGGGTTCGATGGTTCCCGAGTTCGCGAATGCGGGCTTTGGCTCTAACATCGTGGCCGATATACCCGACGGATGGTCGGTTTATCACGGATTACAGACGCAACTCACTCGGAGGTTTACCAACGGCCTTACCTTCCAGGCGGCGTATACCTTCAGTCGCACCATTGACAACAGCACCGCAGACTTCTTCTCGACCAGTCTCACGCCTCGGCGTCCGCAGGACTTCCGGAACTGGGATGCGGAGAAATCGGTCTCGGCACTATCTCGCGCACATCGGCTTACCCTCTCGGCTGTCTACGACCTGCCGTTCTTCAAGAGCGACAGTTGGGTCATGAAGAACATCTTAGGCAACTGGAGTTTTAGTCCGGTCTACACATACGAATCGCCGCAATGGGCCACGGTGCAATCGGCGACCGACTCTAACCTCAACGGCGATTCTGCCGGCGATCGCGTGATCCTGAATCCAGGCGGGGTTCGCGGGACAGGAAGTGGAGTGACGGCCCTCACCAATTCCGGGGGCGAGACAGTAGCCTATCTAGCGAACAATCCCTCTGCTCAGTACATCGTGGCCGGAGCCGGCGCCCTTGCGACGACCGGCCGCAATACCCTTGCGACTCGGCCAACCAACGACTTGTCGCTTTCGACGTATAAAGAGATCAACTTCACTGAGCGCTTCAAGCTCCGCCTTGGCGCTCAATTCGCAAACTTGTTCAATCACCCGCAGTACATTCCCGGCAGCAATCCGGGACAGGGACTCGGCGTCAACGACGTCACATCCTTCCTCACCGGACCAAACAGCACCAGCTACTTGAACTATCTGACCCCGGGCAACTCGATTTTCAACAACCCGAAGGCAGTTTTCGCTAGCAACGCACGAACCATCGCGCTGATAGCCAAGTTCACGTTCTGATCTGACAACTGAGCCGAAAGAAGTGAAGGGGACCGAAAGGTCCCCTTTCCTTTTGCGATCGATTGGGCGCGACTTTTTGTGTGCGGCTCGATCGTACCTTGACCTGTTCGCAACCCGTATTATTCACAGGTACAAAATTCCTCCTCAGGCATATACTGCCGCCGGCGTTCCGACGCCCATTTTGTTTTTTGGAGTCTCCCCCGATGAATAGGACCCTGGAATCCCTGTTGCTCGCTCTTGCCTTGTGCGGAATCTACTCTGCAATCCCCAAGCGAACCACACCAGCCAATCCAACGGTTCAAGCGAAAGAAGCTGTCATTCTCGCCGATGGCAGTGATCCGATGCCGTTGTGCCGTGCGAAAGGATGCGGACCTATCAAATCGAAGTAAAGCTCATCTGATCGCCGCAGACTGTAGGCCGGCAAGATATTGGTTGCAAGGCCATCGAGGGAGAGGTATGCTTCCCGAACTCCGGATCGTGCCCATCGATGAATTGG
>Ga0126373_10000367_pt1 | contig 29696 bp, 33 predicted proteins | sample PanSoiMetPlot_11_FD_92545 | JGI IMG/M metagenome (GOLD analysis project Ga0126373, IMG submission 92545) | Tropical forest soil microbial communities from Panama - MetaG Plot_11 | ecosystem: Environmental > Terrestrial > Soil > Tropical forest > Bulk soil | place: Panama | collected 2016-02-17 | reverse complement strand
TTCAGACGAAGGCGATCCGGTCGCACGCGCTGCTTACGGCACAAACTATGACCGTCTCGTTGCTCTGAAAGACAAATACGACCCAACCAACTTTTTCCGCATGAACCACAACATCAAACCGACTATGCAACCTGCGTAGGCAATGTGAACCTTTCGGACTCGGCGCTATTACGCTTTAATGTCCCGAGTCGTCGGCAATCCGGAGAGAGAAACCACGATCACGGAATATGATGCGAAGAGCGACAGTTCTATAGGGCAGGCTTCAGCGGAGACTTCCTTGACGTGGGCGAGCCATAGGCCAACGCTAGCTTCGCCGCGTAGCACTGCTCGTGCACAGCATTTCCATGCTCGTCAGTCTTGCACGTCTTCAGATCAACGACCTTGCCACAAATCCAACACATTGTGGGATGTTGGGAAAACATCGTAATGACCTCCTCTGTGTCGACCTATCGGCGCACAAGAGGCATCTGTCTGCCTACAGGCAGAGGGCAAGTTGTGTAAAAGATGAGCAAGTCTAGCGCCAAACCATTCAAGTGTAAACGCGCCAAACCTTCAGTGACAAAATTCCATCGGTTGTTCCCGCGTTGCCTTCGTTTTGGCGCGAATGATGTGGTGGCCAAGGAAGCCGTTGAGGTTTCGCTCCTCTCGCTTCGCGCGACTTGCGACGGTCCCTCACCCGTCTGCTGGTAGACCTCTAAGGTGGAAACAGAGTCACCCAACCGAATTCCTGAGAACCAAACTTCGGGTTGCCCTAAAGCGGCGTCCCATGAAAGGAGGAGGGCGAAGACTATGTTCGGATGCATGAAAGCTCAACCAATCATCAAAGTCAGACCCACCACAGTCATCGACGAGGCGGTAGAGGCTCTAATTGCTGCGACGGAAAACGCACAAGTAGTTCGATGGATCGAATTCCCAACGGCCGTTCTTGTGTTTCTCGTGGTCCCGGGGGATTCTCAGTCCGGGGCGTTCTACGTCTTCGATCGCAGAGCCAATACCTGGTTCTGGGCAGATTTCGAAGACGACCAATACAGCGGGTACAGCGCGAGCGACTTTGACCTGCTCGTCCGCGAATACGACTTCCTTAGTCTGGTGGAACGCCCTGGTCTCCTAAGGGCCGATGTGGGCTGGTTATTGGAACCGCGCAGACCGGCTGAAATGGCCGGCAGCCTCAGAAGATGAACGGTTTGCGGCGGCCGTTTGACAGGAATTCAATCCCGACATATCTACCACACAGCACAAGCCATAGGTGTCGGAGAGGAGGTGAATTGTGGCACGACGAATGGTCGCGACGCCTGAGTTGGTGAAGGAGTATATCAATCTGTTCGTCAATCGCCGAGCCTACACCCTCCAATCGATACGGCCGCATCCCGAAAGCGGCCGTCATTATTATTACCGGCCCAAGGAGCACGGGTCGGGAGCCCCGCTGTTGTTGACCGAGAAAACCGTGTCGGGCCATCTGGAGGGCAAGATAACCATAGGGCTGTACGCCATCAACCCCCTGAACCAGCGCTGCAAGTGGGTTGCGATTGACGCGGACTATGCGAGCGCTATGGATGACCTGATCAAATTTCAGTACCACCTGGCGCAGGACCATGTGGAATCGGCTCTGGAGATGAGCAAGCGGGGAGGGCACCTCTGGATCTTCCTGGCGGCCCCGCTGCTGGCGAGGAAGTGCCGGATTTACATCTACGACTTAGTACAGAAGTTGGGCGTGCCAGTGAAGGGATCGGGTTTGGCAGAGGGAATCGAAGTATTCCCGAAACATGACGAGATTCAACAGGGTGCATTCGGCAACGCGATACGAGGACCGCTGGGAATCCATCGCGGAGCAAAACGTCGCTTCTGGTTTTACGGCACCGATTACACGTTAAAAGCGCAGATCGAATTTCTGACTCGGCTGCGCAAGATGACGGAAGAAGAACTGGACCGGTTCACGGAGGGAAAAGGGCTTCCACCCAATATTGCAAAGGTCAGATCTGAAACGGAACTAGGCACACACGAGGTTACTGGAAGCATTCGGGGATTCCGCATCCTCGACTATGTACCTGTGACGAGGATCGTGGGACGAAACTATGTGGGCCGGTGTCCTTCCTGTGCTCTCCGAGGGCGTGATCGCGGCCGAGACAATCTAGCCATTCTTGCCTCGGATCCGCGCTTCTATCAGTGTTGGGCAGGCTGCACAAAAGAAATGATCCGGGCAGCAGTCGGGTGTCCCATTCCCGCTCGGCAGAGCGCCTGAGAATTAGGGGGTGAAATGTGGTACCCAGGCAGAAATTCACGGGTGTGGCGGGACTCCCGCTCGCAAGACGAGCGCTCCGAATGCTGAAAGATAGGGGTATCTACGCTCACTCCCAACTCAGCGTTGAACACCAACAACTCGCGCAGCGCTGGGTGATCCGCGGTCTGGAGTCGGGCGGTTGCGTGGGCGATGTCGGCCGGTACGTAACTTTTGCGGATGAACACGGCAACTTCTTGGAATATCTCTACCGGGTCGAGGCCATCGGAGTGAATGGCCTGCACGCAGTTGTCATTTCCTCGGCTCTTGTTCGCGCGGATATGCTCCGAAAGGGGCACACCTACGAACTTCTGATCACGCGGCACGCCCTAGGTTCGGTAGCGAATGGCCAGCGGCAAGAACTGGAATGCGAGATTCTCTTCCGAGGAATTCATGGTCGCCTGGAGCTAGATCTCACCGGGAGAGATAAGTCCCAGGCCGGCAGTGTGACGCCAACGTTCTATTCGCTGGCAGGTGAGGTCATCGCGATCCCGGAAAAGTTTCTGTCGCTGGTTCGTGCCACAACTAAGGGCGTTAATTGCAGCCGGTGTTTCCACGTGCACTACCTGCGAAAGCCTCGGTCTGTCGCCAGGGAGAGCCTCCATGATCCGACAAATCAAAACGCCACCGGCGCTGAGATTGCCGACACGTTAGCCGGTTAGTGGTTGGGAGGGGCATCGTGGTCACTAGAGTTAAGCAAGCCTCCTTGGTGGTCTGCCTGTTTCTGTTCCTCTTCGTTGTGATCGGAGGCGGTCTTCATCTCAACCCGGGTGGCGCGTTTCTCGCGGCAGTGACTGGCACGCCACTGGTAATCCATCTCTTGAATCGAATACATCGCGTAAGTGTTCTCGAACACGATCGGCCCTCGTCACCACCGAGTCCGGGTTCGCCGCGTTGCGCTATCGAGGGAGCCGCCAACCGTCCTGGTGACCTCGAAAATGAGACCCTGGTTCGACAGTGAGCCATCGAGATGGGCGTTCGGCAGGAACACGCGAAGCCGGCCGTAGTATCAGGGCTACAGCCGGGAGGGTGGATCTCTCTGCTGCCCTCGCTGTCCGATCTCGCTTTCTTAACACCAATTCTTGTGCTGTTCTGGTGCACCACGGGTGTGGGATGGCTGCTCACGGACTCCGACACAGGATGGCACATCCGAACTGGAGAGTGGATCCTGAAGAGCGGCCGTGTCCCGACAAGCGACATGTTCTCGTTCACCAAGGCCGGAGAGCCCTGGTTTGCCTGGGAGTGGCTCTCCGATGTCTTGATGGCATTCACGCACCAGCTTGGGGGCCTCGGGGGATTGGTTCTACTAAGCCTGCTGATTCTGGGAGCTACGTCACTGTGGATCTACAAGAGCACTTTGGAAGAGTCCGGGCAGCGAGTGATTGCGCTCGTTTTGACGGGGCTTGCAATGTCTGCGAGCACCATACACTGGCTGGCACGGCCACATCTTGTCACACCTCTCTTTGCCGCAATCTTCTGCTGGGTGTTGAACCGAGTGGAGCGCAGACGGAGCCCCGGCCTTCTCGCGGCTCTCCCGCTGCTCACAATCCTTTGGGTGAATCTCCACGGCGGATTTTTCGTCGGGACCGTGTTGCTGATTACCTACGCGATCGGGGCGGCAGCGGAAGGGTTGCTGCAGGGGGCGAGGCACAATGCATTGGTTCGGGCGCGTTGTTATCTATTAACTGCCGGGGCCTGTGGCATTGTGAGCCTTGTCAATCCGTACGGATATCGGCTGCACGTCCACGTTGCGGGGTATCTCGGCGCGTCTTTCTACATTCAGCGCATCAGTGAGTTTCAATCCGTCGACTTTCACTCGTTCACGGCAGCCTATTTCGAGACGCTGCTGTTGCTGGCCGTCGCGGCGGCAATGTGGCACGTGCGCTCGGGGCGTTTGATTCATGTGCTGCTGTTGCTGAGTTGGTCGCACCTGGCGTTGTTTTCGGCGCGGAACATCCCGATCTTCGCCGTCGCCGCGATACCCGGAATCGGATTGGCTGTGCGTGAGTGGCTGGAATGTGCGAGTTCACATTCGCCTCCATGGCCTCGCAGGTTCGCTGTCGGAGTTGCGGAACTCGAGGATGGAGTACGACTGATTGCCGACCACGGGAAGGGAAGGCGCTGGCATCTCCTGCCTTGCGCTGGTCTAGTTTTGCTGGCGGTTCTTATCAGTCACCCCGGCCGGGTGAAAGCTTTGCGCGCTGAATTCGATAGGAACCGCTTTCCGATCGATGCAGCGACTTTCCTCTCGCAAAACAGATCCGGTCCGCCAGCCAGGACATACACAAGCTGGCAATGGGGCGGGTATCTCATCTATCGTCTTTGGCCCTCGATTGCGGTTTTCGATGACGGCCGAACGGACTTCTATGGCCCCGTTTTTGTCGAAGAAGGACTGAGCGTGTGGGCTGCATCGCCGGACTGGGCCAGCATCCTGTCACGGTATCGGGTGAATGCTGCGCTACTCCCTGCTGATTCGGCGCTGGCGACAGTGTTGCGAGAAAGCCAGGATTGGCAAGTGGTTTATCAGGATCTCACAGCGATCTTGTTTGAGAAGTCCGAGAACGAGAGGTGAGGTTCGTGGATTGGCGAGGTTCCGATGTCAGAAGCAGAAGAAGTAACGACCCTTGAACCGAGTCCTGCCCATTCGTTGAAGTCGACTGACGAAAATGCAAATAACGAATCAGGAACAGCGGTTGGTTCGAAGACGGCGAATGCAGCTTCTCCCGCAGTGAGGCGACGCCTGCCGGACGAGCGGCAGAGCTTAACTCATCATTTCTCGATCGGCGGGCAGGAAGGCTACGTTACTGTCGGCCTGTACGAGGACGGTCTGCCAGGTGAAATGTTCATTCGGATGGCCAAAGAAGGCTCTACCGTCTCCGGGCTCATGGATTCGTTCGCAACCGCCGTGTCGCTGGCTTTGCAGTATGGAGTGCCTCTGCAAGTGTTGTGCAACAAGTTCAGTCACACCCGATTTGAGCCGAGCGGATGGTCGGGTAATCCAAAGATCGGGTATGCCAAGTCGCTCATGGATTACTTGTTCCGCTGGCTAGAGTTGCGTTTCCTGAAAGGCGAGCAAGGAACCTTGTTTGAGTTGCAGAAGCTGGGCCAGCCACAGCGTGAGACGGGTGGCGTGGTCCAGGCACTTGGACAGGTCGTCGGGCTAGGAGATGCGCCCGCGTGTGTGTTCTGCGGCTCGTTGATGGTGAGAAACGGTTCTTGTTATCGCTGCATGGAATGTGGGAGTACGAGCGGATGCTCATGAATCGCAGAGTTGCGGTCGTAAATGCCGAGGAGGTTCCTTGTTTCCGCCTTTGCTCCCATCCGATGCGACTGACAAGTCGACGTCCCTTGTATCAGGGCAGGTTGCCGTGCGGTTTGTGAAAGCAAGCAAGAAAGATCTGTGGAAACCTCTCCATGTTGGCAGAGCCACAGACAGGGACGGTCACGCCAGTATACCCAGGTGTCATCCCCATGCCGGCGTGTCCGTCCCGGCGTCTTCCGAACGTCCAATCTCGACATTTAAGAAGAGCCTATGCACCAATCAAGTAAGGAGGGAACTAAACGTGTTTGTTGAACTCATGCTTCTGCTCAAAGAGCGGACACTGCTGATCACAGTCGCTCGCCTGGAAGAGAAACTGAAGGTAAACGTGATTCCGGCGAAGGTCAGGGAAGGCGAGGATGACGCGCTGTCGACTCCTCTCAGCTACACAGGGTCACCCGAAGAACTGGATGCAGAACTCGCCAGTTATGTCGACTCTCACTTGACGCTCGGCAGCACCCTGGCCGAAGCGAAGGCGGAAATGGAGGCTGCGGCCAAGGCGGCGCGGCAGAAGTCGAGGACGGTCCAACCCGCTCCGAAGGCTGATGCAGGCCCCATTAAGAAGGAAGAGACGGCAGTACCGATCCCCACTGCGACGGACGCGACACCGAGTCTGTTCCCAGCGCAGCCTCAGCCTTCGGAACCTGCGGCGCAGGCGCCCGCAACAGAAGGGAGCGATGCAACGCGATGATCGACGTGAAAGTGATGTCTCGCAGTTTCACCTATAACGGCGTGAAGCTTCCGGATCCCGATCCAAGGATGACGCCAGAAGAAGTCAAAACCCTCTACAGCCATCAATATCCCGAGTTGGCCACCGCCGCGATCACGGGACCCGAAGGTTCCGGAGAGAATCTGCGGTACAGTTTCGTGCGGGCAATCGGCACAAAAGGTTGAACCCAGCGACAGTCTGTGTCCTCTGCCTTCGATGTCTTTCCTGGTCAGTCACCGGTGGCTCGCCAGTAAACATCGCGATCGCGGTTCACTTGAACCTATTTTCTCGTGCGTTAGACCCTGCTCAGCAGGACGGTTGTCGAGTTCCCATTCGATCCAGTCTTCGCCGAACAATTCAACCGGGTGCTGCGTGCGGATCGTTCCATTCCCGCAGCGTAGATCATCCGCGGAACAATACTTATCGCATCCCCAGCACACGCGTTCCGGGTGTTTGGGATTGAGCGGTACTTTCGGTTTCGCCACTTTTTCCTTGCTGCCTGGATCGCAAGAGCCGGCTTTACGCTGTAGCTCTCGCCGCAAAGTGATGTTCTGCCCCACGCTACTGATCCAAAAGATAGCCTTCGCGGAACGTCCAAACGATGACTTTTGTCACGCAATTGCGAGAACAATTTGTCGTTCAGGGTCGACCTGGCTGTCCGTGTCTTATCAACAGCTTCTACAGCGTGCTCGGTGCTGCTTGTGGGAGACATGTGCTATGGCCTGCAAAATGAAAAGCAAATCGAAGCGTGACGAAGGTGAAGAAGTGGTCTTGCGAGAGATTCAGAGGCTAGCGGCCGACCACAACTCTCGCCGTCAGACCGTCCTGGGGAGGTTCGTCGAATGCCGGGAACTGCAAATGGCCTCGGCGCTGTTCGCGAAAGCGGTCGAGCACTGTTCACGCCGGCGCGGCGGGAAACGCCTCACCCCGCCAGGAGGCTGCTTGCCGTCAGTCAGTTAATAGCTCCGCCATGTGAAGTGGTGCCAACCTTGGAAAAGATTCCCACCGAACAGCGTTTCTCCGCGGATGACCGCGAACTGCTCACCCTAGCCGAGATCCTGGTGAAGTCCGGAATCGCGGCCGTTGCGCATTGGCAGGGAAGCGGAAGAGATGCAGCCAAGTACTTGTCCATGACTTTCGATCGCTGGATACGCGAACATGGCGGGCCGGCAATTGACCGGCGATTTGACCTGGATCTTACCCTCGGGGACCGACTCGTTGACTACGCGGATGAGCGAGGGCCAGAAGGGACACTTTACTTGGTGGTTGATCCGGATAGTGCAGCGTTTGCAGTTCTGAAACCAGTCCTTGAGTTGCTTGAAACGGTACATCCGCAGATGCCCGCGACCTTCTTCAGGCATTTTGTCGGGTCACTCAATCGATGGGTGCGCGTGTATGACTACCACGACGCAGAAGAACGCGTGGATATGCTGCGCGAGTGGTACGAGGGCGAGGAGAATCCAGAGCAATACGAAGTGCCAGACGTCGAAGGATGCACGCCGGAGTGTCTCAAAGAGCAGCCCCTGAGCTCCGGGCGCTGAAGGAACTGGGCCGGAGCGCATCGGACCAGCAAGTGAAATTGCTGATCGGGGGCTTGCTCGAATTGTGCCGCATCTCAAAACAAGCGAAACGACCGGAGTTCACTGATGAGATGGGAGAGCAGTTGATGGACTCGAATCCGCCGCTGCCCTGCCTGCTCTCAGCCTTCTCACCGGGTGATGCTGTCGTTGGGTGCTTTGACGACGAGGCCCAGACGGCAATGGAGGTGACGCCGCATCCCAACCTGGTCATTCCTCTGAAGCTCTGCGATCCGTTCAGTGTCAAACAGGCCTTCCGGACCCTGGGAGTCGTGTGCGAAACGCTGGCCGCCGCAAGCCGATTGATTGACCGAATGCCGGGCAATGACGATGGGGTGATCGCCCGCGAGGAGCAGCCATGAACGTCTATTTGCGGACAGGCGGTAACCGTACCTTTGCTCTGAAACAGGCAGTGTTGCTGTATCAGGACGGGAGCAGAGCCTTTGCCACCTTGCATGAAGTGAAGCATCGGGGGAATGAAACACCTCATTTATGCGCCGGACAATCGGTTACAACTGGTTTTCTTGAGACGCTGGCCAAAGGTCTGGGGGCGAGCATGGGAGCCGAGGTCTTGCCGGAATGCGTGCTGGCCAGAACGCCGGAGCTGGTCGCATGGTGGAGCCGGCCGCAACGTCGTCTGATGTTCTTCGAAGATGGCGATCCGAAGACAAGAAGCCTGAACGGCAAGATGTATCCGCACCCGGCCTTGGTCTTCATGATTCATGCACGGGAATTGTTCGTGCGTGCGCTCGGAGAGGACCGTCGGCCGAAAGCCAGTACGAGATTGAAGAATGCTCCCTACTGGAATACCGACGCGCACGGACGAGTCTGCGTGGGTAGTATGCGGGTTCCAGGGGAGACAAACGTTGGCTCGTTATTGGGCTGGGAAAACTCCTATTTTGCCAGTGAATTCACGCATCCCAGTGGCGCGGTCCGGCTGACGACACATCCGGGCGGATTCCTGGGGTTGTGGTCAAGCCTGGCAGGACGGAAGAGCGACTTTCCTGTGAAGTTCCTGGCCGACAGCAAACAAACACTTCAGGAATTTGTCGAGAGAAGAGGCGAAGGATGAAGTCATGGAAACACACAAGATTCATCCCGAACTCCTTAAGGACAGAGTGCGCGTGCTGGTCGTCGGATGCGGTGGAAATGGAAGCGCGATTGCCGCGGGGTTGCCGTACCTGCATCAGGCGTTCTTGGCATACGGACATCCGGAAGGCATCCACGTCACTCTGTTGGATCCGGACGTGATCTCTCCTACGAACTGCGTCCGCCAACCCTTCAGTCAATCAGAAATTGGCCTTTATAAGTCTGTCGTCCTCGCCAATCGGCTGAACATGTTTTGGGGACTGGACTGGGAAGGAGTCCCGGAGCGACTGGACACAAAGCGGCGTTTAGACGGCGTGGACATCGTAATCGGCTGCGTCGACACCCGGAAGGCTCGGGGCGCAATTGCGAAGTGTTCGGCGGATTGGAGTGAAGTAGATTACTGGCTGGATCTGGGCAACGACGCGGACAGCGGGCAATTTGTGTTCGGAGAACCGCTGAATCGGCGAAATCGGCGCCACAGGCTCCGCCTGCGCACGGTTTCCGAACTTTTCCCGGAGGTCATCCAGGCTGACCTTGACGGAGACGGGCTCCCCAGCTGCAGTGCGGCGGAAGCCCTCGACAGGCAGGAACCGTTCGTCAACCCGACGTTGGCCAATCATGCACTAGCCCTGCTTGCGAGGCTGTTTCGTTACGGGACGATCTCCTATCACGGAGGTTTCCTCAGTCTTGCTTCGTTATCTGGACTGCAGGCGCTACGCATTGATCCGAAGTACTGGCAACGCCTGCGCAGGAAGGCCAGCCACGGGGAGAGTTCTCCTCTACATGTTGCGGCGCCTAGACCTTCGCATGAGGGGATCAGGATTGGTTACCCCCGTTAGGAACGTAGTTGACGATTTCATCCTGATATCCTGATAGTGTCAGGGACTGATTCTGCGAGGGGAAATGAGTATTCCTCAAAATTCGGTGTGGAAAACACGACTGGTGGAGGGTGTGTTCCCGGATCGCTCATTCGATATCGAATTCTGGCAGGAGCAAGGGGATGAAGCCATCTTTGCTGCGGCATGGGAATTGGTGGAACTAGCCGAGGAAATCAACCATGGCAGGAAACCCACACTACAAAGAACTGCTACAAGTCTTAAACGAATTTGAAGTCGACTATTTGATCGTCGGCGGTTTCGCGGTCATGAAGTACGGCGAGCCGCGTTACACGAAAGACCTCGACGTGTGGGTCCACAATTCACCGCAGAATTCTGTTCGTGTGGTCGAAGCGCTCAAGAAGTTCGGTGCTCCCCTCGAGCATGATGGGATTACAGCGGAAACATTTAGCGCGAAGCAGGTCGTCTATCAGATTGGAGTTGCGCCTGTGCGGATCGACATTCTGACCGAGATCACTGGCGTCGAGTTCTCCGATGCATGGAAAAAGCGAGTGGCCAGCACTTTCTTCGGGGTTCCGGTGCACTTTATTTCCCTGGATGACCTCGTGACGAACAAACAGGCTTTAGGGCGGAGCAGCGACTTGAAGGATCTAAAGCAGAATCGGAAGGGCGTGAAATCATAGAAGTGAATCGACGAGAGGGCGAACGAGCTTTCTAAACTCAACGAGGACAGTCTCCCAGTTGCAGCACCAGTTGCAGCACCCTCGAAACGCCCGACCAGCAAGAGCCATTCCTCAATCCGTCATTGCCCCTTTATCAGAACATCCTTTAACAACCGGACCGGTTGTTAAAGGATAGCAGCCCATTCTTTAATAGGTTGTCAAGCGCCCCCCAGACTCTCCTTGATTTGCCTGTGACCAATCGCCTGCCGCACGCTGTCTGCCCGATGATTTCGACACAATAGAGGATCTGTTAGTGGTGCGCCGATTCGTAGCAAGGCAGGATCAATCATCCGCGGCATGACCCGCCCGAACCTCTAGCAGGTTCACCACCCATCTTCGATACGGACTGAATAGCCAGGTCTTTCTGCGTGCAGTTCGGCGCTCCACCTTGCGCAGGCTTCTCCCTGTCCAGCGATGAGTCAGAAATGAGGATCGTCATGAGAATTCGTGTGACCACGAGAGCCGATCTGTTTGAGCAACGCAAACAGCAACACATCGAACGCGGCTACCGGATTGAAGACGAGCGGCCCATCCCGGCGAATGGGTTTTGCTCCTTCATCGCCATTCGTGAGATGCCGGTTTCGGATGTGCTCGGCGAACTCGTCGCCCAGGCACTCAACGGAAATCACAGTTCACGCGGTAACGAGTGAGGGAATCGATGTCGCTCAGAATTCGTTTTCGCTTCGATGGCAAATGCAGTTCGCATCCTCGCTATGACCCGGGACGTGATGGGCGGCCGCAACATGGGAATTGCGAAGGCTGTGAATCTCTGTACGTCATTCACCTTTACATCCGGATCGCGAAAAGAAGGGCTCGAGAGGGGAAGGGCCTGGTGGTTCGAATGCGCCCGCCGGACGAGGAGGTCCAAACATGAGCGCACCAAACGGTCATGGGTCGGAAGATAGGGAAAACACGTTCACGCCGTCGGAAATGTCATCTGGGCCATTCGTGGCTCATCTTCCTGTGGAACGCGTAAAAGAACTGGTGTCGGCACTGGAAGTGCCATTCGATCCGTCGCAGATCGAGTGGCGCGTGATGAATACCACGAAGAATCAGCAGCCGGCGCGCGGCCAGGTGGTTCCCTATGCCGATCAGCGAGCGTACACCGATCGGCTGAACGCGCTGTTTACGCCGGCAGGATGGACGCGCAAATACTCCATTCACACCAGCGCAAATTTCGAGCGAAGCAAAGATCAGAAAATCGTTGCCAAGGTCCTAGTCACCTGCGAGCTGACCATCTTCGGACTGGGTTCGCATTCGGCGACGGGAGAAGAGTGGGCGGATGACGACAATGCCGGAACCGCAGCAGAGGCTCAGTCCTTCAAGCGGGCTTGCTCCTGTTTTGGACTCGGGCGCTACCTCTATTACTTCACCGGGTCCTGGGTGGAAATCGACGAGCGCAAACGGCCAAAAGCAGTTCCGCAACTCGCCGGCTGGGCCACGCCCGCAGGTTGGCTAAAGGGTCTTCGACCGCACGCTGGGGAGAGCGCGAATCCTTCCGAGCGAGCGGGTGCCGGGAGCAACCACAACGATCTACGCGAGATCGAGCGGATGGAAAGCGTGGTGGGGAAACGCATGTATCGCGGTTTATTGAAGACCGTGGCGAGAGTGTGGAATCCCAGAGACATTCGGGATCAGGCCTCCCGAGAGAAGGTGTTGGCCCACATGCAAGCGGCAGAGCGAGGGTTACGCCGGGCAGAGGCTGCGCGGGACAAGGCCGGACTGGCAGCGTCCGCGGCCGTTCTCCGATCTTTGCAATTGAGTTCCTTGGACCAGATCGACAATCTCAAGACACTGCAGGAAGTTGTGGTCGCGCTCGAAGCAGTCCCAGCACAGAGCAAGTAGTCACGCGAGTTCCATCCATCCCGTTCCTGTTCCTTTGATCCCGACATTACCAACCCGAGGAGGTGCCTGTGACTTCGTGCATCTCCGCTGTCCAACATCTGCGCAGGAGGATCGCAATCCCACCTGCTTAGAGCGTCGGACGGCGCATGCTACGTAACCAAATTCCAGAACAATCCCCAACACGTTCGCGTCCTCGCCAACGAGATGCTGGCTACAAGGCTAGGGCTAGCCATCGGTCTTCCGATGCCTCGCGTCGAAGTGATCGAGGTCTCTGCTTGGCTCGTCGAGCACACTCCAGAGTTGCGAATCCAGGTGGGTGGCCGGGAGATCCCGTGTCAAAGCGGGAGACAACTGGCATCGCTTCATGTCGGCATGGAGAATTCTGAACTGACGGTTGACTACCTGCCGCGCGAACTGCTGTCCAGTGTCTCGAATTTGGCGGACTTTGCCCGGGTACTTGTCCTGGACAAGTGGACGTGGAATGCCGATGGGCGGCAAGCGATCTTTGTGCGCAAAAGACCGCGCAGCCGCCGATATCGCGCAACGTTCATTGACCAGGGCTACTGTTTCAATGCCGGTGAGTGGACGTTTCCTGACTCCCCGCTGCGAGGGGCATATGCGAACAACTACGTGTACGAAGCCGTCACAGGGTGGGAATCCTTCGAGCCAGTGCTCAGCAGGGCAGAGAAGACAGATGTAGATACCATCTGGCGCTGTGCGGCGGAGATTCCCGAAGAGTGGTATGAGCGGGATCGGGTTGGGCTCGAACGCCTTGTGGAAGAGCTCTGGAAGCGACGCAAACTGATTCGAAAGTTGATCTCGGACTTCCGCGAGTCGAATCGTAATCCCTTTCCCAATTGGTCTCGGTTGTCCGTGTGCGGCCGAGTTCCCGAAGGGGACATCGGCCGCCGCGGCCAGGATGGTGTAGACGGGTCGTTACAAAACCAATGAATGCGCCACCGTTGCTGCCTTGCTCCGGACTCAGCCGTGCTTGATGAAGGATCCGCTCTCGAGTTCCGACATTGCCTGACGCAGTTGCTCCGGGGTATTCATCACGATCGGCCCGTACCACGCCACAGGTTCCTCGATCGGTTTGCCCGAAACCAGCAGGAATCGAATTCCTTCCTTGCCAGCCTGGACTACGATCTCATCGCCGCGGTCGAACAGCACGAGCGAGTGATTGCTCACGTCGTATGTTGGTGTCGCCTTCGGATCGACGGCGGATTCGGTCAGCACCGCTTGAGGTCCCGAGGAATCGCGGAACGTCCCCGATCCCGCGAACACGTAGGCAAAGGCATTGCATGTGGTCTCGACTTTGAGCCGTTTCCGCTGATTCGGCGGAACCGAGATGTCGAGGTAACTGGGGTCTGCCGCAACACCTTCAACCGGACCTCGTTTGCCCCAGAACTCGCCGCAGATGACGCGCGCGTGTGTGCCGTCGTCATCGGTGACCTCGGGAATGGCCGAGGCCGGAATGTCCTGATAACGGGGATCGGTCATCTTCAGCGAAGAAGGCAGGTTCGCCCACAGCTGAAAGCCGTGCATACGTCCTTGCGGGTCGCCCTTGGGCATCTCCTGGTGGAGGATGCCGCTGCCCGCGGTCATCCATTGGACATCGCCCGCGGTCATCTTGCCTCGGTTTCCGAGGCTGTCGCCGTGCTCGACCGAGCCAGCCAGCACATACGTGATGGTCTCGATGCCGCGATGGGGATGCCAGGGAAAGCCTTTCAGGTAATCTGCCGGATTGTCATTGCGAAAGTCGTCCAGCAGCAGAAAGGGATCGAAATCCTTGGTCTTGCCGAAGCCGAAGGCGCGCTGCAGTTTGACGCCGGCGCCTTCGAGGGTGGGCTTCGGCTGAATGATCTGTCTCACGGGTCGCAGTGACATAAACGTTTCGTCTCCATGCAACAGGTAGTTTGGATGCCGCCTGCCGGCAATTGAATTAGGCCTTCACGAACTGGATGTCCAGCGTGATGGTGACCTCGTCTCCGACCAGAATGCCACCGGTTTCGAGGGCGGCGTTCCAGGTCAGGCCAAAGTCTTTGCGGTTGATCTTGGTCACGGCCGAGAGCCCGATTCTCATGTTGCCCCAGGGATCTTTGCCGGGCGCCGTGGGACCTTCGACCGCGAAGGTAACCGGACGGGTGATGCCATGGATGGTGAGATCGCCGGCTACTTTCAGCTCGCCATCGCCGTCCGGCCGGACCTGGGTCGACTTGAACGAGAGGGCAGGGAACTTCTCCACGTCGAAGAAGTCAGCGCTCTTCAGATGCGCATCCCGCTGCGCGTCGCGAGTGTTGATGGAAGCCGCCTCGATCGAAGCCTCGACATAGGAGCGGGCAAGGTCGGTTTCGTCCAGATTGAGGACGCCCTTGAGGCCGGCAAACTGCCCCTTCACATTGGAAATCATCATGTGCTTGACCTTGAACTCGGCGACTGAGTGGACCGGGTCGAGGTTCCAGGTGGTGGTTAGAACTTGGGGTGCAGCCAGTGTGCTCATTGTGTCTCTCCTGTTCTACTTGCGTTAGATTCGTTACGACGCTAATCGTTGCAACGAATATATAATCCAAAAATCAAGCTGCCTTCGAGCGGGCAGCCTGTAAGAGTTCCGTGAGTTGCCGCAGCCGTTCCTGGCCGAGGTGGCTCAATTGCAGGCGATGCGCCTCCTGGACCGGTTCGTCGAGCCGGGTCAGCAGGGTGAGGCCTTCCTTGGTGATCCGGGCCATCACCACCCGTCGATCGCCGGTTTCCCGGTAGCGGGAGATCAGGCCGCGTTTTTCCAGCCGGTCGAGCAGCCGGGTGATATCCGGATCCCGCGTAATCATGCGTCTGGCAATCTCTCCGCAGGGGAGCCCGTCCGGGGCCCCACGCAGGATGCGGAGGACGTTGTACTGCGTTGCCGACAGGTCCGCGCCCTTGAGGAGACGCGCAAGGGCGCGCGACAGCAAGTCGGTCGTGCGCCAAAGCTCGAGGTACGCCGCCTCTTCCGGGCAGGCCCGGTGCCGCCGGTCGTCTTCTCCTTGTGGTTTGCCGGTCATCTGCATCCATAATAGTCGTTAGAACGACTACTGTCAAGACACCATTCTTCCGGGTTTCCCGCGACGATCGAGAGAAGACCATGAGACCAAGTGGAAAGACGAAGCTAGGATTCTACCCGTTGCCCGCCCGGGAAGCCGGGCGCCTGAGAACATGGATCAGGTTCCCGCCCGAGTTTTCTGCGCTCGATCCCTGCGCGGGCGATGGCGTGGCCTTTACGATCCTGCTGAAGGAGACCACCGGCTGTCGATACGGTATCGAGCTGGATGCATACCGGGCCAGCCAGGCTCGAAGCCTGGGCATCGAGACATTGCACGCGGACCTGCTCGAAGTCCGCTGCCCGGCGGAATCCGTGTCGCTCGTCTACCTCAATCCTCCGTACGATTGGGAGGCGGGCTCGAGCAACAATCAAAGACTCGAGTCCGTGTTCCTGGAGCACACCTATCGCTGGCTCAAGCCGGGCGGAGTTCTGCTTTTTGTCATTCCACAACCACGCCTGGCAAAGTGCTCGCGACTGCTGGCGGAGCACTTCGCGAACCTGCGCCTCCTCCGGCTCACCGAGCCCGAGTGCCTTCAATACAAGCAGATCGTCGTCCTGGGATTTCGGCGGAAGCGGCACGCCCGCCTGTCCGACGCTGTTCTGCTGGAGCAGACTCGATACCTCGAAGCCCGGGCGGCAAGGAGCGATCTTGATTCCCTGGGCGACGGTACGGATTCGAGGTACGAGGTTCCGAGTTCGGGATCGATCGTGCTGACCAACGGCGGCCTTCCCTTGGATGAGGTCGAAGATCTGATCCTGGAGTCTGCTGCGTATCGCCAGACGTCGAGAGTCCTGCTGCCGAAGCTGGGACAAGTCCGGGGCAGGCCGCTCACGCCCCTTCACGGTGGGCATGTCGGACTGCTCTGCACGGCTGGAATGCTGAACGGCGTATTCGGAGAGGGAGAAGACCGCCATATCGCCCACTGGCGATCGGTCAAGTTCACCGATCACTGGGAAGAAGAGGAAGAGGACGGAACCAGGATCCTGCATGACCGCGAACGGTTTTCGCACGAGCTGACGCTGGTCTTTGCCAATGGCAGAACACAAATTCTGACCCACGAAAAGAAGGAGGAAGGATGAAAAATGCCCACCTCCGCTTCGGCTGGCTCACCTATGTGAAGAGCACGGAGAAAACTACGACAAGCATCAAGCTTCGCCTGGACCGCTTCATCGGGGAAGTGCTGCCGGACCCTCCCCGGCAAGCGAAAGCTCATCTCCTCTCGGTGATTGGCGGTGACACCCAGATCGCCGCGATCAGCGCGGCGATCTCGCTGGGGGACCGGTTCATGATCGAGGGCCCTGAGGTGCAGTCGATCCGCGTCTGTCTGGAGCGGAATGCCCAGTGCTTCAAGGGGTCCATACAACTGGCCGGGCGAAAGAAGCCGTTGCGCCATCTCATCGGTATGTCCGAGGAATTCGCTTCGGGAGATTGCTCGACCGGCTCGGGGAAAACGTTGCTGGCAGGCTCAGACAAGCAATTCGTTTGGGCTTCGATTGCCCATACCTACGGAATTCCGGGAATTCCCGAATGGGCGGATTGGTTTCAGGGCGAACTGGATTCGCATCATGCGCTCGTGCGCGCGCTCGGCATTGGATGTGAGCCCGTGATTGTAAAAGGGGGAAAGGAGCAATTCCTGGACTGGCTCAGCTGGGGAATCGAGAGCGGGGCCATTCGGCTCCCGGAAGCAACCGGCTCGATCCGCTGGCCGGGTCTGAAGCTGGCGGAGATTCTATTGACGCCGCAGAGCCGGGAGGAGATGAGGGCCAGTGCCCGTAATCAATTGCCCGGTTCGCCGCGGCCCAGTTCGTAAATCTGGGTGCACTTCACGCACTTGCACCGGTAGCCGCGATTGTCAGGTACGACCGTGTGAGTGCAAGCAACGCAGATATACCATCCTCCCTCGCCCCTCCGAGTCATGATCTTGAACTGGCCATCCTCGACGCAGTAAGGACATCGCACGACCGTCTGATCCATAGGAGAGGTCTCCCCGGGTCCGGGATTCCTCTATTGATATGCAGTCCGAGTCCCTGCAGTCTCACCCTGCGCAAACTATCTGTCCGGTCGCCCTGACTCTCTGACATCTTCCTTCTTGTGCTCACCCGTCTTTGCATTCTCCGGGGGACTCCGAATGTCTCAACTCAATACGATCTACGATTACATGCGTTCGCATGCCACCCTCCTGGGTGAGCGCATTCTTCAGCAGTATCCGGCACTCCATCGCTTCGACGATCCGGTTTCGCCGCGCATCGACAGGCTGCTCCGCACTCCGTTTCCCGCGCAGAAGATTGCCATCATGGGCGTCGTCAAGCGCTGGCGCGAGGAGCGCACGGCCATGGTGGTCGCCGAGTGCGGAACCGGCAAAACCCTGATCTCTCTCGGCGCCCTCCACGTCCATAGCGAAGGGCGCCCCTACACGGTCCTGGCCATGGTTCCTCCCCACCTGGTCGAAAAGTGGGCGCGGGAGGCATTCCTCACCTTGCCGGGGGTGCGCGTGTTCCTGATCGACGATTTGCGGAACGGGGGCGATGAAAATAGAGCGCACGGGGTCAACGAAGTCCGGCTCCGGCAGGGCCGTATGGTGCGGGAGGGGCTCGAGACGAGCCTTGGCGAACTGCGCTTGCGAAGAGCATCGCCGAGTCCTCGAAAACGCTGGTTGTCGCTATGCGGGAGGCCATCCTTATTTATTGTCGGCCGCGAGAGGGCCAAGCTCGGCTACTTCTGGCGGCATGCCTACCGCATACCGCGGTCGGGTCCGTACATGGGTTGTGTCGTGAATTCCGAAACCGGCAAGCCTGTCATCGTCGACAGCGTGCGCCTGACCGTCGCTGAATTTGAGAAGGTCAAGATCGCGGAGGTTGTCGAAATCCGGGAAGGGAAGTCCTGTCGCTCGTTTCACAGTCCTCTGTGGCAGGCCGATGCTGACAAGATCCGCCGCATGGCGCCGATCGAGTTCATCGGACGCTATATGCCGGGCTGGTTCGACTACGCGATTTGTGACGAGATCCATCAATTGGCGGGAGACACGGCGCAGGGCAACGCACTCGGGACCTTGTCCTCTTGTACCGGTCGCATCGTGGGGCTGACCGGAACGCTTCTTGGGGGATATGCGGACGACTTGTTTAACACTTTGTTCCGGCTCGAAGCCGGAAAGATGAAAGAGCACGGATACGAATGGGGCACTACCGGACGCAGTGCGTTCGCCCAGGACTACGGCGTTCTCGAGACCATTACGAAAGTCGAGCCGGCCGAGAATCGTTGCTCGAAGGCAAAGGCCACCAGCACGGTCCGCCGCAAGCCCGGCGCTTCGCCTCTGCTTTTCGGCGAGCTCCTGATGCCGCTGTGCGCTTTTGTGTTCCTGGAGGATATTTCAGGGGAGCTCCCGGCTTACGACGAGACCTACGTGAGCGTCGGGATGGATCCGCTGCTGACCGCGGCCTACCAGGAACTGGAAGATGCCATCCGGAAGGCTTTGAAGGAGCATCGGGGGAACCGATCGGTGCTGAGTACGATGCTCAACACCCTGCTGCTCTACCCGGACCATCCCTATGGACTGGGGGCGCTGCATGGCAAGGAATTCGATGAGGACCTACGACGCAATGTCTCTTTCGTGATTGCCGAGACGCGCGATCTTCCTCGAGACCAGCTCTACGCCAAGGAACGAAAGCTGATCGAGGAAGTCCGGAAGGAATTGGCGGAAGGACGCCGCTGTCAGGTGTTCGCGGTGTACACCCAGAAGCACGACGTCACCGCCCGGCTCGAACGAATTCTGGGCAGCGAAGGGATCCGCACGACGGTTCTGCGCTCGAGCGTCGATACCTCGAAGCGTGAGGCCTGGTATGCGCGGCAAATCAAGGAAGGAGTGCAGGTCGTAATCTCGCATCCCAAACTGGTCGAGACCGGGCTCGACCTGCTGGACTTCCCGACGATCATTTTCTACGAGTCCGGTTACTCGCTGCACACCTTACGGCAAGCCAGCCGCAGGTCGTGGCGCATCGGGCAGCGGCGTCCGGTACGGGTGAAGTTTCTTTGCTACGAAGGCACGATGCAAACCGCATGCTTGCGCCTGATGGGCAAGAAACTTCTGGTTGCGCTGACGATGGAAGGCAAGTTCGCCGGTGAGGGGTTGCAGAACATTGATGAGGACGACGACATGCTCTCCGCGATGGCCAGAGAACTGGTCGAAAGAAATGGAATCGGCGAGAGCGCGGACGCGGTTTGGAGAGCCCTCAACGCGGAGCATCAGAAGCTGTTTCCTGCGACCGCGCGCGCAGGCAACGAGCTTCCTCTGCTCGAAGCGGCAGACATGCCGGTCAGACAAACGGAACCTGCCCATCTCGTCGAGGAAGCCATCGAGAGCAGTTCGATTCTGATCTTCGGCCAACGGCCGGGATCGCTGTCAGGTAGACGGCCGCGATCGAGACCCGCTGTCCCGGAGCAGGCGTCACTGTTCGGATGATCCACTGATGATCAACTGAAGACCCACCCCGTCCACTCTTTCTCTCGCCCTTAAGAAGTCCCATTCCAACTCAAGGAGGAAAACAGTATGTCTGAAACTAGTACGCTCGTTGGCTATGGCGGCCGAACGATTGGCCGCCAAGAACTCACGCTGGTGCCCACACCAGCGGCGACCGAAACGCACCGCCCGATCCCTCATCATGAGATCGTGGGTGCACTGATCGAGACCCTCGGGTTTCGCCACATCGGAGTCGTCCACGACGAATATGCCGTTTCGCCGGACGGCATGAAAGCATTCGGCGTCCTCGATCTTGAAACCGAGATGGAGTGGTGCAGGTTTTCCATCGGCTTGCGCAACTCGCACGACAAAAGCATGCGCCTTGCGATGACCTGCGGGTATCGCGTCTTCGTCTGCTCGAACATGGCCTTCGCCGGGGACTTTACGCCAGTACTCGCTAAGCACTCGAAGTCGTTCTCGCTCATCGACTGCATCTCGGTTGGTGTCGACCGGATGCAGAGGAACTTCGAGCCGATGCGAAAGCAAGTGGAGGCCTGGCAGAGATGTGAACTGACGGACGTTACCGCGAAAGTGGTCATTTACGAAGCCTTCGTCGAGGGCAAACTCGAAGCTCCCAAGCATCTCGCCCGCACCGTGCATGACCTCTACTTCGAGCCGAGGTACGAGGAGTTCAAACCGCGAACGATCTGGAGCCTCTCGAACGCCTTCACGTCTGCGTTCAAGGAACTGGATCCGATTCCTCAATTCAAGGCAACGGCGAAGCTGGGAGAATTCCTGGAAGCCCGGTTTTCCCAATCGTTCTAGCCCGCAGAGTGGTGTGGCCGGCCGGCACTCCATTTCCACCAGACATTGAATTGGTTCACGACGAAACACGGAGGGCGACTTTTTGCCCGCCTGGTGCGAAAGAAAGGAGTCATCCCCATGGCCGCATTGTTTCCGCTTGGGCAAATTGTGGCGACTCCAGGTGCACTCGCGGCACTGGAGAGAGCTAACCAGTACCCGGCGTACTTCCTGGCACGCCATGCAGGAGGGGACTGGGGCGAACTCGACCCATCCGACATTGCAGAAAACGAGTACAGCATGGCCAATGGATTTCGGCTGCTGAGTAGCTACAGTACAGTCACAGGGGAGAAGCTATGGATCATCACCGAGGCAGACCGCTCGGCAACCACTCTGCTGCTGCCGGAGGAGTATTGACGAATGGTGCCATGCAAACATTGTCCTGCCGTCCTACGGTGCGGGTATGGCAGCGCATAACAGTGAAATCGTAGCTTCTATTCCTTCACGCGTCGTGCGGCCCAGACTGAAGCGAATCGCACCCATCCCGATTTCAGGCGGGATGTTATGGCCTTCAAGACGGGGTGCAGGGGGCAGTTGGTGTATGTTCACAATGCAGCCGCAGCATACTCCAGTGGCAATCAGGCAGGGGCAACAATGGACAAACGGGCGAACGCCAACATGCTTGAGAAATCACATTCTGCAGCAAAGTGGACTTTTCGGAATTTTCGGTGCGTGCGTATCGCCATGCGCTGTCGGTGGCAAAGCACTATCGAGCCAAGCTCGTGGCGCTGCACATCGTCGAACTGTGGCACTATCCTTCCCTCAGCTTTGTGCCCGCCGGGAAAGCATACGATGAGACCTGCCAAGCGTTTTTTGAAAAAGGTGAGCAGGAGCTACAGGAATTAGTAAGGAGCAACACGCATGGCGAACCTCTGCCACAGCTCGTTGTGGAACAGGGAAACGCCGCAGATACCATACTGTCTGTTGCGGCGAGGCTGAGAGCCGACGGAATCGTCATGGGAAGGCACGGGCGGCGGGGGTACGACCGAATGATGTTGGGGTCGGTGGCGGAGCGCGTGATGCGCAACGCTCCATGCCCGGTCTTGGTCGTGAACCAGCCGCCGGATAAATCGTCAGCCGCAAGTGACGAGGTGGGCCAGGAGTATCGCTTGCACCGCATTCTCTTCTGCACGGACTTCTCCGAGAATTCCGAGCGAGCATTGAACTATGCGATTTCGGCAACAACGGAATACGACGCAGAACTAACCCTACTGCACGTGTTGGAGGAAAAGCCAGCAAAGTCGGATCAGGCGATCGCTGCGGCAACGCAGCAGCTTGAACAACTGATTCCCGCAGAACTGCGCAAAACGCTCCACACCAGGTTCGCTGTACGGCTGGGAAAACCGTATGAGCAGATTATTCAATTCGCCAAGGAAGCACATCCCGACATCGTGGCTATGGGAGTGCGCGGCCGTGGCTCTCTAAATCTCGTTGTGTTTGGCTCAACCACCTACCTGGTAATACAGCTGGGACCGTGCCCTGTCTTTGCTGTCCACATTTGAGGCGCTCCGCCAGGAAGGCAGTCCGCCGCCGGTTCTAGGAGGCGCTGGAGACACAGGCAAGGTCTCCTCTCCACAAATCCGCATGACAGCAGCCAGTAGTGCCGGCCGCCGAAGCTACATACTCAAGATTGTCCTAACTTTGCGCAAGCGGCGACCAATAAGGCGGCATTGAGCACGGGCTTTGTCGAAAGCAGCGCCATCTGAGACCATAGGCTGCAAGCTTGGCCCGGAGGGATATGGAAACCATGCGCGGACAGACCGCCCAACAAGACGCCGCAAATGTAACTGCTGGCCTCAACACCCTGATTCCCGATTTGGAGTTTGTCTACAAAGATATCCACTCTCATCCCGAGCTGTCGATGCAGGAGACCCGCACAGCAGGCATTGCCGCAGACCGTCTCCGTGCTGCCGGTTATGACGTAACTACCGGTATCGGAAATACCGGAGTCGTCGGGGTGCTAAAGAACGGTGATGGTCCAACCATCATGCTCCGCGCCGACATGGATGCGCTGCCGGTTCGCGAGGCGACCGGTCTGCCCTATGCCAGCAACGTAGCCGGGATCGATCGCGAGGGGAAAACTGTGCCGGTGATGCACGCCTGCGGCCATGACATGCACGTGACCTGGCTGATTGGGGCGGCTACTTTGCTGGCGCGGGCGCGAAACGCCTGGAGAGGTACGCTGATCGCCCTGTTTCAACCTGCCGAGGAAACAGGGGAGGGCGCACAAGCAATGATTAAGGATGGATTGCTTGAACGCTTTCCGAAACCGAGCGCGATCCTCGGACAGCACGTCATGGTGGGGTCTTCCGGCGTAATTAGCAGCCGCTCTGGCGTGATCACATCCGCGGGCGATAGCCTCGAAATCCGAATGTTCGGACGAGGCGCTCACGGATCGATGCCTCAGTCGAGCATTGACCCCGTAGTGATGGCCGCGTCCACCGTGCTTCGTCTGCAAACCATCGTCTCCCGGGAAGTTGCCCCAACCGACGCCGCAGTCGTAACCGTGGGTTCGCTGCAGGCCGGTACAAAGGAGAACGTTATCCCTGATGAGGCCGTCATCAAGCTGAATGTTCGCACTTTCGACGAAGATGTGCGAAGACGGGTGCTGGCTGCGGTCGAGCGCATCGTCAATGCGGAAGCCGAAGCCTCGAGGGCACCCAGAAAACCGGAAATCACTCCGCTGGACCGCTATTCCTTTGTAAAGAACGATCCGGAGGCAACGAAGCGCATTAGAGACGCATTTCGAGTCTATTTTCCAGAGGACCGCATTCAGGAGACGCAACCGACCACCGCGAGCGAAGACTTTGGCTCCTTCGGAAGTGGCTGGAATGTTCCCTCTGTTTTTTGGTTCATTGGCGGCACTGATCCTGATGCGTATGCCGCGGCCCGGAAGGCTGGCACCATTGCCGACATCCCGACCAATCACAACCCCCGCTTCGCACCGGTCATTCATCCGACTTTGGAGGCAGGCGTGGAGGCGTTGGTCGTTGCTTCCCAGGCTTGGCTAGCCGCATGAACCAGGTTGCGGGCGGTCCTCACAACGTCGTGAACACGTTGCTGGTGGTATTCGATTTGAGCGGCACATTCGTTTTTGCGCTGAGCGGTGCGGCGTCGGCAGCGAAGCACAAACTCGATGCCTTTGGAATTCTCGTTCTCAGTTTTGCGGCTGCGACTGCCGGCGGGATCACGCGGGACGTAATGATTGGAGCTATTCCCCCCGCGGCCATCAACGACTGGCGTTATGTGTCCGTTTCGATCTTGGCGGCGTTGATCACGTTCTTCTGGTACCCGCTTCTCAATCGGCTGAGCAGCCCCGTGCAGTTGTTCGATGCAGCCGGATTGGGGCTGTTCTGCGTAGCGGGAGCAGAGAAGGCGCTTGCTTTTCACGCGGGTCCGGTGGCGGCGACGCTGCTCGGCATGGTGACCGGAATCGGCGGCGGGATCGTTCGCGATATGCTCGTGCTGGAAGTCCCCACCGTTTTGCGAACGGAGCTTTATGCCGTCGCAGCGCTGCTAGGCGCCGCTGTGCTGGTGGGTGGACATAGGTTAGGCCTGCCGTCGTATGTCGTGGCGCCTGTTGGAGCAGCGCTCTGCATTGCGCTTCGTCTTATGGCGATCCACTACGGCTGGCACCTGCCCGTGGCGCGCGCGAAGGAACGATCAGCTGCACAAACAAAAGACTGACTCAGCATGGACGAATTAGGGTCTCTTCGGACAGAGTGATGAGTGTCCGAGGGGCGTGGCGGCGGTTCAGAATCTGTGAGAACCTCGTTCGAAAACTCCACCACCTTCCATCCGCTAACGGTCTGAGAGGCTTGAGCGCGTTAGCCTACGCATTCCATGTACTGAGGCTGTTCTGGGTCGGTTTCGCATACGTATATCACCGGCCGCTGTGCGCCGGATCACATTGGACTGGGGCTCGGCGAGAGTGATAATGAAAGAAGATTCACCTATCACAAGGAGAGGGAAACATGGCGGAGAGCGTCCTCACGAAGCCCCAACCAGAGATTGTCAAGGCGGCTCCTGGCACCCCGGTCAAGCGATCAGTGAAAGCCTTTAATTCATTTCACATCGCGCAATCCCAGTTCGACAAGGTGGCCGAGTACCTAGCACTCGATGCAGCAACCCGGGATCTCCTGCGCTACCCGTTGCGTGAGTATCAATTTGCCATCCCAGTGCGGATGGACGACGGTTCGGTCAACATCTTCCGCGGCTTCCGCGTGCAGCACAACGATGCTCGCGGGCCGGGCAAGGGTGGCATCCGCTTTCACCCGCAGGAGACCATCGACACCGTGCGCGCCCTGGCCATGTGGATGACATGGAAATGCGCGGTCGTGGATATTCCGCTGGGTGGAGCGAAAGGCGGAGTGGTCTGCGATCCGCACAATCTCAGCGCACGCGAGCAAGAGCAGATCTGCCGTGGCTGGGTACGGCAGGTGGCGCGGGATGTTGGACCGGTGACGGATGTGCCTGCGCCAGACGTGATGACCGACGCACAACACATGTTGTGGATGCTCGACGAGTTTGAAAAAATTCACGGTGGGCGCTTCCCCGGTTTTATTACCGGCAAGCCGGTCGGGCTTGGAGGCTCGCTCGGCCGCACCGAAGCGACGGGATACGGCGTCGTCATCGCCCTGCGCGAGGCGCTCAAGGAACTTGGTATCCGTCCCGACAACACGCAGGCCAGCGTCCAGGGCTTCGGCAATGTGGCGCAACACGCAATCGAACTCTACCATCGCTTGGGCGGGCGTGTTACCGCAGTATCGTGCTGGGATCAGGCGGACCAGAGCGCCTATACGTATCGCAAGGCGGGTGGAATTGACTTGGGTCAGCTTTCCTCAATCACCGATCGCTTCGGCGGCATCGATCGCGCAAAGGCGAAAGGCTTGGGTTACGAAGTGCTGCCCGGTGAGGCATGGCTGGAGCAGGACGTCGATATTCTGATTCCGGCTGCGATGGAGAACCAGATCACGGGCGAGAATGTAAGCCGCATCGCTACCGGGGTCCGGATCATTGCCGAGGGCGCCAACGGACCGACCACACCGGATGCGGACGCCCAGATTCAGAAACGCGGCATTGTCGTGATCCCGGATTTTCTGGCGAACGCGGGCGGCGTGACCTGCAGCTACTTCGAGCAGGTACAAAGCAACATGAACTACTTCTGGGAAAAGGATGAAGTACTCGGAAAGCTGGATGTGAAGATGACCTCCGCGTACTTTGCGGTCTCCGACCTGGCCCGGCGCGATAAGTTGCCGATGCGGGATGCGGCCTACGCCATCGCCATCGGGCGCGTCGCTCGTGCTTGCCACGAACGCGGCTGGGTGTAAACCAGACGAATTCCAGGGACAGCCACCGATCTATGCGCCGTGCATGGAAGCCCCCCCGCATCTTCTATTATGGGGTGGGAGAGCCCGATGACCAGCCTGAAACCACTGGTTGCCGAATTGCCGCGCTTCGACCGGAAGTTTTGGGACGGGACATTCTGCTGCACGCAGATCGGCTCAGGTTCGCTCGGCGGAAAGGCAAACGGGTTGGTGTTCATCAAGGACCTGCTGGCCGAGCAGATTCCTCCTGGATCTTTTCCCGATGTCGAGATCCATGTCCCCACCATGGCCGTTATTGCAACGGATTCCTTCGATCAATTCGTGACGCTGAACCGCCTGGCGGATTTGCCTTTTGCAGAAATGGCGGACGACCGCATTGCCCATGCTTTCCAGAAGGCCGATCTGCCCATGGAACTGCTCGGCGACCTCCGCGCGTTGAACGTCGAGGTGAAGTCTCCCTTGGCGGTCCGCTCCTCGAGCCTCTTAGAAGACGCGCTGGATCACCCATTTGCCGGGGTCTACGCAACGAAGATGATCCCCAACAACCAGCACGACCCCGATGCCCGCTTCCGGCGTCTGGCCGAGGCCATCAAGTTCGTCTACGCCTCGACCTATTTCCGCGAGGCTCGCGACCACCGCGCAGCCAGCGGCGCGCCAGAAGAGAAAATGGCCGTGATCCTTCAGGAAGTCGTCGGGCAGCGACGGGACGACCGGTTCTATCCCGACATCTCGGGCGTTGCGCGTTCGTACAACTTCTATGCCTTCGAACCCGCGCGACCCGAAGATGGTGTCGTCACGCTGGCACTGGGTCTGGGGAAGACGATTGTGGATGGTGGCATCGCGTGGACCTATTCACCAGCTTACCCGAAGAAGCCGCCGCCATTTGCATCAGTGGGTGAACTTCTCAAAGGCACCCAGGCGGAGTTCTGGGCGGTAAACATGGGAAAACCGCCTGCCTACGATCCGGTAAGTGAGACCGAATATATGATGCGCGGTAGTCTGGCCGATGCGGAGGCGGACGGAGCGCTCGAATTCCTGGCCTCCACGTATGATCCGGAGCGCGACCGCGTGGTTCCAGGAATAAGCTCGCGCGGACCGCGCGTCTTGAATTTTTCACCAATCCTGACTTATGAGGCCGTCCCCATCAACGATCTCGTGAAAGCCCTTCTTCACGCCGCGGAAAACACGGTGAAGGCGAAGGTCGAGATTGAGTTCGCCGTCAACCTCGAAGGCCGGCGTGGGGAGCATGCCCGAGTACGTCTGGGTTTCCTGCAAGTCCGTTCCACGGTCGTCCCCGATCAGGTGGTGGATGTAGCCGTCGAGGATCTTACGAACCCTATGGCGATCGTGGCCTCCGACATGGTGCTGGGAAATGGCACGGAGGATGACATCGAGGACATCGTCTTCGTGAGGCCTGAGAGGTTTTCGCCCCTTGACACCCCTGTGATTGCCGAGCAACTTTCAGCTGTCAATCGCACACTGCAGGAAGAGCACAGACCGTACCTGTTGATCGGTTTCGGACGATGGGGCAGCTCTCATCCGTCGCTGGGCATTCCCGTGGACTGGAGCCAGATTTCCGGAGCGCGGGCGATCGTTGAAGCGACGCTGCCCGAAATGAACGTCGAGTTGAGCCAGGGTTCCCACTTCTTCCACAACCTGTCGAGCTTCCGCGCTAGTTACTTCATGGTGCGGCACGGTCACCGGTTTGGCATCAATTGGGAGTGGCTCAACCGGCAGCCCGTGATCCATGAAACGGAACTGATCCGCCACGTGCGTCCGACAACAGATTTGTGCGTGCGTGTGGATGGTCGAACAGCCAGAGGAATAATTCTCTCGAAGACGACGGAGAGCGCCCACCAGGTACAACCGTGAAACCCGACGACCCCCATTTTGGATCCATGGTCCACGCATTGCAGGAGCGGGCCAAAGAACTGAACTGTCTCTATCAGGTGGGCGAACTGCTGGCACGGGCCGACCGGCCACTCAAAGAGATTTTCGACGAGATTGTTCGAGTACTGCCGGCGGGTTGGCAATATCCCCACGATTGCCAGGCGCGGATCGTCTTTGAAAACCTGGCGCTCCAGCCGGAAGACTTTCAAGTCACACCCTGGGTGCAAAAGGCGAACATTGCCGTTCAGGGGGAGACGGTTGGCAGCGTAGAGGTCTTGTACCGAAGAGAGATGCCGAGGTCCGACGAAGGCCCTTTTCTCAAGGAAGAGCGCCGGTTGATCGATACGATCGCCGAAAGAATCTCGAGCGCAGTGACGCAGCGACGCCTGAAGGGCGCATTCGAGGCCTGGGCAGCGGCTGACACCACGGGTGCGCAGGGCGAGTGGCGGGTCGTCCTCGAGTTTCTCCGGGACACCGATCCCGCCTTGTTGAGGCGCATCTCGCGCAAGCTGATTAATCACCTGAGTTGGAGCGGAGTCCCGGAGGCCAGGGAATTACTGCAGGGCCGAGACGCTGTTCCGTCGGTGCGAGGCGAAATCGTGCCCGACGAAAACCGGCCGCTTCCTCGCGAGGACCGGGAAAACTCCGCCGACCTGACTCGCGAGGCTTTTCAGATCGCGGCGGAGCATATGAGCGAGCGAGAAATCCTCGACTACGTGACCCAGTGGATCAAGGAGGACAAGGCCAGTTTCCTCGTGCGAGCCCTCGAGAACCAGGACACGCCCCTAGGCGAGATCATGGAATCGATCGAGCGCTATCGCCAACTCGGCATCGAAGAGAGGGAACTCTCGCCGTACACGCGAACGGGCATCCGCGTGTCGCTGATCCGCCGCTTTTTCTCCGAGAGCCTGGACTTCATCAACGTCGCGAAAGAGTCGATCGAAGTGAAGGACTTCTACGACCTGTTGGGCAGGGTCATCTTTCCGCCCGCCTGTCACGGCCGTCTCGGAGGTAAGAGCGCCGGTTTGTTCCTGGCCAAGAAAATCATCGAGAAAGAGCGCGAAGCTGGTGCTGTGCTCCGCGAAGTCAAAATGCCCAGGACCTGGTACGTGACGTCTGACTGGATTCAGAACTTCGTACACCACAATGATCTAGAGGACGTGCTCAACCGGAAATACCTTGAGATCGAGCAGGTGCGGCAGGAGTACCCGCATTTGGTGGCACTGTTCAAGAGGTCCTCGTTTCCGTCGGAATTTGCCAAGGGGGTAGCCCTCGCGCTGGATGAACTGGTTGATGTGCCCCTCATCGTCCGTAGCTCCAGCTTGCTCGAAGATCGGTCGGGATCGGCGTTCAGCGGAAAATACAAGAGTCTGTTTTTGGGAAATCGCGGCACGAGAGAGGAGCGTTTGGCTGCGCTGATGGACGCCATCGCAGAAGTGTATGCATCGATCTTCGGCCCCGATCCCACCGAGTACCGTGCCGAACGGGGTCTGCTCGATGTTCACGAGGAAATGGGCATCATGATCCAGGAGGTTGTGGGTCAGACGCTCGGCAAGTATTTCCTGCCGGCGTGCTCCGGCGTCGCGTTCAGCCACAATGAATTCCGCTGGTCTGCCCGTATCAAGCGCGAGGACGGCCTGATTCGGCTGGTGCCGGGGCTCGGCACCCGCGCCGTGGACCGTGTCGCGGACGACTATCCAACCCTGATCGCCCCTG
>Ga0126373_10000365_pt1 | contig 29734 bp, 25 predicted proteins | sample PanSoiMetPlot_11_FD_92545 | JGI IMG/M metagenome (GOLD analysis project Ga0126373, IMG submission 92545) | Tropical forest soil microbial communities from Panama - MetaG Plot_11 | ecosystem: Environmental > Terrestrial > Soil > Tropical forest > Bulk soil | place: Panama | collected 2016-02-17 | reverse complement strand
TATCGCGACAATGAGGACGTCAAACTCGCGCGCCGTGTCGCGAAAATCTGTGAACAGCCTCACCAGGTAATTACGACCGGCCCGGAGTTTCTGTCGCGGTTCGCACATTACGCGGAGCGCTCGATTTTCTTGACCGACGCATGTATTGATCTCAGCCGCTCTCCGGACCTCTACGTGAACGAAAGGGCTCGAAAGATCGCGCCCATACGCATGGTTGGAACTTATGGCAGCGAAATTCTCCTGCGCGCGGTGATGTTCAAGGCGACGGAGCCGGCTCGGGGAGTCTTTGAGCCGTTGCGCGACCAGATGTGCGCGGCGAAAGAAACCTACAATGCGGCTCGCAATGCCCATCCAGTTTCGTTTGTCGCGTTTCGCCAATCTCCCTGGCATCACTATGGCGTGCTTGGCTTGGAACAAACTCAGGTGGGAGTTCGGTCGCCGTATCTCGATAACGATCTTGTTAAGGCTGTGTACCGGTCTCCTAATCCGGGCGCCATTGCTACCAATGAGAAAGCAAGGCTTCAGCTCATCCACGATGGAAACCCTGTTTTGGGGAGATTGCGAACTGATCGGGGCGTTCGCGGCCTCAATAGCATGTTCACGCGCTGGTTCTTCGAGTTCTTTTTTAAGGCTGAATATGCGTATGACATGGGCATGCCTCAGTGGATGGCGCGAATCGACCACCTGTTTGCCCCGCTTCACTTAGAGCGTATCTGGCTCGGACGTCACAAGCCGTTCCATTTCCGCGTTTGGTATAGAGACCATCTGCACGATTACGTGCGTGAGATGCTTCTAGAGAAGGGCTCGCTGACTCGACCTTATCTCACTCGAGCCGGAGTCGAACGGGTTGTGAACGGCCATTTGCGCGGAGACCGCAACTATACGACCGAGATCCACAGGCTTGTGGCGCTAGAATTGGCGCATAGACTGTTCGTCGAGTCCGTCTAGGCACGCAGCAAATGTCTATTCGCACTTTATGGACTAGTGGCCGGCTATTTGGTACTCGTGCTCTGGGTTTCCACCTGAAAGCCTACGACGCCTTTAACCGGCTTAGTCGCATACGAGAATGCCGGAAAACAAGAGGAAAAAAGAGACTGTCCAACCCCAAGCGCGCCACGAGGGAGATTGGGCAGCGGGAGAAGTCGCGTTCCTGACCGGCGGACAAGACCTGTCTTGCGCATTTGGATTGGCCACCACGCTTAGCCAGCGAGGGATACGCGTACACGTGGTCGGCAACGATCGCGTCGGTAATATCGACTTCCACACATCAAGTCGAATCACATTCGTGGATTGTACGGGCCTACAGCCAAACGGGGGATTCCTGGCAAAGCTGTTGCAGTTGATCGCCTATTATGCGCGGCTGATTGCATACGCCACGTCTGCCGCCTACATCCTGATCACGCAAGCGCGGAATGAAGCACAGTTGCTTAGGTTGACGCTCGAATCTACGGTTCGGCACACATTTCGGCCGCGTGTCCATAGGTGGGCGGGCGAACAAGCCTCGGGTTGCGTGTCTGTCGTCCAAGTTGTCAAAGTCAGCTCCTCTTCAGCAGCGTCTGCCTCCCCCCCATTGTGGCGTAATGATTGTGAGCCGTGTATACGGCACAATTGAGAAAAGGATCGGTTCATGAAAGTACGCGGCCAAGACATTAAAATACAAGGACGATTGCTATGTATCGCACGCCTGGACGGAGACAAATACACGTTTCCGGAGAATCCTGGGGAGTTTTTGGTGCATTTACGGGGTTGTGGATCCCGAATAGATATTTTTACTTTCCTGCAGAAATTGCCCGACACGTCACCTAAATATCCGTATCGGTTCGAGATGGATAACCTTGCTGTGCTACCCGTTACGACATTCGACAACTGGTGGAACAACCAGATTAGGTCGTATCCACGCAACCGCGCACGCCAAGCTGAAAAGCATGGTGTGGTGATGCGTGAGGTCCCTTACGGCGAGGCGCTCGTCAGCGGTATTTGCGGAATCTACAACGAAACACGGGTCCGCCAGGGCAAGAAGTTTCCTCATTACGGAATGACATTAATACGGGCACGCCAATATGCCGGCACGTTCCTTGATCGCAGCGTCTACATTGGGGCGTTTCTCGGGGACGAGATGATCGGCTTCATTAAACTAACGATGGATGAGAGCCGGAGGCAGGCCGATCTCGTACACATTCTGTCAATGGCGAAGCACAGAGACAAGGCACCAACCAACGCGCTGATTGCTGAGGCCGTGAAGGCATGCGCAAAGCGCAATGTTTCATACCTCGTCTATGAAAATTTTACGTATGGCAACAAGAGGGGAGATGGCCTTTCTCACTTCAAGGAAGTGAACGGCTTTCAGCAAGTGAACACACCGCGCTATTACGTTCCATTGACGCCGATCGGTGGCATCGCACTGCGCCTCGGGCTACATCATCGACTCGCTGACCGAATTCCCGAATCGATTGCCGGGAGGTTCCGCGAGTTGCGAAAGCTCTGGTACGAACGCCGGTTCCAGGCTTCTATGTCGGCGGAGAATTAGCATATGCCGGGAATCGCCGGTCTCATTACTAGATGCCGTGTGCCTATGCGGAGGCGCAATTGGGGAACGTGCTGAAGACGGTTTGCCACGCGACCTTCTATAACACCCGAACTTGGATCGATGAAGGTCTTGGCGTCTACGTCGGTTGGACGGCGTTGAAGCATTCTTTTTCGGATGGTGTCTGGTATAGAGACCACCTGCACGATTACGCACGTCAGATGCTTCTAGATAAGCGCTCGCTGGCCAGGCCCTATCTCGTTCGGGCTGGAGTCGAGCGGGTTGTGAACAGCCAGTTGAACGGAGACTCGAATTATACGACCAAGATCCATAGGCTACAGCGCTAGAATTGGCACGTAGGTTGTTCGTCGAATCCGTATAAGCCGCAGCAGACGTTTGTTCGGATCCGTTCGGCTATTGCACCTGCAACACCGATACCTACTAGTGGGCTGGCGATCTGGTGGTAGTGCGCTGGACTTATATGAAGGCCTACGACATCTTTGACGGGATTAGCCGCGTACCAGAATGGCGGAGATAGCAAGAGGAAAGACGAGACTGTCCAAGCCCAAGCGCGGTGAGGGAGCTTGCTCGGCGGGGGAAGAGGTCGCGCTATTGACCGGCGGACAAGACGCTTCTTACACACTTGGGTTGGCCACCACACTTAGCCAGCGTGGCCTACGCGTACACGTAGTGGGCAGCGATCGCGTCGATAATGTCGACTTTCATAAATCAGACCGGATCACATTCCTTGATTGCGGCGGCCTGCGGCCAAACGCCGGCTTTCTAGCAAAGCTGTTCCACTTGATCGCCTATTATGCGCGGCTGATTGCGTATGTCACGTTCGGCTCGCCGAAAATCGTCCACATTTTGTGGAACAGTAAGGCCGAATACTTCGATCGAACGCTTCTGATGCTCTATTTCAAATGCCTCGGGAAGAAGATTGTCCTTACTGCGCACAATGTAAACAAGGCCAAACGAGATTCATGCGATTCGGCCGTGAATCGACTGACCTTGCGGGTCCAATACCGCCTGGCAGACCAGATCTTTGTTCACACTGAGAAGATGAAGTGTGAGCTGGTCCAGGAATTCGGTGTCTCGCCGGAGCCTGTGGTAGTGATCCCCTTTGGCACAAACATCGCCGTTCCCGAGACGGAACTCACCGTAGTCAAGGCCAAGCGCCGACTAGGGATTCGGCCCGGCGAGCGCACGATTCTTTTCTTCGGGCGGATCGTTCCATACAAGGGTATCGAGTGTTTGGTTGAGGCGTTTCATCGCCTGACGCAGTGCGACGCGAATTGCCGGTTGATTATTGCGGGCGAGCCGATGAAAGGATTCGAGAAATATGCGGACAGCATCCGACGGGTGACGGTGGCTGGTGGTGGTGCCGATCGCATTCTATGCCGGCTAGAGTTCATTCCTGAAGATGAGATCGAGGTGTATTTGAAGGCGGCGGACGTTCTGGTTCTGCCATATAGACATATTTTCGAAAGTGGAGTTGTATTCCTGGCTTATCGATTTGGCTTGCCGGTGATCGCCTCGGACGTCGGATCTTTCCGGGAGGAGCTTACGAGCAGCGGAGCGGGATTGGTTTTTGAATCCGGCAATTCGGGTGCACTCGCCGCTAGCTTAGATGAATTTTTCAAGAGCGAGCTCTACAAAGACGCTGCAAAGCATCGGCAGCGCATCCGGGAATATTCCAGCGCTCGGCAGTCATGGCAGATCGTTGGAGAGATTACAGAACGCATCTACAGCGATTTGCTAGGGGACCCGGTGCGCCTGACAACGGCCAGCTCGCAACTGTGTGGCGACGCTAGCAAAAGGCCCAATCAGCGCTTCCGGAACCCGCGTGAAGCGGCGCTCGAAAAAGTTCAGACCTGCGGAGCTCACATGGGCAACGGAGTGAACAACCTTCGATACGTCTTGATCACTCCCAGCCGCAACGAAGCACATTTCATTGAGAAGACGCTCGAATCGGTTGTGTACCAGACGGTACTTCCATTGAAGTGGGTCATTGTGAATGATGGTTCCACGGACGCGACAGTCGAGATTGTAGCGAGGTACGCCGCACAGCACAGCTGGATCGAGCTAGTAAATCGTCCTGTCCGGAAGGAGCGCCATTTTGCAGCGAAGGTCTACGCATTCAATGCCGGATTAGAGCGGATTAAGCCACTCCAGTATGAGATCATCGGCAATCTGGATGCTGATGTCTCACTGGATGCCGATCATTTCGAGTTCCTACTCTCCAAGTTCAGCCGAGATAGCCGACTGGGTGTTGCCGGGACGGTATTCAGGGAGCTAGACGGATACAATTCCGCTATCGACAGTTTCGAGGGACAAACGTATGTTTCCGGACAGTGTCAGCTCTTTAGGCGGGAGTGCTTCGAGGAGATTCGCGGATATGTGCCAAGCAAGATCGGTGGCATCGATTGGATGGCGGTTACAACCGCCCGCATGATCGGCTGGAACACGCGCTCGTTTCGAGAAAAATCCTTTATGCATCACCGCATGTTGGGAACGGCCGACCGCGGCATCATTGGTTCGAATTTTGCCTATGGGAAGAAAGATTACCTTCTCGGCGGCCATCCTCTGTGGCAGATTTTCCGTTGCGTGTATCGTATGACGAAGCGTCCTTACTTGCTTGGAGGCGTCGCGCTGTTCGCGGGTTACTTGGCGGCCTTTCTGAGCCGGGCGGACCGGCCGGTCTCGCGCGAACTCATGCGCTTTCACCGCAGCGAGCAGATGCTGAAACTAAAAACCATCGTCTCATCACTGAGCAGGCTCAAAAAGATTAACTGTTTTGAACTTTTGCCCGCTGAACCAAATCACGCTCGAACAAGTTGCCGTAAAGTAAGTCAGAGTTAGCCCAGAACTCCTCTAACAACAAGCGAAAAGACCTGACATGAGCTCGCCCGTACCAGACGCAATCGACGTGTGTTCAACGCCCCACACAGAGATTTTGCCGCTCGGAGAGGTGTCGGTGGCCATCCACCGCTTCATCTCCTGGCTCGACAGCGCCGGAGAGATCTCCTACGATTTTCAGACATTTTACGCGAGCAATCTGTGCCGGAATGTCAAAGCGCTCTACTATCGCAACCCGCTTCTCGGGACGCTCGCGGTCGCTCCAATCATTTTCTGCGAGGCCTTTGCACCCTCTGCTCGAAAGCTTTTTTGGAAACGCCAAAGATTTCCTATCGCGGACGCGCATTACGCGATGGGCTTTGCACTTTTGGCAATGTATTTGAATGATGAGGGGTACTACGCTCGTGCGGTTCACTTTTTGCAAGTCCTTGAGGAAACTCGCTGCTCTGGTTACGAGAACTACTGCTGGGGTTACCCCTTCAACTGGCAAACTCTCCGCGGCACAATCTGGGAAGGAACGCCGCTCATCACCACGGTGCCTTACGTGTACGAGGCATTCAGGGAAGTTCACAGAATCGATCACAATGGTCGGTGGCTGCAGATCATGCGGTCCATTGCGGAGCATGGCTTGCGCGATTATAAGGATTTCGCGACCTCAAAGAGGGCTGCTGCGTGTTCCTACAGTCCATTCCCGGAGCAATCGGTAGGCGTTATCAATGCAAATGCTTATCGGGCGTTTTTGCTGACGCAGGCGGCGATGGATTTCTCAGAGGATTGCTATCGAAAAGCCGCCGATAGAAATCTCTATTTTGTCCTTGAATCTCAGAATCCGGACGGGTCCTGGCATTACGCGAACGACGGCAAGAGGCACTTCATCGATCACTTTCATACCTGTTTTGTGCTGAAGGCTCTTACCAAAATCGAGGTGCTTACCGGTAACGGCGAATGCACCAAAGCGATCGAGCGCGGAATCGATAATTACGTTCGCAACCTGTTCGATCAACGCGGCCTGCCGAAGCCCTTTTCACGGCCTCCGCGGCTCATTATTTATCGGCGTGAGTTGTACGACTATGCTGAGTGCATCAATCTTGGCGTGTTGCTCAGGGGCCGCTTCGAAAAACTCGACAGGCTCGTAGATGGCGTGCTGAATGAGGTTCTGACTACTTGGCAAAAGCACGACGGCTCCTTCCGGACCCGCCAATTGTTCCTCGGCTGGGACAACGTTCCTATGCACCGTTGGGCGCAGGCGCAACTTTTTCGCAGTCTGTGTTTTCTCCTGTTTCGAAGCGGTCAGGCGGCAAATGCTGCCAGAGCTTAGGCTCACAATGTGCGGAATTTGCGGACAATTTAGCTACGAACGGCAAGCTCCGGTCTCGCGTCCCGAGATAGAGAAGATGGCACGCACTATAGTCCATCGCGGCCCAGACGACGAGGGCTACTACGTCAGCGGGCCGCTTGGACTGGGCTTCCGCCGCCTCTCGATTATCGATATCGAGGGCGGCCACCAGCCCATGTCCGACGCCACGGGATCGATTCGCGTGGTTTTCAACGGCGAAATCTACAATTTTCCTGAGCTGCGACGCGAGCTTGAGGGTTTCGGCCACGTCTTTCGAACCCGCTGCGACACGGAAGTGATTGTTCTTGGCTATAAGCAGTGGGGCGATGAGGTCCTCGACCGCCTGAACGGAATGTTTGCCCTGGCGATCTGGGACGAAAGGAACCGGCGGCTGCTGATCGCTCGGGATCCGTTCGGCATCAAGCCCATCTATTACAGAATCGAAGCCGGCAACGTATGGTTCGGTTCGGAGATTCGAACCATCTTGGCTACCGCGAAGGACCGTCCCGAGCCCGATCCCACGGCTCTGAATCTTTTCCTTCGTTATCGTTTCACTCCTTCGCCACACACGGTTTTCAAAGGCATCAGGAAGCTCGCTGCGGGAACAATGCTGATTTTCCAAGACGGCGGGTACAGGTTGCGGCGCTGGTACCGGTACCGTCCCCAGACATTTTGTGCCCCGAAATCTGAAGTCCAGGCCCGAGACGAACTAGTTGAAATCTACAAGCGCGCCGTCAAGCGTCACCTGCTCAGCGACGTGCCTCTTGGACTGCTGCTGAGCGGCGGCGTCGATTCAGCGCTGCTCCTAGCGCTCATGAATCTCTACGGAAATTCTTGGCGCACCTTCACGGTTGGTTACGGGAAAGTTTTCGCCGACGACGAACTCACGGACGCGATGCAAACGGCCGCCGTGTTCGCGTCTAATCATACGGAGGTCTTGCTCGACCGGCGGACCTTCGAGGAGTCGCTTCCGCGCGCCGTTGAGTTCATGGAAGAGCCGGTGGCGACGCCTTCGATTTTGCCTATGTTTCTTGTTTGCGAAAGAGCGCGGCGAGATGTCAAGGTCGCGCTCATCGGTCAAGGTCCCGATGAGCTATTCGGCGGGTATCGCCGCCACTTAGGAGTTCGCTACGGGCAGCTCTGGGCAGGCCTGCCCAAGTGGGTGCGAGGGCCGATCTCTTCCGCGGTCGAGACGCTGCCGAGGAATGAAACCTTGAAGCGAGGCGTACGCTCGCTGGACACGCCGGAACGCTTGCAAAGATATCAGCAGGTTCTTTCGCTCTTGCCTGGAGATCAGGTCGATGGACTTTTTAAATCGGACGTGTTGCCGCCCGCATCCGGTAGCGAAGCTCTGAGGTCCTGGGAGGAATTCTCAGATCTGATGGCCGAGACCGACGAGCTCGGCGGCCTTCAGTTTATCGAGCTGCGCTCGACCCTGCCGGATGAGCTGCTGATCTACGCCGACAAGCTCTCGATGGCCCACAGCCTAGAAGTACGTGTGCCCTATCTGGACAAGGAAATCGTCGAATACGGGGAACGACTTCCCGCAGGCTTCAAGGTGCGCAATGGTGCTGGTAAATGGCTGCACCGCAAAGTCTGCGAAGGCTTCCTGCCCGCTGTGATTCTCCGGCGAAAAAAGCGCGGCTTCGCCATGAATGTTGTGGACGAATGGTTCCAGGCCGCGCAATCGCGGAAAATGGAAGGAATGTTGCTCGATCCGCAGTCGCACATGTTCGATTATTTGCAGCCCGCCGCCGTCCGCAGGCTCCTCGAGCAGCACCGCTCCGCTGTCAGCGACCATCACAAAATTCTCTTTAGCCTGATCGTTTTGGAAGAATGGCTCCGTGCGAGCTTCGTGCCGGCGGCCTAGGTGCTACGGCACGCACACCTAAATTCATATTTCGATCTGGCACCTCGAAAGACGTTTTCATTGGGATCTGATGGAGTTTCTTCGTACCGCGAGCCTATTTTTGCTGACTTCAGAGTTCTTGCAACACCTCTTTCTGGATGGGCAATGACGGAATCTCCAGATGAGCTATTTACGGGAAGGCACTAATGCCGCCTCCGATTGCGACGGCTGTCTATACCTGTTTGATTCTGTTTCTTTTTTATCTGAACCGTCATTCGCAGAGACAAACCACGAAAGCACTTTGGCTGCCCGTGACGTGGCTGTTGATCAACGGTTCCCGGCCGATCTCATTTTGGCTGAACCCGGGAGTTCCTGATTCGGCGGAACAACTCCTCGAAGGGAGCCCCCTCGATCGGGCTATATATCTGAGCGTATTTGCAGCTGGCTTGATTGTCCTATTCCGAAGACGAACCACTGTGGCTCGCTTTTTACATGCTAACAGCGCCATACTTGTCTTTGTTCTTTACTGTGCCGTAAGCATCACTTGGTCTGATTACCCTCTCGTGGCCTTCAAACGTTGGATCAAATTTGTGGGCGATTTTGTGATGGTCTTAATTATCCTGACGGATACTTACCGATTCCACACCGTCAGGCGAGTTTTTGCTCGCGTTGCTTTTGTCCTCATTCCACTCTCAGTGTTAGTTATTAAGTATTTTCCCGAGCTCGGACGGCAGTACGACACATGGGAAGGAACACAACACTTTTGTGGTCTGGCGACTGACAAAAACATGCTAGGGATGACATGTCTGGTCTACGGACTGGGAATTTGGTGGCAATTTATTGCGCTTTACAGCGACAAGAAAGGTCCAGAGCGACTAAAGCGCCTCCTTCCGCATGCGGTTGTCCTTACCATGGTGTTTTGGATCTTCTGGATCGCAGATTCCATGACTTCTTTGTCGTGTTTCATCATAGCGAGTGGGCTGATCGTGGTAACGACCTTCAGTAAAAAGGCACGAAAGCCGGCGACGCTACACCTGCTGGTAGCAGCAATTCTGAGTGTCTCCTTTTCAGTTCTATTTCTCCAGGTCGGTGGAGGTGCTCTGGAAACTATGGGACGGAATCCCACGCTCACCGGTCGGACTGAGATCTGGGCGCACCTGATTCAGCTAAGTGCTAACCCGGTAGTGGGAACTGGCTTTGAGAGCTTTTGGCTGGGTGAGCGGCTACAAAGAATATGGGCGACATCGCAGTATCTTTTTGGAATTAATGAGGCCCATAACGGCTTTCTCGAGGTATTCCTAAATTTGGGTTGGGTAGGGGTGATTCTATTCACTGTACTCTTGGTCGCGGGGTACAGGAATGTCCTTGTGACGCTTCGCAAGGACCCAGATGCAGGGAGGCTCAAGCTGGCACTTTTCGTAGCTGCTGTTGTGTATAGTTTCACGGAAGCCGCGTTCAGAACCATGGCTCCAATTTGGACTGCTTTCCTCTTGGCGATCACGGCCGTGCCAGAAGCATCCTCAAGTCCCCATGTACTTTCAATGCCGGCGATATCGGTCGTCGAAACCCGAAAACTTACGTCGAATTACCCCAATGGCCGGCTGGTCGAAAGCGGGCGTGTACCTCCGTGCCTTGCGGCACCAAGGTTTAACCGGTAGATTGGTTGCTAGTCAGCCGAGTTCAAAGTTTTGGCAGCCCGCAGTCGCTGAGGCTTCTTTGCGGCTCGGGGTTAGGCGAGGTAAAATGAGACGCCGGTTTTTCTCCCTTATCTTGCTTTGTTTTTGCGTCCCCTGCTTTGGACAGCTTTGGTCGGGCATTCTCGCTCCCAGTCGAGCGATAGATTGGTCGAAGGCTGGGGTGCAAGGAGGCATCCCATCACGAACATGGACCGTTTGCAACACTAGTGCGTGTCAAATGGTAGCTACGTGGACCTCTGGTGACGGCAAGTCACCAGCACAAAGAAGAACCGACCTCGAGAACGCTGTCAACAGCGCCACCCCCCGTACAACAGTCCTCATTCCTGCTGGCAATTGGTCTATATCGGATACGATCCAGTTGATTGGCAGTGCTCATAGCTATGTAGCCATTCGTGGCATGGGTGCGGATCGAACAATTATTACGACAAATGGAATTTCCACGGGTTGCACCGGGGACAGTGCAGTATTCTGTTTCACGGCCAGCGACACTAGTGACAATGGTCCCCTTGGTTCAGGATGGGGTCCGAGCAACTCCGCTACCTGGTCCGCGGGGTATGCCCAAGGGACAAATGTAATTACACTCAACAGCACCGGGATGCAAGCTGGAAGCATGACCACCCTGGCTGTGGGTGATCCGATGACGCTGGATCAAATTGATGACTTATTCCCTGGCGATCCATGCGAAGCAACCGCCACGAGCCACACCGATGGCGGAGGAATATTCGTCAGCCACGTGACCAATTATGGGAGTAATGGCGAGGCCGGAGGGGCTCCACGGTATAGCGGCAACAACGGTGCATGCAATCAGGGGCGTGGTCAGCAGCAAATCGTGATCGTCACAAGTATCCACAATAACGGAAATGGCACATATAGCGTCGGCATTAATCCGCCTCTAGCCGATAACAATTGGAACAACCACTCTAACGCCAATCCGCAGGCGTGGTGGCCTAACGATCCCATCACCTTCGTTGGAGTTGAGGATGTGAGTGTCGTGCAGGCGTCTGGTCCTGCTCACGCGGTTTTGTTGCATAATTGTACAAATTGTTGGGTTAGTGGGATAAGGTCAGTTGGTCCAACCTTTAGGGATCATGTCGATATATACCAATCTGCTCACGCAACTGTTCAAAATAGCTACTTCTACTTTACTGGGTCAGGGCAGACTACCACTTACGGCGTAGAGACATTTCCAGCATCAGATTGCCTTGTCATCAATAACATCTTTCAGCAGGTGCAGGTACCCTACCCCAGCAATGGTACTGCTACAGGCTGCGTATTCGCTTACAATTTCGACGTTGATAACGTATTTCCCCAAACCGGCTTCCTTAGTCAGAGTGGCTACTCTCATGCTACCGGTGTTGAACGCATCCTATATGAAGGGAACATTGGTGCCGGAGTATATTATGATAACTTCCACGGCACCCATCCCTTAATAACCACGTTTCGCAACTATTGGAACGGAGATCAACAGAACCTTGGCATTCCGAGTTCTGCGCACGCGGAAGCCATAAACGCACAATCTCGTTTCAGCAACTCTATCGGAAACGTTCTCGGCAATCCTGCAGCGTCTAATAGTTACGACGGTCCGTATCCCATCTTTAACAATAGCCTTTATGGTTGTAATGGTCCTGGTCCCGGTGGTATTCAACCTTGCGGCTATGATGGGGGCCACCCGGGGCAAATCGGCGGTGGTGAAAACATTCCTTTCGACCCCTATACTCCGCAAACGTTGATGCGATGGGGTAATTTTGCCAATTGCAGCACTTCCGGTGGAGATGCCAAGTGCCAAACTAGTGTCTTTAGTACGACAGAAGTTCCCACTAGTTCCGTTCTGAATGCGGCGCAACAGCCTTTCGCAAACTTCATCCCGTCCTGCAACAGCGCTAGCTGCTTCGGTAATTACAAGTCGTTTTTCTTATCTTCTCAGCCTTCCTGGTGGCCTGCTGGCAAGCCTTGGCCTCCCATCGGTCCGGAAGTGACGGGCGGAAACCTCTATGCCTGCACAGCTGGTACCTACAACGCTTCTTATGTTCCGGCAAGCTCGCTGAGCGAGGCACAAACCCTTTGTGGCGGATCATCAGCAGCGCTGGTCGCGGGCGGTCGCGTCTATAGCAATCCTGCCTTGGACTGCTATTACTCCATGAGCGGAGCCATACCCAACGGGACAGGTTCAGCGCTGAATTTCAGTGCTGCGGCATGTTACGGGTCCTCGGGGGGTACTACCGGTGGCTTAAACCCTCCCTCGGGTTTGAGGGCGGTAGTTAACTGATGCCCAATAGTCATCGGACGGAGGAATCAGTAAGGTGAGGCGCCGCCTTAGTGGCTTTCGCCTGCTAAGGGCGTCAACCAGTACCGCGCAAGATGCTCCTGAAATTGACCCACGGGGTCTATCTGTTCATCGCAAAGCTGCCGGATAATTGAAATTTCTTGCCTCGCAGGTAAGCCAGTTGTGCGTAGCCAAGTGGAGACAGTTTCACATCTGCCCCGAATTGCTGTCGCCAAATAAAGAAAGTTTTACGAGTTCGCATCACTCTGGAATATTGTGAGTACGCTCGTCCGCACCGTTTACGATACCTTGGCACTGGTTTGTAGTTAAGTTCGCGCACATCTCCGAAGCATTGTTTCATCATTAGCCCAGGCAAGGCCAACATTCCCTCAGTTTCAGCTTGTCTGATTACGGCGATCATCATATGGAGGATCGGGATCGGTGTTGAGAATAAGTATTTTTGGGTTGGGCTATGTCGGTGCCGTTACTGCGGGATGTCTTGCCAATCAAGGATTCGGAGTCATAGGTGTCGACCCGGTCAGAACCAAGGTCGACATGATCAACGAAGGCGAATCACCGATAATCGAAGCCGAAATCGGCGAGATTATTAGCGCCAACGTCCACGCAGGACGACTCTGTGCCACTGAAGATGCCGGTGAGGCAATTCGAAACTCCGAGATCTCGTTTATTTGTGTCGGCACACCAAGTCAGACCAATGGAAACCTGGACCTTCGATACATCCGACGAGTATGTGAGGAGATCGGCCTTCTTTTAAAATACAAGCACTTACGGCATACCATCGTTGTGCGCAGCACGATTTTGCCGGGCACGATGCGAAACATTGTAATTCCCATTCTCGAAGAGACTTCTGGAAAGCGGGCAGGCATAGAATTCGGGATTTGTAACAATCCAGAATTCTTGCGTGAGGGCTCGGCCGTCACGGACTTTCATCTGCCACCCAAGACTGTGATCGGGGAAATTGATAAAGCCAGTGGCGATACATTGGCGTCGATCTATTCGCAACTGGAGGCGCCACTAATCCGAACCGACCTAGAAACAGCCGAGATGGTTAAGTATGTAGACAATGCTTGGCATGCGCTCAAAATCGGGTTCGCCAATGAAATCGGCAATGCCTGCAAGTCATTCGGCGTCGACGGGCACACCGTGATGAATATCTTTTGTCAGGACACAAAGCTTAATATTTCTTCGGCTTACCTGTTTCCGGGTTTTGCTTTTGGCGGGTCATGTTTGCCGAAAGACCTTCGCGCGCTGGCATACAAGGCAAAAAGCCACGACTTGCAATTACCGATTCTGAATTCAATATTGCCCAGTAACGAAATACAAGTTAGTCGTGGAATACAGCTAATAATGGAAAAGGGGTACCGAAAAATAGGCATCCTGGGTTTCAGCTTCAAGGCCGGTACAGATGATTTGCGCGAAAGTCCACTTGTCGAGGTCATTGAGCGGCTTTTGGGCAAAGGCTACGAGGTTCGTATTTTTGACAAAAATGTGTCAATGGCAAGTCTAGCTGGGGCGAACCGTGATTTCATTCTACATCGAATTCCGCATATTTCTCGGCTGATGGTTGATGATGTTGATGCGGTTTTGAGCCACGCGCAAACGGTTGTTATAGGTAACCAGGATCCAGATTTCCAGAGTGTCCCGGGGCGGCTGCGCAAGGACCAGTTTCTGGTCGATTTTGTCCGGACTACTGATCGGAAGAGCGTAAATGGCAACTATGATGGCATCTGCTGGTGAGGACTCGACGGTAAGAAACACGACCAGAACTCAAGTCCTCAGCTCACTAACATGATTTCTCGACTATATTGCTGGCTGGAGAAGAACGGCTACTGCGGCTAAGACTCCCTTTCTTAACAAACGCCACAAAACATTCCTATCGTTCTTTGCAGATCGCAATCTGCAAGGTTTGTCGATAGTGTCCAAGGCGACCTGCAAGGTTTGTCGATAGTGTCCAAGGCGACCAATCGATCAGGACTATGCGGGACTCCTCCAGCTACCCCTACTACCGCTAACATTTGAAGTGGTCCCTTAGCCAGACTCCACACTCCATTTCGAGCCACAATATTTGGGGATTGGCTGGCCTTTGTAAGGACTTGAGATAGACAAGAAAATAACCCGATGAGAAGAGTTCTAATCATCGTTGAAAACCTTCCGGTTCCTTTTGACACTCGCGTCTGGAAAGAGGCTTCCTCTCTAGTCGAGAGCAACTACGAGGTGACTGTCTTATGCCCCAAGGCTAAGGGCTACGAGGTGAGTCACGAAGTCATTGACGGAATTCATATATACCGGCATCCAATGACGAGAGAAGGGAATAGCCCTCTCGGCTATGTGCGCGAGTATGCGTTAGCGTTATTCTGGGAATGGGTCTACACTTGGTGGATATACTTCCGACGTGGATTTGACGTAATCCAGGGCTGTAATCCCCCTGACGATATTGTCTTCGTTGCGTTACCGTTCAAGCTATTTGGAATCAAGTATGTCTTCGATCATCATGACGCCAACCCAGAATTGTACCTCTCCAAATACGATAGACGCGGACTAGTCTACGCCATTCAGATTTATCTCGAACGGCTGACTTACCGCTTTAGTGACATAGTCATGTGCACAAACAGGAGCTACAGGCAGCTCGCTCTATCCCGAGGGCATGTCGATCCGAAAGATGTGTTCATTGTTCGGAACGGGCCCGATCGGCGAAAGTTCAAACTGGTCCAGAGCAATTCGGCTCTGAAATACGGCAAATCTTATCTTGTAGGGTACGTCGGTAACATGAGCGTTCAAGAAGGCATAGACATTCTTCTGGACGTCGTTTTACACATCAAGAAACTAGGGCGCGAGGACATTCACTTCACTTGTGTTGGCGGGGGGCCGGGGCTCCCGGGTCTTCGAGAGGCCGTACGGGACCGACAGCTCAGCGACATGATCGATTTCACCGGACGGGTTCCCGAAGAGCAATTGGTACAGATTCTTTCCACAGCTGATGTGTGCGTCAATCCCGACAAGCCTTGCGAAATGAATAACATGTCGACAATGATTAAGATAATGGAGTATATGGCGTTGGGTAAGCCAATCGTTCAGTTCGATTTGAAAGAGGGCCGATTTAGCGCTCAAGAAGCATCTCTATACGCAGACGTCAACAATCCAGTTCATGACTTTGCTACCAAACTTCTTTATCTGCTCGAGAACCCAGACCAACGAAAGAGGATGGGTGAGTTCGGACGCAGAAGAATCGAACAAGAGCTCGATTGGGAATATTCCGTCGCGCATCTGCTCGCAGCCTATGATCGGGCATTCAGCAAACGAGCAAGTGGTGGCTCATTCACTAATTCTTGTTCTGAGAGAACTGGCACAAGGGAACACCTACCCGTAAGATCTGCATCAAATGAGGAGTAAGCCTACCACGTGTAGGTCGAACAACCTCGAGTGCTCACGCTTGAAACCATTGTATCCTCCGCTGATTAAAGAAGAGTACTGAACGTAACCGCTCTTGCGCGTCACGGTCTTCCCTATTATCCGCTCCAACTGTGTTGAAGTGCGGCTTAAGATCAGCGGCATTGACCTTTGACCAAGTCGTGGCTGGATGCCGCGGCGTTTCGGAGCAGCGGCGCCGACTATAAGTAGGTAAGTAGGATATCGAAGTACCGGAAGCATCTCTTAACCTAAGGAGGGTCTATGAAACTCACACGTGTTGAGGCGGTAGAAAGTGAACGAAACAAAGAGGACCTTATTGTTATCACAGGGGCTGGTGGCTTCATCGGTGGCCACCTGGCCAAGTATTTCTACAACGAGGGCTTTCGCAATATTCGTGCGGTGGACAAAAAGCCGCTTGAGGAGTGGTATCAGTGCGTTACGGGCGTCGACAATATTCGCCTCGATTGCAGTCGAGAGGAAGCATGCGAGCGCATTTGTGACGGCGCTGTTGAGGTCTATAACCTCGCTGCCGATATGGGAGGCATGGGTTTCATCGAGCGCTTCCGAGTGGAGTGTCTTCGCAGCATTTTAATAAACACGCACATGCTAGAAGCAGCCTATCGGGCATCGGTGAAACGGTACTTCTTCGCTTCTTCCGCGTGCGTATATAACACATTACTTCAGCAAGATCCCTATGTTCGAGCGTTAAAAGAATCGGATGCATACCCTGCCATGGCAGAACGTGGGTACGGGTGGGAAAAGCTGATATCTGAGATGTTCTGCCAGGAGTATTGGGCAGAGAGGGGAATGAAGACATTCATCGCTCGTTTTCACAACGTTTACGGCCCGCAGGGCACCTGGGATGGAGGACGGGAGAAAGCACCGGCTGCAATTTGTCGAAAAGTCGCTGCGGCGATCGATAAAGGGGTAGAAGAGATCGAAGTCTGGGGAGATGGCACTCAAACCCGCAGCTTCATGTACATCACCGATTGTGTAAAAGGCATTGATATGATCACGCATTGTGAGGAATTGATCGCAACACCGACCAACCTTGGCTCCAGCGAGCTTGTGTCGATAAACGAACTAGTGGACAAGGTAGAAACAATTGCCGGAGTTAAATTAGCTCGAAAGTACGACCCAACAGCTCCGCGCGGCGTGGGCGGGCGCAACAGCGATAATACATTTATCCAGCAGGTCTTGCATTGGGAACCTAACACTACGCTCGATGTGGGCTTGGATGAAACGTACCAATGGGTCGCCGAGCAGTATTCGATGCGTAAAGAAGGCAAGCTTGTAGTGGCATAACCTCGATAAAACAAAACCATGAGTGTTGGATTGGTGCTCACTATATGCGAATAGCTTATGTTGCCAATTATCAAGGACCGACCTTACTAAAAAAGCGTCCCGTCGTGCTCAATCGGAGCATGTCGAATGCCGTCAAAATAGAATTGATTGCGAACAGTTTGCTCAACAGCGGAAATCACGTAGAGATCATCTCACAGGGAGAAGTGGTCGAATCAAAGCTCACGCTTTACCCTTCGTTCTCTGAACCTGAACTCTTTAACCCCCAAATTCCTGTATACTACGCGTCTTCACTGCCGGTGCGGCGCCTGAACGGCCTTTGGTCTAACAACGCGACCCTCGCTTTATTAAAAGCGCGGCATCGAGCTCAGGCGTACGACGCTGTGATTGTCTTCAATCTTAAAGGGCCCCAGCTCCAATGCGGGAAGTACGCACTTCGGCAGCTCGATCTCCCGGTTGTTTTGGAATACGAAGACGACGGGTTTGTTAACGTCGGTGGCGAGCAAGGCGGCGGAGCCCTGCAAAGGTATCGCGATCGGTCGTGCAGGAAGTTTCTGCGCATGGTTTCAGGATGCATGGCGGTCTCTCCACACCTTCTCTCGCAACTGCCAGCCGCTACTCCCAAGATGCTATTACGTGGCGTCGTGGGGGACGACCTTATTAGCACACGGGACACCCTGAATGAATCTAGGCGGAATTGGGTGTTATTTTCGGGCACACATATTCACTCCAATGGTATTGCTGAGCTTATACGTGCCTGGCCACAAGTTGGTATCCGGGGATGGGAGCTTCATATTACTGGTTATGGTCAACTCACAGATGAATTGCGGAGTATGGCGACTGAAGTCCCGGGTATTGTTTTTCACGGCTTAGTCAGCCGAGCCGAGCTGGTACGCCTAATGGCGCTGTCAAAGATATGTATCAATCCACACGCGGTGAGCCACACCCCCGGTAACGTGTTTGCTTTCAAGATTATTGAGTACCTTGCTACCGGTGCTCACGTCGTCACGACACCAATGGGAACCCTTGAGAACGATGTAGAACGTGGGATTACATATATGGACAATAACGATCCGACTACAATCGCTATGACATTGCGACATGTCATGCAGAATAACATATGGCTACGATCTGCCGCGGTCGATGTATGCGCACGATACGGTACCGCAAGGGTTACTAAAGATCTCACTAGGCTCTTAGACCAGGCTTTGTCTAGAAAGCAGTCTATACCGGCTGATACTAGTATGGCGGCACACCGCGCTGTCTAATAAGCATTGGTTGACATATTGGCAAGTGCTGAGAGAAAGGTTGTAGGCTATGGAAGAGGTGGTCATCGAATCGGGGCACTTAGAAGAGCAGTATTGGCGAGACCTGTGGAAGTATCGCCAGTTGTTTTACTTTCTTGCATGGCGTGACTTTTTAGTTCGCTACAAACAAACTGTCATAGGAATTGCCTGGGCCCTGGTGCGCCCGTTACTGACTATGTTGGTGTTCACTGTGGTCTTTGGAAGAATTGCCAAGCTGCCTTCCGAGGGTACAGCACCATACAGCCTTCTTGTATTCGCCGGCATGCTGCCGTGGCAGTTTTTTTCTAATTCGCTTGCGGAGGCTAGCAATAGCCTTGTTTTGAACCCCAATTTGATTTCGAAGATTTACTTCCCTCGTCTGATTGTTCCTGCGAGTTCGGTGATTACGAGCTTCGCAGATCTGCTGATTTCCTTCACGATCTTGATTGTCATGATGGCATGGTTCCAATATTTGCCCGACTGGCGCGTATTGCTCCTGCCTTTGTTTATTGGTGTGGGCTTTTTTGCGGCTGTGGGTGTTGGCGTGTGGCTCTGCGCTCTTAATGTGGAATACCGCGACTTCCGCTATATCGTGCCGTTCATTGTCCAGCTTGGGATGTATATTTCGCCAGTCGGATTTAGCAGTTCAACAATTCCAGCCAACTGGCGATTCGCATATTCGGCGAATCCAATGGTAGGAGTGATTGACGGCTTCCGGTGGGCACTTCTACGAGGTTCGGCGCGGCCCTATTGGCCCGGGTTGGTCGAATCAGTTGTGTTGACTGTCCTTTTATGTGCTAGTGGTACATGGTACTTTCGAAAGGTTGAACGTACCTTCGCAGACGTGATTTGAGGTAAAGCGAGAAGCTACGTATGGGCGACTGGGTCATCAAAGTTGAGCAGCTGGGAAAAGCCTATCGTGTCCGGCATGAGACGGGAGCGTATCGATACATCGCCCTGCGGGACGTGCTTGTCGAAAAATGTACGCGCCTTATCCGTAGCTCAGGTTTTGCCAAATCTGGTTGTGAGGAATTCTGGGCATTAAAGGACGTTTCCTTTGGTGTAAAGTTGGGGGAGGTGGTCGGAATTATCGGACGGAACGGAGCCGGTAAGTCCACACTGCTGAAGATTCTTAGCAGGATCACGGAGCCAACTGCAGGAAGGGTTCGCCTGAAGGGGCGCGTGTCAAGCTTGCTGGAGGTAGGGACTGGATTTCACCCTGAACTGACTGGCCGTGAAAACATCTATTTAAATGGCACGATTTTAGGTATGACTAAGAAGGAAATCGATCGCAAATTCGACGCCATCGTGTCGTTTTCGGGAGTCGAGAGATTCATCGACACACCCGTAAAGCGATTCTCTTCTGGCATGCAAGTCCGCTTGGCATTTTCAGTTGCCGCACATCTGGAACCCGAGATTCTGATTGTCGACGAAGTGCTTGCCGTCGGGGATGCCGCGTTCCAAAAGAAATGTCTGGGTAAGATGCAGGACGTTGCTGCGGGAGGTCGCACGGTGCTGTTTGTGAGCCACGATCTCGCTGCGGTAGAAAAGCTTTGCTCGAGAGCTATTCTCCTTGAAGCCGGGCGGTGTCAGGCAGATGGATCAACACCGCAAACTATTGCACATTATCAAAACAGCCTGGTCCATGCTGGCGCGGCGGATGTCGCCCAACGCAATGATCGTAAGGGAGAGGGCACCGTCAGATTCAGTAGAATTGAGACTCTCGACAACAACGAGCAGGGACGATCTGTCTTTCTGTCGGGACAACCGCTTCGGATCCGGATGTTCTACACGTCCAGTGACCCTCGTCTGCTTACTAACTGCCGAATTAGTGTTTCTGTAAGCAGTTGGGGAAAAGTCTATTTTCTTGCCTCTACCGAGCTCCACACGGACGAACCACTCACTCTTTCTTCCGAAGGTTTTATTGATTGTATCGTGGATGAACTACCGCTTAGCCTCGGTACTTACTATCTGAGTCCTTTCATGGAAGTGAACGGTGTTATCCAGGACTGGCTTGAGGGTGTGGCACCTTTTCACGTAGAGGATGGCAACTTCTACGGTACGGGAAAGGACTACCCGCAAGGCTGGGAAGGTAAAACCGTCCTGGTCAAGCACCGCTGGAGTGTGCCAACCGAAGCCTTGAGTAGCTCATCACAGGCTGTTTGATTCAAAGTAGCGCTTTAACGGGTGAAAATGGAACTTGCTCCAGTAGCCCTGTTCGTCTTTAATCGTCCACACCTGACTGCACGGGTTTACGAGCGCATCCGTGCTGCTCGCCCAAGGCGCCTGCTAGTGGTGGCAGATGGTCCGCGTCCTACACGTCCCGAAGAGGCGAATCTTTGCGAAGCCTCCAGGAGGATTGTTACTTCCCCAGATTGGCCGTGTGAGTTACTGGAGAATTTTTCTGAGCATAATCTCGGGTGCAAGAGGAGGATGTCGTCAGGTTTAGACTGGGTCTTTCGGCAATGCTCTGAAGCGATTATTCTCGAAGATGACTGCGTGCCATGCCCGTCGTTTTTCGAATTCTGCTCAGAGATGTTGGCTTATCATCGCAATGATTCTCGCATCATGCACGTGAGTGGGGACAATTTTCAAGACGGCAGACGGCGTGGCGCAGGAAGTTATTTTTTATCGAGATACCCTCTGACCTGGGGTTGGGCGAGTTGGAGTCGGGCGTGGCTTTACTATGATGTCAAAGTCTCATCATGGCCAAAGGCTTATCAAGAACGATGGCTAGAGTCTATCTTCGACAATCCATGTGAGCTACGGCATTGGGAATATGTGTTCGATGCCTTATATCGTGGACTGATTGACACATGGGACTACCAATGGGTGTTCGCGTGCTGGCGTCAAGGCGGGTTGTCAATCCAACCGAATGAAAATCTAGTGACAAACATAGGCGTGGGTGCGGATGCCACACATTTCAAAACTGGACATAGTACAGTTGGACTGCCAACTCACGAACTCGGCATGTGCGTGCATCCGGACCGAATTATCCGAGATGAGGAAGCAGATCGTTACACGTTCGCACAACACATCGCCGGCAATTCGCCAAACAGCGGTGGTAACTGGCTCTTAATGGCGAGGCAGCACCTCGCTCTGCGAAGCAGGATCCGACGAATGCTTCCACGGTCGTTGCGATACATGCGCATGCGCTGGCAGGCGTGACCAGAAAACGTAGATTCGTTGTTGCGTTCTTAACATGCTCTGCCTTGTTTCTCGTGTTCACTGTTATAGTGTCGGGCATTCGAACCAATAATATTGGGGTGCCTTACGACGGCAGCGATCCGGTTCTATATGACAACGATGAGGCAGTTGATATGTACACTGACGAATTTCTCCTCGCCTTAGCATCACTTGGCAGGATTCAACTCAAAGGGATGATCACATCGAGCCCGGTCACCCCATATGATCCATATGTGACAGTGCAAAACTACGAGCGGGATGTTGCGGACCGAGCGGAACTTGCTGCCAAAGCTGAGGCTAGCGGATTTTCGAACATTCCGCATCGAGTACGAGGGCCGATGGGAAACTTGCAAAAACCCATCTCAGAGCACATCGAGGATACCAAGCCCATTGGTTCAGAGGGAAGCTGGTTGATTGTGGAGGAGGCCCGAAGGGCAACTCCAGAGCATCCGCTCGTTGTCGTTGTTGGCGCACCTTTAACAGCAGAAGCTGACGCCTATCTTTTGGATCACTCGATCGCTGACAGGGTGATTGTTGCATGGCTGGGTGGTCAAGCTATACGACCGAGGTTGGGTTCGTACAGCAGGATGAACCTTTGCGAGTACAATGGCTGGAGCGACCCCTGGGCTGCATATATCGTTCTGCAGAAACTTCGGCTTGTTGAATTTCCTCTTAACATGGGTCTACCGAACGTTCCGAAGCGACAAATTTTAGCTCTACCATCCAGTCCCCTACGTGACTACATGTACAAGAAACATCATCCAACGAACTCAGATCCCCGTGATGTTGACGGAGACGGACCGCCAGCAATCAGCATGATGCGTTCAGACTACGCCCTAACCGTCAGACGTGTTGCTTTCAACAAATGGGTGCAGTGTAACGGACACGATGTTCCCGAGTTCAAGGTGGCACCCGAAGGACAAGTGTGGTTCGTCTTGAGATCCGATCAAGCGGTTGCAACTGAAGAGTGGTGGCGCACTATGCGCCTCGCACTAGCACATTAGCTTTCCATATTCTCGCCCTTCATACGACCATTTTGGAGGTCCTTAGACCGCCTTGCGGCGTACACAAAAGGTAGGCGTAGTAATGCACACACGATCACCCGAGGTCAGCATCGGCTTGCCAGTCTACAACGGGGAAAAATACCTCACAAATGCACTAAACAGACTTCTCGGCCAAGAGTTTAGCGACTTCGAATTGATCATTTCTGACAATGCCTCGACCGATGGAACTCAAGACATTTGTCGTCTTTTCGCTGGGAAAGACCGTCGCATCCGTTATTTCCGTAACGAGAAGAACATTGGCCTTGCTGCCAACCACAATCGCACATTCGAACTTTCAAATGGTAAGTACTTCAAATGGGCTGCCCATGATGATGACTTCCCCAGCACTATGCTGGCACGTTTCGTCAAGGAATTCAGAGGAGCACCACCCTCCGTTGCCGTCGTCTACTCCTATTGGGAATATATCAATGAGCGCGGAGAAGTCGTGGGTATGAACTCGGACAGAGTCCACAAGAAAAGTGCGTGGCCACACAAGCGCCTTGGGCACCTCCTGAGACACATCCACATGTATAACTCGCCATATGGTTTGATCCGCGCTAGTATGCTGCGTAAGACACAGCTCCATGGTCTCTATCCTGGTTCGGATTATGTACTAATGTCTGAGCTGGCTATGTTAGGAAGGTTTGTTGAGATACACGAGCCGCTGTTACGAATTCGACAGCACCCAGGCCGGACATTTACAGCAAACACAACTGAGCACAAGCTACGTGAGCTGTTTGCTCCGGGAGAGGGACAACACTTTTCGTTTGTCAGTATCAGGACACGAATGAAACTGGAGGTCGTCCGTTCAGCGTTAATGCTGCCCCTCAGGCCGAGAGATAAGCTTCTGTGCACGGCCGTTGCGCTTGTCAAACCACACTGGGAGGACTTTAGAGCATATGGTGGTAAGCAGAAACACAAGGTATTGAAATGGTTTCACCTTTCGGGCGTGCATATGCATGATGCAAAGGAGTGATCCCTGATCTAGCAATGCACGAAGGTGTCATGACGTTATTACAGAGCGGAGAAATGATGCAGGTGAATAGCATGGGGAATGCCGTAAACGCCTCGCAGGTGCACTTGCGAGCCGGCGACTGGGTGGAGGTCCGCTCCAAAGAAGAGATTCTGCGAACACTAGATAAAAAGGGTCAGCTCGAAGGCCTCCCATTCATGCCGGAGATGTTCAGGTTCTGCGGGAGACGCTTTCGCGTGTACAAAAGCGCTCACAAAACATGCGATACGGTATACGAATATAAGGGGCGCAGCATGACAAACGCGGTCCATTTGGAGGACCTTCGCTGCAACGGCGTTTTGCATGGCGGTTGTGAAGCATCGTGCCTTATCTTCTGGAAGACAGCATGGCTAAGAAAAGTTGGGGGCGACAGCGACAATCCGAGTGTGGCGGATCAACAGTTAACTGCTGGGGAACAACGCTCAAGAGGATGTACTGAGGCCGACGTATTGGCCGGTACACGCAGATCGACTAGTGATGAATCCGAGCCTTGTTATGTTTGCCAGGCGACGGAGCTGCCAGCTGCAACAAAGCCATTGCGCTGGTGGGCGTGGAGGCAGTACGCCGAGGACTACAGCTCAGGAAATGTTGCCGTTGGAAGAATTATAAAGAGTTTTGCCTATATGGCTTACCGACATGGCCTCGTCAATTTAGGGATAGGCATTGGTCCAGCACTTATGTGGCTTTATGACAGGGTCCAAAGTGTCAGGCGAGGAACTCCGTACCCTCACAGGAATGGGAGGTTGCCAATAGGTGCTCGCACTCCGGCAAACAGTCTAGAGCTAATGCCCGGTGAATGCGTTCGGGTGAAGAGCTTTGAAGAAATTCGCGTCACTTGCGACGTCGAAGACACGAATCGCGGAATGAAATTCGACGCAGAAATGGTTCCCTACTGCGGCGGAACATATCGAGTTCTCAAGCGCGTCAGTAGAATTGTCAATGAAAAGACGGGCAAGATGCAGATCATAAAGAACCCATGCATAATTTTGGAGGGCGTTGTTTGCCAAGCACGATTCTCAAGTTGCAGGCTTTTCTGCCCAAGGAATGTCTATCCATACTGGCGCGAATGCTGGCTCGAGCGTGTTAACCCGGATGCTGCGCCAAGGAGGAGTCCCAGCTAGTTGCTTGTACGTTGCAAGAGCCGTAATTACGTTTCCGCCTTCGTCACCACGTTCCTCAACAAATAAAGGCTGAACATGATCATCACTCGCACTCCACTTCGCATTTCATTCTTTGGTGGCGGTACTGATTACCCGGTCTGGTCCCGTGAACATGAAGGAGCTGTACTGGCGACCACGATCGATAAATGTTGTTACATAACGTGTCGATGGCTCCCCCCGTTCTTCGAATATCACAGCCGAATCTCGTATTCGAAGGTAGAGAACGTCAACACCAATTCCGCTGTTGAGCATCCGTCCGTGCGCGGTTGCCTGCAACTGCTAGGAATTGATGATGGCATTGAAATCCATCACGTCGCTGACCTTCCGGCCAGAACCGGGCTAGGCACTAGTTCGGCTTTTACGGTCGGTCTTTTACTGGCGCTTTATGCACTGAAGAATCAGATGCGTGACAAATACCGACTAGCCGCAGACGCGATCCGCGTCGAGCAAGAGCTCCTTGGAGAAGCTGTAGGCGCACAAGATCAGGTGAGTGCAGCATATGGGGGTTTCAATCGCATTAACTTTGAAAGTGACGGTTTAATCGAGGTGAAGCCGCTATTTGCTCCGCCAGGCAGACTGGCGGAACTCGAGCAGCACCTTGCACTCTATTTCACGGGATTCTCCCGTACGGCCTCGGAAATCGCAAGAGAACAGATCCGAATGACACCTCATCGGACCACAGAATTGGAGTCGATGTACCAGATGGTGGGGGAGGCCGAGGCTATCCTGATGAACCAATATTGTCCAATTAACGAATTTGGCAGACTGTTGCATGAAGGTTGGAGGCTCAAGAGAACATTAACACGAAGTATCACAAACTCCAGCATAGATGAGATTTACGATGCTGGAATTAGTGCCGGGGCCCTCGGTGGCAAGCTTTTGGGAGCAGGAGGCGGTGGGTTTATGTTGTTTTTCGTTCCTCCAGAATGTCGCCGAGCACTAAGACTGAGACTACAGAAGCTTTTGTGTATACCGTTCTCCTTTTTCAAAAGGGGTAGTCACGTAGTTGTCTATGAACCTGACGAGATATATGACCGTTCTCTATCCGATGAGCGTGGATTGGTGTATGGAATATCAGGCGATACTGCAACTCGACCGTTTAGTCCGCCGCGCGTTGCAGAGGCCAACGTAGCATGCCAAAAGATCCAACAGTGAACACTTAACATTCTAGCCAGTCTTGTTCCTGTTCACTCATTCCAGCCGGCGTCGTGATGTCATTTTTGAAGACGAACCCTATTATTTTGGATGCAGCTCACAACTAATGCAGAGAACCTCAAAAGCCTGCCTGCTGAAAATATTTAACCAAGACCAAAGATGACGACGACGAGAACGGCATTCGTAACCGGTGCAGAAGGATTCATCGGTTCTCATCTCATTAACTTCCTCGCGGCGAAGGGTTGGCACGTGATCGGCGGATACCGCGCTCCAGGAGCCACTGTTTTTCCGAAGTCCCGGAACCTGGTCTTAGTTCAGTGTGATTTACGAAATCCACAACGTGTGACCCGGCTCCTTAACGAGTACCAGCCAACGTACGTTTTCCATTTGGGAGCGCAGAGCTTACCGACAGTTTCGTGGGAAGATCCCATCGGTACGTTCGAATCTAATATTATGGGCTCGCTATACTTACTAGAAGCCATACGGTATATGCGGCGGCCCCCTGTGCTTGTGTCCGCCTGTTCAAGCGCCGAGTACGGGCAAGTACCGGCGTCTGCAATACCTGTTATAGAGGAACAACCACTTCGGCCATTGCACCCCTATGGTATCAGTAAGGTATGTTTGGACCTCCTGGCGAGAGAGTATTTCGTAGATTACAACGTTCCGACCGTTAATGTGCGGCTTTTCAATACCACCGGTCCAGGAAAGACAAATGATGCTCCGTCAGATTTCGTTCGCCAGCTAATCCGAATCAAGAAGGGACTGCAGCGACCCGTAATCGAAGTTGGCAACCTAAATTCACGGCGTGCTTTTCTTGATGTGAACGACACCGTACGTGGATTTTACCTTGCTGCTTTGAAAGGACTAAAAGGGGAGGCTTACAACCTCTGCGCGACGACGACGCACAAGATCGGTGATCTGCTTCACACCGCGATGCGGCTGTCAGGGGTCAAAGCACGGGTCCACCGAGCCCAACATTTGATGCGTCCTTCGGACGAAAAGGTTATTTTTGGAAGCACGGAGAAACTGCGCAAGCATACCGGTTGGAAACCGACATTGACGATCGAGGAAACGTTAAGGTCCATGTTGTCTTTCTGGGATAGAAGCGATTCATAGTCAGGCCATCAGCCCATCGTCATGCAAGTGGTAAACAACTACGCTCGTTCCTATTAAATAGATTCGGCACAGTAACGTACTCCAATGAAGTCGAAAACCGAGGCGATTTCGGTGATAGCAGCGAAAATGAAAGCTGTCTTGTTGATTGGGGGCCTAGGAACCCGGTTACGCTCAGTACTGCCATGCACGCCCAAAGCACTTGCAGCGGTCGGAGATAAGCCAGTGTTGGAATTCCTGGTTCGGCAGTTGCGTAATCAGGGCATTCGTCGGCTGGTTATGTGCTCCGGATACCTTGCAGATCAGATAGAAGATGAGTTTGGCGATGGCCGGGCGTGGGACGTACTGATTGAGTACTCCCGGGAAACAGAGCCGCTCGGTACTGGAGGTGCACTGAAGTTCGCTCAGCCCCTTGTTCGAGAGGATTCCGAGTTCTTGGTATTGAATGGGGACTCGTTTTTGGAAATCGAGTTCGCAAAGCTCATTAGATTTCACTTGCGGCAAAGCGCCCTGGCGAGTGTTGCCGTTGTCCGGGTGGACAATGCATCCCGCTATGGAACGGTACAAGTCGACGACAATAACCGGTTACGCGGCTTTTCTGAAAAAACTGGACTAGAAGCGTCCGGCCTAATAAATGCTGGGGTTTACGTGTTCAGCCGCACTATTTTCGACTATATCCCGGATGGCCCGTCGAGTCTTGAGACGGACGTATTTCCGCGCCTTCTCGATCGGGAATTCTACGCGCTAGAGCAGCAGGGAATGTTTATCGACATCGGCACTCCTGATGATTACGCACGCGCGCAGACCCTATGCGGACAGCTCAGTACTGCAGCGTCACGTAGGCAAGCTAGGTTCCAAACTGAATGACTCAATGACACACTGCAATGTTTTCGAACAGGCTGCCCGTCGTTCGATCGAGGCATCAATTCGTGTAAAGCAGCAGCTACTCAGCGATAGCGGAATCATATCGACAGTGACCAACGTTACCGAGGTCCTGCTTGAGGCACTCCAGCGCGGGAACAAACCATTGCTCTTTGGCAACGGAGGCAGTGCCGCGGATGCTCAGCATATAGCCGCAGAACTCGTCGGTCGTTTCGCTTTCGACCGGTGCCCTCTTCCAGCATTAGCTCTATCTGTGAATTCGTCCTGCCTTACTGCTATAGGAAATGACTACGGTTTCGAGTTCGTCTTCGCGCGCCAGATTCAAGCTCTCGGTCATGCAGGTGATGTAGCTATCGGTATTTCGACCAGCGGCAATTCGCCAAATGTTGTGTGCGCTCTAGAAAGAGCCAAAACCATGGGCCTGCACACGGTCGGATTTACTGGTAGAAGGGGTGGCAAGTTAAAAACACTCGTGGATCACTGCATTTGTGTTCCCTCCGAGGAAACTCCGCGCATCCAGGAATGCCACATCTTAATCGGCCATATCATTTCTGAGCTCGTGGAACGAGCGATCTTCTATGAGTAGAGCAGCATTTCTCGATCGTGACGGTGTTATCAATAGGAAAGCGCCGGATGGCGAGTATGTGACTCGCTTGGAAGATTTTATGATTCTTTCCGGTGTACCCAAGGCAATTACTATGCTGAACAAAGCAGGGTTTCGTGTAATCGTGGTGAGTAATCAGCGCTGTGTTGCCAAAGGATTGATTACCATCACCGGGTTGGAGATGCTGCATCAGGGAATGTGTGATGAATTGGCGACAGCTGGCGCCATGATTGATGGTGTGTATTATTGTCCACACGAAGAGCTGCCGCGCTGCAATTGCCGGAAACCAGCTCCCGGCATGTTATTACGAGCAGCCGAGGAACGTCATCTAGACCTCAAAATGTCGTGGATGATCGGTGACTCAGAAAGCGATATACAGGCGGGTAAGAACGCAGGTTGCAAAACGGCTAGAGTTGTTGGTCAGGACCGAATCGCCGATAGTATCGCTGATGTGACCGCGCTTAGTCTTGTCGAAGCTATCCACCGGATATTTCAGCGGGAGGGGATAATTGCAGTACCGGTGGACGGCGACGGGGAGGCGGTCAGCTGATCGGGGGAAGGCGGCTTACGCCCTGACATCGCTTAGCGAGCGGAGCCGAGAATTCAGGATGAAATACCATGAGACCAAAATAGCGGGAGTTTTTGAGCTTGAGCTCCAGCCCAATTGCGACGAACGTGGTTTTTTTGCTCGCAGCTGGTGCCAAAAGGAGTTTGAGAGTCACAAGCTAAATCCGAGGATGGTACAGTGCAACGTCTCATTTAATGCGCGGAAGGGAACGCTACGCGGTATTCATTACCAAGCTGAACCCTACCCCGAGGCGAAGGTTGTGCGCTGCACCATGGGAGAGATTTACGATGTTGTCGTCGATCTGCGGTCACAGTCTCCCACCTTTAAGAATTGGGTGGGAGTGGTCCTCTCAGCCGTGAACCGACGCATGATTTACGTGCCGGAGGGATGTGGACACGGCTTCTTGACACTGGTGGACAATACCGAAATTTTTTACCAGATGTCGGAGTTTTACCATCCCGATTTG
>Ga0126373_10000364_pt1 | contig 29985 bp, 25 predicted proteins | sample PanSoiMetPlot_11_FD_92545 | JGI IMG/M metagenome (GOLD analysis project Ga0126373, IMG submission 92545) | Tropical forest soil microbial communities from Panama - MetaG Plot_11 | ecosystem: Environmental > Terrestrial > Soil > Tropical forest > Bulk soil | place: Panama | collected 2016-02-17 | reverse complement strand
GGCCCTAGACTTGGCACTCAGGACTTGGGAGTGCCAGGGAGGTGACGCGTGCTCGACGACCGGAAGCTCGCGGTCCTGCGCGCCATCGTGGAGGATTTCGTCTCCACGAACGAGCCGGTCGGCTCGAAGTCCCTGGTGGACCGCCACAACCTGGACGTGTCCCCGGCCACGATCCGCAACGACATGGCGGTCCTGGAAGAGCAGGGCTTCATCGTCCAGCCGCACACGAGCGCAGGCCGGATCCCGACCGACCAGGGCTACCGGCTCTTCGTCGACAAGCTGTCCGGAATCAAGCCGCTCTCCATGGCGGAGCGCCGCGCCATCGAGTCGTTCCTGATCGGCGCCTACGACCTCGATGACGTCGTGTTGCGAACGGTGCGGCTGCTCGCGCAGCTGACCAGGCAGGTGGCGGTGGTCCAGTACCCGTCGCTGACCAGGTCGACGGTGCGTCATATCGAGATGGTCCAGCTGACGGACCGGCGGCTTCTGCTCGTCCTCATCACCGACACCGGCCGGGTTGAGCAGCGGACCGTCGAGCTTCCAGCCCGGATCGCTGACGATGCGATCACCCAGCTGCGCGCGCTGCTGAACGCGTGCCTGGATGGTCGCAAGCTGGCCGACGTCGCCTCGATCGTCGCCGAGCTGCCCGACCGGGTGACCCCGGTGGACCGGCCGAATGCCGCCGCGGTGTTCTCGGTCATCGTGGAGACCCTGGTTGCCCGGCACGAGGAGAGGGTCGTGGTCGGCGGCGCCGCGAATCTCACCCCAGCGGATTTCTCCCGGGGATTGCGCGAGGTGCTTGAGGCGTTGGAGGAACAGGTAGTCCTGATGCGCCTGCTGGGTGAGTCGGGTGACCAGGAAGCGGTCACGGTGCGCATCGGGTCGGAGAATGATGTGCAGGAGCTGCAGAGCACATCGCTGGTGGCAGCCGGTTACGGGACAGGCGACCGGGCGCTGGCGAGGCTCGGAGTCCTCGGTCCGACGCGGATGGACTACCCGACGGCGATGGGAGCGGTGCGCGCGGTGGCACGGTATGTGGGACAGATCCTGGCGGAGTCATAGGAATGCCGGTGGCGAACGACTACTACGGGATTCTCGGTGTGCGCCGGGATGCGGGCCCGGAAGAGATCAAGAAGGCGTACCGCCGGCTGGCCCGCGAGCTGCATCCCGACGTGAACCCTGACCCTGCCCTGCAGGAGCGGTTCAAGGAGGTCACGCAGGCGTACGAGGTGCTGTCCGACCCGGAGAAACGCCAGATGTACGACCTCGGTGCCGACCCCTTCGCGAAGGCAGGCGCTGGCGCCGGCGGGTTCGGCGCGGCCGGCTTCCCGTTCAGCGATCTCGTCGACGCGTTCTTCGGCGGCGGGGCCGCGCCGCGCGGCCCGCGCAGTCGGGCCCGGCGCGGGCGCAACGCGACCATTCGGGTCGACCTGGACCTGGCCGAGTGCGCATTCGGCACGACCAGGGAACTCGTCATCGACACTGCTGTGGTCTGCCCGACCTGTTCCGGCGAGGGCACCGCGCCCGGCACGCACGCGGTCACCTGCGACATCTGCCATGGTCGTGGTGAGGTCAGCCAGGTCACCCGGTCATTCATCGGCCAGATGATGACGTCTCGGCCCTGCCCCGCCTGCGGTGGCTACGGCACGGTGATCCGCAAGCCGTGCCCCGAGTGCGACGCAGACGGCCGGGTCAGGACCCGGCGCACCATCAAGGTCCGGATCCCGGCCGGGGTCGAGGACGGTACGCACATCCAGCTCGCGGGCGAGGGCGAGACCGGTCCGGGCGGCGGGCCGCCGGGGGACCTGTTCCTGGAGATCGTGCAGCGGCCGCACGCGATCTTCGAGCGGCAGGGTGACGACCTGCACTGCACCGTGACGATCCCCATGGTGGCGGCGGCGCTCGGCACGACGCTCACCGTGAACACGCTGGATGGGCCTGCCGATCTCGATATCCGTCCGGGGACGCAGTCCGGCCAGGCAATCCCGATGTTTGGGCGCGGCACCGAGCGGCTGAATAGCACTGGTCGCGGGGACCTCATCGTCCACGTCACCGTCGAGACGCCCGCCAAGCTAGAGCCCGAGCAGGAAGAACTGCTGCGCCAGTTCGCCAAGCTCCGCGGGGAGGAAGCGCCGCCCGGCAAGTTTGCGCCGGGTCAGCAAGGCTTCTTCTCCCGGCTGCGCGATGCGTTCAACGGGCGCTAGCGGCCGCGGCACCCCGCGCGACCGGGCTGGCGCGCCCTGAGGCCGCCGGTCTTCCTCGCTCAGACGGCCGACCTGGCCGCCGACCGGATCGTGCTGGGCGGTCCGGAAGGCCGCCACGCGAGCATGGTCCGGCGGCTGGCCGCCGGCGAGCGGGCCGACATCACCGACGGCGCCGGTCACGTCGCTGAGTGCGTGGTCGCGGCAGCCCGGCCTGGCGAGCTTGATCTGACCGTGGTCGCGCGGCGGACGATGCCTCCGCCGCAGCCGCGGCTGGTGGTGCTCCAAGCGATTCCCAAGGGCGACCGGGGCGAACTCGCCGCCGAGCTTCTCACCGAGGCTGGGGTCGACGTCATCGTGCCGTGGGCGGCCGACCGGTGCGTCGCTGTCTGGCGCGGTGAGCGCGCGGCCAGGGGACTCAAGCGGTGGGCCGCAGCCGCGCAAGAAGCAGCCAAGCAGAGTCGGCGCGCGTGGTTTCCCGAGGTCACCGTGCAGGCGGATCTCGCGGCGGCGGTCGGCCGGATCCAGGCCGCGGCGCTGGCGATCGTGCTGGACCCGGACGCTAACCGTGACGCTGGCAGCCTGCAGCTGCCTGCGAGCGGCGACATCGTCGTGGTGGTCGGTCCCGAGGGCGGCATTACGCCTGCCGAGGACGAGTCGATCCGGGCGGCGGGAGCGGTGGCGGTCGCCCTGGGGCCGACGGTGTTGCGCGCCTCGACGGCCGGCGTCGTCGCGGCCAGCGTCGTTCTCAGCCGTACCGCCAGATGGCAGTCAGACGCCACGCTCTAGCGGTTCGAGCAGTCAGCCCGCTGCCCGATGAGCCGGCCCGCGGCGGCACCGAGTACGCCGATCTGTTGGCATGCGTAACAGTTGCCCGATCTCTGCCGTTTGGATAGATAGGGGACCGGTATGCAACATCGTCTCTGCGACGCAGGAGGAAGCTGCATGATCACCGTTCCAAAGCGAGCGCGGCGGGCCCTCATCGCCAGCGCGGCGACCGGGCTAGCCATTGCACTGGCAGCCCCGGCAGCAAGCGCGCTAGCTGACGGTCACGGCGCGACCGCGAGCCAGAGCCAGGGCAAGCAGGGCAAGCACGTCGGCCAGGCTCCCACGCCCAAGGCTCACAAGTCCCATCTCAAGGTGACGGGCTGAGCAGTTGTTGGCCGACGTGAGGCGGCTGGTGCGCGGCCCGTTCACGCGCATCGGCCGCCGCGGCCCTCGTGCCGGTTCTGGCGCACTAGCGGCGCTGTGTGCCGGTGTGCTGGCTGTCTCGGTTGCCGGATGCGGCGCGCCTGGGCAATCGGCGGCTGGCGCGCGGGTCGTCGGGCCCGTTCGGGTGAGCGGGGCGGAGCTAGCCCGGCTGCCGCGGGCGACGACGTATACGAAGATCCTGGCGGCGCCGCTGGACTCATCCCCGTCGGCGGTCACCGGGGGGCTGGTCGTACATCCGCATGCCGACGAGGTTCTGTACGCCGGGCCGGGCAAGCCGCCGGTCGGGGTGCTCCCGGCCACCGAGCTGGGCAGCCCGACCTGGGTGCCAGTAGTCCAGCAAACCCCGGGGTGGGACCGGGTGCTGCTGCCCGACAAGCCCAACGGCGCTACCGGGTGGATCTACACCGGCGCGTCCGGGCCGCGGCTGGACACTGCTCGCACCGGCTACCTGGTGCGGATCTGGGTCGGCGCCCGCAAGCTCAGCCTCTACGACAACGGGAAGACGCTCGGCACCTGGACGGTTGCGGTCGGCGCGCCCGGCACGGTGACGCCCACCGGACGGACCTTCATACTGGCCCTGCTGAGCCCCGATCCCCCCACCTACAGCCCGCTTATCCTGCCGTTGGGGTTCCACTCCGCCACCCTGGACACCTTCGGCGGCGGTCCCGGCACGGTCGCCTTGCACGGCTGGCCCGACCCGTCGGTTTTCGGCCAGGCAATCAGCCACGGCTGTGTCCGCGTCCCCGCCACCGCACTCAGCGCACTTTCCAAGGTGCCCCTTGGGAGCCTGGTCCTGATTAGCTCGTAACGCACGCAACATCGCCTGGCTCAGCCGTCGAAGAGCGGGCCTTGTCGGCGCAGCCGTCAGGGATTATCAGCGACGGCTGCGCGTGGCGGAGGGCGTCTGCTTCGTCAGCAGCCCGATGTCTTGGTCAGCACCGGGCCAGGGCTGGGGCTGTTGACCGGTGGCGGTGGCGGTGCCAACGACGGGGCCGGACTCACCGGAGCTGACGTCGTGCTCGCGTCGGGGGACGGCGATGACGTGTCCGTCGAGGTGGATGAGTCGCTCGGGCTCGGAGCCGGGCTCGTGCTGGTGCTCGCACTCACCGGCGGCGGGGGCGCGGACGTCGGCTGTCCGGGCTTCGGCGACTTCGGCTTGCAGGATGGCGAGGGAGCCGAACTCGAATTTCCGGAGCCGAGTGCCGACCGGGTCCCGCCGTTGTGCTGGGCACCGATACCCGGCGCGCCCGAGTGGCCACCGTTCCTCGGGCCGCCGCCGGACGGTGAGGTCGACGAACTGCTCGGGAAGATCGCGGTCGAGGCGTCGATCGCCACGTACGTGCCGGCCGCGACGATGAACATCACGACCGCCATCGCCGCCAGTGGCCGGAGCAAGCCCTGCGCGCGAGAGCGATGCCGACCGGGCGCCTGCGTCGGCGCGAACCGCTCGCCGACGAGCCGGAACCAGTCGGCCACCCTGTAGAACGCGTCCTGCAGCCAGGCTGGCGCGTGCATGATGACGTCAGCAAAGGCAGCCTGCGCCCACGCGCGAGACGACCTGGGCTGCCGCAGCCTGGCACGGATGCGTTCGAGTCCGTCACCATGCGGCTCTAGTGAATCGGCCGCGGCGTGCAACGCAGCCCGCAGGCCTGCCTCGTACTCTGCGTGCGCGCTCATGCGTCGCGCTCCAGAACTGTTCGCAGCGCCTGCATGGCCCTGGCAGTGTGGCTTTTCACGGCTCCACGGCTGATCTGCATGGCCTCGGCGATCTGGGCTTCCGACATATCGGCGTAGAACCGTAGCACCAGCGCCTCGCGCTGTCGCGCCGGGAGTGATCGCAGGGCGGTAATCACGGCCGAACGCTCGAACAGGGCAATCGCACCGTGCTCAGCGCTGGGCATGTCGGGAGGTGGCTTCGGCAGATTCCGGTCGACAACAAGGCGATGCCGCAGAACAGAACGTGATCGATTGACTACCGACTGGCGTAGGTAGGCGAGCGCCTTCTCGTTGTCACGCAGGCGGTGCATGCCGCGATGCATGGCAACGAACGCGTCCTGCACTACTTCCTCCGCAGTTCCTTGATCACGGACAAGGAGCGCCGCGAGCCGTACCAGCGACCGGTAATGCGCGCTGTACAGCTCCGTGACGGCCCTGTCGGCATCCGCCAACTCCCTGTCGGCATCAGCGCCGACGGTGACAGAGACCAGCGGGATTGGCGCCACCAACGTCTCGGTCACGTCAGTTGGACGCGCAACTACGTCTGATGGTTGACTCGCGGTTATTCGCGAGTGTTGCGACAGTGCGTCGCTAAACCCTGCTTCCAAGCCGCTTCCATTCCCCCCACACCCACTTAGCCGCGCGCGAGCGCGCGCGCGCTACCAGTCCCTGAGCGACGGAATGCCAGCAGCTGGCGGGGCCCTGCCCCAGGGGGGAGCTGCACGCGGGTTCGCAGCATTGCAACCATATATGTCCGTGACCGTCATAGGGTGCAAGACGTTAAGATCCCTCCGTGCCTGATTGCTTGTTCTGCGGTATCGCGTCGGGCGATACACCCGCGACGGTCGTATCCGCAAATTCCCGCACAATTGCCTTCCGCGATATCAATCCGCAGGCGCCGGTCCATGTCCTGATAATCCCGAGAGCCCATCACGCGAACCTGGCTGAGCTGGGGGCAGCAGGCGATGACCTGCTGATTGACCTTGTCGCCCACGCCAGGCAGGTGGCCATTGATGAGGGCGTCGCCGACACCGGCTACCGAGTGGTCTTCAATACCGGTCCGCAGGCTGGCCAAACGGTCGAGCACGTCCATGCCCACGTCCTGGGTGGTCGGCCGATGTCCTGGCCGCCCGGCTAGCCCGGAGGCCAGCCCGACCGGGCTCGGCCAGCCATTATCATGGCGAGCGGGCCGGCCGGCTCGGCCCACGGCAGGGAAGGACCATTGACGGACAACGTGACGCAGGCGCCCAGTGCTGGCCGACCCAGGGCCAGCCGGCCGGGCAATGGTGCCAGCAGAGCGGGCGGCACGGCCGCCAGGTCAGGTGGCATGGCCGACCGGGCAGAAAACGGCGCCGGGGGCGCTCCAGGCCGCGCTAGGGGCGGCGCGAAGGCCAATAGCGGGGGCAGGGGCGTGTCCGCTCCTGCCGAATCTGGCAGTGTCGAATCGGGCACGGTCGAATCGGGCACGGTCGAATCAGGCAGGCTGGTGTCCGACCGGCCTCGGAATCCGCGCGGGAATGGCACTGTGTCTGACGGAGCTGCCCCTGGTGGTAGCGGCGACAGCGCCCAGGTCCGGATTGTGATCCCAGACGAACAGTCCATGGTCAGCCTGCTCGGTTCTGGGGATGAGCTGCTGCGCGTGATCGAGGACGTGGTCAGTGCCGATTTCCACGTTCGCGGCAACGAGATCACCATTACCGGCCCGGAGGCCGAGGTCGCGGTCGCGTCGAGGCTGTTCGAGGAGCTTCTTCAGCTCACCGGTGGGGGAGCCCAGCTCACCGCCGACTCGGTTGAGCGGAGCATCTCGATGCTCCGGCGGCGCAGCGGCGTCCGACCCGCCGAGGTGCTGAACCTCGACATCCTGTCCAGCCGCGGCCGGACGATCCGGCCGAAGACGCTCAACCAGAAGCGTTACGTCGACGCCATCGACCAGCACACAGTGGTGTTCTCGATCGGACCGGCCGGAACCGGTAAGACCTACCTGGCGATGGCAAAGGCAGTCAAGGCGCTGCAGGCCAAGGACGTTAACCGGATCATCCTGACCCGGCCAGCCGTCGAGGCGGGTGAGCGGCTTGGCTTCCTGCCTGGCACCCTGTACGAGAAGATCGACCCTTACCTGCGACCGCTGTACGACGCACTGCACGACATGGTCGACCCCGAGTCCATCCCTCGCTTGCTAGCTGCGGGAACGATCGAGATAGCGCCGCTCGCGTATATGCGGGGCAGAACCCTGAATGATTCATTCATCATCCTCGACGAGGCGCAGAACACCTCGCCAGAGCAGATGAAGATGTTCCTGACCAGGCTCGGTTTCGGGTCCCGGGTCGTCGTCACCGGGGACGTCACCCAGGTTGACCTGCCCACCGGCCAGACCAGCGGGCTGCGGCAGGTACAGGACATCCTGGATGGCGTGGATGATGTCTATTTCTGCCGGCTGACCAGCCACGATGTGGTCCGCCACAAGCTAGTGGCAGACATCGTCGATGCCTACGAGCGATATGACGCGGCCAGGCTGGCGGCGGAGCCCGGCCGGCTACCGGCAGGCAGGTCGCGCCGGGACGGGTACCGCGGCCGGTGACAGCCGAGCTAACCGGCCACTGACGGGGGCCAGATGAGTATCGAGATCGCCAACGAGTCCGGCATCGACGTGAATGAGGGGCTGCTGGCCGGGCTCGCCCGGCACGTCCTGGACGACATGCGAGTGCACCCCCTCGCAGAGCTGTCCGTCCTGCTTGTCGACGAGCCTGCCATGACCGAGCTGCACGTCCGCTGGATGGGCGAGCCTGGTCCCACCGACGTGCTGGCGTTCCCGATGGACGAGTTGAGAATCCCGCAGCCGGGCGGTCCGAATTCCGACCACGGGTCGTCCGGCCCGGACGACACCGACGTCCTGCTGGGCGACGTGGTGATCTGCCCTCAGGTCGCCGCGATACAGGCGGCCGAAGCCGATCATGACATGCAGGAGGAGATCGACCTGCTCTGCACGCACGGGATCTTGCACCTGCTCGGCTATGACCACGCCGAGCCCGACGACCACGCCACCATGTTCGGCCTGCAGGACAGGCTGCTGGCCTCGTGGCGCGCGGAGCGTAGCCCGGCACCCGGCGAACGGGACGGGCAGCACGAGGCCGGGTGACCGATGATGGGCTGGCTTCTTGTCGCGGCGTTCGCGCTGATGCTCGTGGCCGGGTGGTGCACGAGCGCCGAGACGGCGCTGCTCCGGCTTTCCACCGCGGGCGCGAAGGAGCTGTCTCGAGCTCCCGGTGAGCCCGCGGAGCCGCTCCAGGCCGTGCTGGCGGACGTACCCCGTTACCTGGGCTTCGTTTTGCTCGCCAGAGTTGCCACAGAAATCTGCGCTGCCGTCCTGGTCAGTGCCGTTCTGGTCGAATGGCTGGGGATTGGCTGGAAGCCGTTTCTCATCGCAGCCGGGGCGATGACGGTGGCGAGCTATCTCATCGCCGGGGTGATCCCGCGCAGCATCGGGCGGCACTACCCGGTGGAGGTCGCGAGCAGGGCGGCCGCGGTGCTTCGGCCGGTTGTCCGGCTGCTCGGACCGCTGCCACGGATGCTCGCGGCCGTCAATGCGGCATTGACGCCCTCACGGTCGCGCGCCGACGGGCAGACCGGCGCGGAAGAGGACCTGCGCGGGCTGGTGGACCTGCTGGAGCAGCGGCAGATCATCGAGCCTGGCGAGCGGGCCATGATCCACTCGGTGTTTGAGCTGGGCGACACAATCGTCCGGGAGGTCATGGTGCCGCGCACCGACATGGTGTTCGTCGAACGAGACAAGACCCTGCGCCAGGGGCTGTCGCTGGGGCTGCGCAGCGGGTTCTCCCGCATCCCGGTCATCGGCCAGAATCTGGACGACATCGTCGGCATCGCCTACCTCAAGGACATCGTCACCCGGGTCCACGAGCATCCGGACGCCGAGTCGGTCGAGACGGTCGACTCGATCATGCGGCGGGCCACCTTCGCGCCGGATAGCAAGCCGGTGGATGACCTGCTCAGGGATATGCAGGCCAGGCACGTGCACATGGCAATCGTGATCGATGAGTACGGCGGGACGGCGGGGCTGGTCACGATCGAGGACATCCTCGAGGAGATCGTCGGCGAGATCGCCGACGAGTACGACCGGGAGCGCCCGCCTGTGGAGTGGCTGGATGACGGCAGCGCGCGGGTCAGCGCCAGGCTGCCCGTCGAAGAGCTCGAGGAGCTGTTCGACGTGGGCATCGAGGCCGAGGACGTGGAAACCATCGGCGGCCTGCTGGCCCACCAGCTCGGCAAGGTGCCCATTGCCGGCTCACAGGCCACAGTCGAGGGCCTGTTGCTGACGGCCGAGAACCTGACCGGCCGTCGCAACCGGATCGGCACGGTACGGGTGCAACGTGTCGACGAGCCGGATGCCGCCCAGGGTGTGCCGCCCTCAGCGGGCGACGCCGCGGCCCAGCGTCCCGCCGGTGACGGCCAGGTCGACAACTCGAATGGCGCACGCAGCGCGGCGTCCCGGCCGGACTAGGCCGTCGCCGCGACCGCGCCGTTCGGCGGTGCGTGGAGCACCTTGGCAGCCTCATCGAGCGGCAACGCCATCCGGTCCCGCTGGGACATAGCCGACACGGGCAGGGGCCACGGGATCGCCAGCTCGGGATCATCGAAGGCGATCGAGACATCTTCCGTCGGATCGTGCGGCCGATCTATTCGATAAGAAACGTCAGCCGGATCGGTACAGGCCTGGAAGCCGTGCGCGCACCCAGCCGGGATGAACAGCGACGACTGCGATCGGTCGTCCAGCTCGAAGCTCTCCCATTGCCGGTAGGTCGCCGAGCCGGGCCGCAGATCGACCACCACGTCAAAAATCGCCCCGTATGAGCACCGCACGAGCTTGGCCTCACCCTGCCCACGCCTGATGTGCAGGCCGCGCACAACCCCGCGGGCCGAACGGGAGATGCTGTCCTGGACGAACGAGTCTGGCTCAATGCCCGCCGCACGGGCGACATCGGCGTCGAACGTACGGGAAAAGAAGCCGCGGTCGTCAACCCGGGGGGCTGGCTTGAACAGCAATGCGCCGGCAATGCGCGCTACCGGGCTCACGATCAAGGTCCGCTCCTTTCAGGGCCTGACGCCGGCCGGGCCGGGTTAGCCTGCGGGCGCCGCAGTCGGAAGGCCGGATTCGGTGCGCCGCAACGACAAGTCGAGCTGACCGGCGTCAATGAGCTCGCGGATGCGGCGGAGCCGCACATATCTAGACGAGGTGAAATCCGCGTAACTCAGGCCGTGCTCGGAATACGCCCTGACGAGTTCTCCGACCCCATCCCGCACGCTCCAGTGCATGTCTAGCTCGGGGAAGGTCTCCACCAGCTTGGCGAAATCGACGCGGTAGTCGCGCAGGTCAGGTCCTGCACCGTCGGCGAACGACAGAACGGACCCGGGAACTGCGTCCCGGACGAGCTCAGCGATGTCCCGGATCTGGACGTTATCCTCGGCGCGGCCGACGTTGAACGCCTGATCGTGGATGAGGTGCCGAGGCGCCTGCAAGATGGCGAGGAAAGCGCGACTGATGTCCTCAACGTGCACGAGAGGTCGCCATGGGGTGCCATCGCTCTCCAGCCTGACCTTTCCGGTCGTCATCGCGACGGCGGCCAGGTTGTTGACGACGATGTCCAGCCGGAGCCTTGGCGAGAAGCCGTGGGCGGTCGCGTTGCGCAGGTAGGTCGGGCTGAAGGAGTCGTCGGCCAGCCGCGAGAGTTCGCGTTCGGCGCGCACCTTAGCCTCGCCATAGGGCGTAACCGGGTACAACCGGGCGTCTTCGGCCACGCCGGCGGAGCCAGCCGCACCATAAAGGCTGCAGGACGATGCGAACAAGAAGCGCGCGACGCCAGCGGCCTTGGCGGCTCGAGCAAGCTGCAACGTGCCGTCGAGATTCACCGAGAATGTGGTGCCCGGATTAAGGTCTCCGAGTGGGTCGTTGGAGAGTGCGGCCAGGCAGACGACCGCGTCGTACCCCGCTAGTTGCCCCGCGTTGACGTCCCGAATGTCGACGACTGTGCGGCTGCGTGCCGGCTCGCCTGGAGGGCCGAGGTCGCATCCCTCGTAGAAGCCGGTGTCGAGCCCGTCGACTTCATGCCCGGCGGCGAGCAAGAACGGGACAAGAATCGCACCGATGTAGCCGCGGTCGCCCGCAACCAGGACTCGCATGGGCTGCTCCCAGAAATCGGCCTCTGTTGCCGCTGCCGCAATCCGGCCGCTCTACTGAGGAACCGGAATGGCCCACGCCTGATACAGCGCCAGGCCAACACGCGCAGCGGCCAGATCTGCCGCTCGCCGCTGAGCCGGGCGCCATTCTCCCGGGTTCGTATCACGATGGCGGGCTCGGCGTTCAGGTGATCACTGGCGTCTGCCCGGAACGCGCTGCGCCGCTCCGCGGCGCGATCTTCCGCAGATGCTCGGGAGGACGGGCTAAGGCGCTGGCAAGGATACGGGAGGGCTTGGCGGGTGAGCCGCATCTTGATCATCGTGCAGAACTTGCCGGTGCCTTTTGACCGGCGAGTCTGGCTCGAGTGCCAGGCCCTGGTGTCGGCGGGTCACGAGGTTGTGGTGGTATGCCCCAAGGGGCGGGGTGACTCGCGCTACGCGGTGACCGACTCAGTGCAGGTGTACAAATACCGCCCATACGCACCAGGTGGCAGCAAGGCCAGCTTTGTGATCGAGTACGTGTACTCGTTCCTCGCCACCGCCTGGCTGGCCCTCAAGGCACGACGAGCCGGCCGGTTCGACGTCCTGCAGGCCTGCAATCCGCCCGACATCTTCTGGCCGCTCGCTCTGCTCCTACGGGCCCTCGACGGCACCGTCTTCGTGTTCGACCATCACGACCTCTGCCCGGAGCTCTATCAATCACGCTTTCCCGGCAACACCGGGCTGCCCTACAGGGCGCTGTTGTTCCTCGAGCGCCGGACGCATCGCGCCGCCTGGCACGTTATCTCGACGAACGAGTCCTATCGGAGCGTCGCCCTGACACGCGGCGGCAAGTCTCCCGCGGAGGTCACGGTGGTGCGGACCGGACCGGACCCGAGTCGGCTGACGCGCATCGAGCCCAGCCCGCGCCTCCGCCGGGGACGCCGGTACCTGGCTGCCTACATCGGCGTCATGGGCCCGCAGGATGGCGTCGACATCGTCGTCAGGGCTGCGGCGGTGGTGATGAACGAGTTCGGCCGAGACGACATCGCATTCACGCTGATCGGATCCGGTGATTGCTACGACGACGTGGTGGCGCTGCGGAACGACCTCGGCCTCGCCGGGCTGGTGGAGTTCACCGGCCGCGTTCCCGACGAGCAGGTCGCCGCGATCCTGTCCACTGCGGATATCGGCCTGTCGCCCGATCCTAAGAATCCCCTCAACGACGTGTCGACCATGAACAAGACGATGGAGTACATGGCCTTCGAGCTCCCGGTGGTCGCCTTCGACCTGCGCGAGACGCGAGTGTCGGCCGGTACCGCGGCGGTGTACGCCAGGCCGAACGACGTGCGCGAGTACGCGAAAGCGATCGTCGACCTCATCGACGACGAGCCGAGGCGGGTCAGGCTTGGCAAGGCCGGGCGGGTACGGGTCGAGCAGGAACTGGCCTGGAGCCATCAGCAGCGCGCTTACCTGGACGTCTACGCCGCGGCGCTCCACGGCGCTCGGCCCAGGTCGCGGACCGGGACCTAGCGTGTGCGGGATAGTCGGCTGCTATCAGCAGGCCGACGGACGGAAGCTGGTCGACATCATGAGCGACCGGATAGCTCACCGCGGGCCGGACGCGGCCGGGTTCTGGAGCCGCGACGCTGACGGCGTTGGCGTGCAGTTCGGCTTCCGGCGGCTGTCGATCATCGATCTGAGCTCGGCAGCTGATCAGCCCCTGTCCAAGGACGGCCTGACCATCGTCTACAACGGTGAGCTGTACAACTACCGCGCGCTGCGGGCTGAGCTCACGGCGCGCGGCGCGCGCTTCACGACGCGTTCCGACACCGAGGTCGTGCTCGAGGCGTGGCGCAGCTGGGGGCCACGTGCACTCGGTCGGTTCCGCGGCATGTTCGCGTTCGGGCTCCACGATGAGCGCTCCGGAGAGCTAGTCCTGGCCCGCGATCCGCTGGGCATCAAGCCGCTTTACTACCTGAGCCGCGGCGAAGGGCTGGTGTTCGCATCAGAGCTCAAGGCGCTCGTCGCAGCTCTAGGGTCGGAGTTGCGAGTCCAGCCTGGCGCACTAATCGCGTCGATGCTTTATTACTGGCTGCCCGAACAGCGCTGCGCCATCGACGGTGTGGCCAAGCTGCCGCCAGGCTCCTGGGCTCGCATCCGGCCGGGCAAAGCGCCGATGATCCAGCAGTACTGGAACGTGGCCGAAGTCGCGGCCACGGCAGCCGCCGGGCCGCCAGCCGACCTCAGGGATGTCGTCGAGGACTCGGTAGCCGCTCACCTCGTCGCCGACGTGCCGATCTCGAGCTTCCTGTCAGGCGGACTGGACTCCAGCATCGTGACGGTGCTAGCGCACCAGGCAGACCAGAAGATCGACGCCTACACGATCACGTTCCGGGCGCAAGATCAGCGCTTCGAGGCCATGCCAGATGATGCGATCTACGCGCGGAAAGTCGCGCAACGCTACGGCATCAGCCTGCACGAGATCGAGATCTCCCCGGACGTTGTCGCGATGCTGCCCCGAATCGTCGATGTGCTCGACGAGCCGATCGGCGATCCGGCCGCGATCAACACGCTGCTCATGTGCGAGAGCGCGCGCGAGCGCGGCGTCAAGGTGATGCTGTCCGGGATGGGCGCGGACGAGCTCTTTGGCGGCTACCGCAAGCACGTGGCGTGCCGGCTGGCCGGGCACTATGGCCAGCTACCGGGCCCGGCCCGCGGGTTCTGCCGCTGGCTGGCTGACCGGGCCCCGGTCAGCGCGGGCGGACGAGGACTGCGCTACTCACGCTGGGCCAAGCGCTTCCTGACTTTTGCCGAGCTACCAGAGGAGCCACGCTTCCGGCGGAGCTATACGCTGTACGACGGACCTGAGCTGGCCAGCCTCGTCAGCCCCGACCTGGCTGGCTACGTCGGCGCGGTACTCGACGAGCACGCCGACGTGTACCACGACAATGTGCTGTCCGATGAGGTCAACCGGATGTGCCTGGCCGACGCCAGGCTGTTCCTGCCTGGCCTCAACCTCGCTTACACCGACCGCGCGAGCATGGCCGCCTCTGTCGAGGTGCGCGTGCCCTTCGTCGATCCGATCGTGACGAAGGCCGCGTTCTCGCTACCGGGGAACGCGAAGATCCGTCGCGGCCACGGCAAGATCGCGCTGAAACAGGCCGCTCGCAGCTGGCTGCCGCCGGAGATCATCGGCAGACCGAAAGCATCCTTCAGCGCGCCGCTTCGGGCCTGGGTGCGCGGCGATCTGGCCGAGGTCATCAACGACGTGCTCGTTGATGGCGAGCTGGTGAGGTCGGGCATGATCCGGCGGACCGGGCTGATGCAACTGATCAGCGATGACAAGGCCGGCCGGGAAGACAGATCCAAGCAGATCTGGCAACTCCTCACCCTCGAGGTCTGGTACCGCAACGCCCAGGCGCATGGTGTCGCCGGATGAGGCGCGGGCGCGGCGAAGCACGAGCGCCGGAGCTGATGACGCTATGAAGCAGGTAGCGCAGAACTACAAGTCTGGCGAGCTCACGGTGCTGGACGCGCCAGCCCCTGCGTGCCGCCCGGGCGGTGTCCTGGTGCGGTCACTGTTCTCGCTGATCTCGACGGGCACCGAAATGATGAAGGTGACCGAGGCGAACCTATCGATGATCGGAAAGGCCAGAGCGCGTCCCGATCAGGTGCGGAAAGTGCTCGACTCCGTCACCCAGCAAGGCGTCCTGTCCACCTACAAGAAGGTGATGACGCGGCTTGATTCCTATACGCCGCTCGGATACTCGCTGTGCGGCGTGGTGGCCGAGGTTGGCACGGGCGCGGAAGAGTTTCACGTCGGCCAGCTTGTCGCCGCTGCCGGGAACGAGCACGCGCTGCACGCCGAATTCAACTGGATCCCGGTCAATCTGTGCGTTCCCGTGCCCACGGGAGTCGCGCCCGAGCACGCCGCTTTCGCGACCGTTGGCGCGATCGCCATGCACGGTGTGCGGCGCACAGAGGCGCAGCTTGGCGAGGTCGCATGTGTTATCGGCCTCGGTCTGGTTGGACAGCTGGTGGTTCGTCTGCTGATCGCGGCAGGCGTGCGCGTCGTCGGCCTCGATGTGATCGATGATCGCTGCCAGCTCGCTGAGAAGGCTGGAGCCGTCCTGTGCGCCGCCCCCACGGAGGACGGACTCGCGGCTGTGGAGGAGGCGCTGGCGGAGCTCACCGGCGGTCGTGGCGCCGACCATGTTCTGCTCGCCGCCGGCGGGTCGTCCAATGGCCCCACCGAGGCAGCGGCCCGGCTCGCCAGGGATCGGGCCCGGGTCGTCGATATCGGCAAGACCCGGCTCGACCTGCCCTGGAACGCCTACTACGACAAGGAGCTGGACGTCCGCTTCTCCCGCTCCTACGGCCCAGGTCGCTACGACGAACGTTACGAGCTGGGCGGATGTGATTACCCAGCGGGCTACGTGCGCTGGACTGAGCGGCGGAATCTGGGCTGTTTCCTCGACCTGCTGTCGCACGAGGACGTCGAGGTTGGCTCGCTGATCTCCGCCATCCACCCGATGACCAGCGCTGCCACTGTCTACAACGAGCTTTCCGCTGGGGCGCTAGCCGGAGTCGCAGTCCTGCTGGAGTACCCGGCTCCGGCGCAGCCTGCCTCTCCGTCCATCGTCCTGACCAGAGTCCCGACCCGTCGTCCGCGGCGGGCGGCGCCGGGCGACCGGGTGACAGTCGGTTTCATCGGTGCCGGACACTACGCCTCCGCCATGCTGCTGCCACACCTGGCCAGGCTCGGCGGCGTGGAGCTGCGCCATGTAGCAACGACCCGCTCACTGTCGGCCGTCAATTCACAACGCCGTTTCGGCTTCGCGACCGCGTCAACCACCGCGGACGCGGTTCTCGACGACTCGTCCCTTGACGTGATCTTCATTGTGACACGGCATCACACCCACGCTGACTTCGTCTGCCGTGCGCTGAGGACCGGGAAGGCTGTCTTCGTCGAGAAGCCGCTCGCACTGACCGAGGACGACCTGCAGCGGGTCATCGAGGTGGTCCGCGAAACCGGGAACGACCGCCTGATGGTTGGCTTCAATCGCCGCTTCGCCCCGCTGCTGAGCGAGCTCCGGGTGGCGTTCGGCCCCGCGTCCGAGGCATCGGCAAGCCGCTACCTGGTCAACGCCGGGCGACTGGAGGCAGACAGCTGGTACCTCGACGCCGAGCGTGAGGGCTCGCGGTTCGCCGGCGAGGGGGGCCACTTCATCGACACGCTCAGCTGGTGGACGGGGGGCCTGCCAGTCGAGGTGTATGCAGTCAGGGGCACGCACGACGACGACGTCCAGGCCACCGTGAAGTTTGATAACGGCGGCACTGGCCTGATCAGCTACCTGACCGCCGGAAACTCGAGGCATCCCAAAGAAATCCTGGACGCCGTTGCCGGTGGCAGGAACGCGCGGCTCGACAATTTCCGGCAAGGTGCGGTCTGGACGGGCCGGCGGCGTCACCAGCTGCGGTCTCGAGGTCAGGACAAGGGTCAGCAGGAGCAGGTCGCGCGGTTCGTCGAAGCCTGCCGTGCCGACGCCGCCATGCCTATTTCCCTCGAGTCGCTGATTGCCACCACGCGAGCGACACTCGCGGTGGGTGCGAGCCTGGCCAGCGGTGGACCGGAGCGCCTATGAGCGTTATGGACACCTCACGTCTCAGCTGGTACACCCGCCGGGTCAGCCGGATGTCGGGCGCCGAGCTCATGTGGCGCGGCCGCGACAAAACCCGCCAGCTGCTCTGGTCTGGTCGCCAGGTGCGGCGCGCCGAGCTGGCGGCCTTGGTGAGCGCCGAGCCCAGGGATCGCCGTTTCACGGCCGTCCTGCCGCACGGAGCAGCCGCGGCGGTGCCACCCGCCGCACGGGAATCTGTGCTGGCCGCGGCCGAGGAGCTGATGCAGGGCCGCTGGCAGGTCATGGGCGTCGCTCGGACCGATCTTCGGTTCCCCGACTGGTTCGCGGATCCTGTCACCGGGCGCCAGGCCCCGGCAAGCTGCTATGCCTTCAGGATCAATCACCGCTCGGAGTCGGTCACCGGCAACATCAAGCAGATCTGGGAGCTATCTCGTCTCCAGCACCTGACGCTGCTGGCCACCGCCTGGTTCCTCAGCCATGACGACGCGTACGCACGGCGAGTGGTTGATCAACTCGAATCCTGGTGGCGGGCCAACCCGTTCCTGTCTGGTGTGCACTGGACGAGCGGCATCGAGGTCGGTCTTCGCCTGCTCAGCTTTACGTGGATACGACGACTTCTCGACGAATGGCCCGAAGTAGCCGATCACTTCGAGAACAACGAGCTGGCCGTGCGCCAGATCGGGTGGCATCAGCAGTACCTTGCCGCCTTCCAGAGCCGCGGTTCGTCGGCCAACAACCATGTCATCGCAGAGGCGGCAGGGCAGCTCGTGGCGAGCTGTGCCTTTCCCTGGTTCGCCCGCAGCGGGCAATGGCGGCAGGGCGCAGCCCGGGTCCTTGAGCGCGAGCTAATCCGCAACACGTTTCCATCAGGCGCCAGCCGGGAGCTTGCGTCCGGCTATCACTCGTTTGTCGCAGAACTGGGGATCCTCGCGGCTGTGGAGACCGCGGCGGCCGGCCATCCGCTCAGCACTGCGGTGTGCGAACGGCTCTGCGCGACTGTCGACAGTGGTGCCGCCTTGCTCGACGAGCGAGGTCGGCCGCCTCGTCAGGGCGACGGTGATGAGGGCCGCGCTCTGCTGCTCGACGCCCCGACAGACAATCGGTGGCCGTCGCTGCTGGCGCTGGGCGCGGCGCTATTCGGTGCGCGTGACTGGTGGCCAGCCACGACGCCGGACGCAGCAAGCTCGATCGTCGCCGCGATGTCGGCTGCGAGGATCGAGGTCGGCAGCAGGCCCAGCGAGCGCCCCTGGCACTTCGCCGACGCCGGAATCACACTGCTACGCGGTGGCGGCGAGCGCGATCCAGAGATCTGGTGCCGGTGCGACGGTGGCCCGCATGGCTTTCTTGGCACCGCGGCCCACGCGCATGCCGACGCACTATCGGCCGAGATTAGGTACGGCGGCGTCGACGTCCTGGCCGATCCGGGCACGTACTGTTACCACGGCGAGCACGAGTGGCGTTCCTATTTCCGCTCCACGATCGCCCACAACACGGTCGAGCTCGACGGCGCGAGTCAATCTCGTGAGGGTGGCCCGTTCCTGTGGGTACGGCACGCGACCGCGCGGGTCATCGAGGTCCGTGACGTCGGCGACGCGGTCGAATGGACCGCCGAGCATGACGGATACCGGAAGCTCGACCCTCCGGCCTGGCACCGGCGGTGCGTGCGGCTGGACAGGGCAACGCGGGCCGTCGACATCGTTGACGAGGTCACTGGTGGCTGCCACGACCTCCGGCTGGCCTTCCATCTCGGCCCAGAAGTCGAGGTAAAGCTAGCTGGCAGCACCGCGATGCTGCGCTGGCCCGTTTCGTCGCGATCCGGCGCGCCATCCGGCTCGGCGCGGATGGAGCTTCCGGCGACGCTGCACTGGAGCGTGCATCGGGGGGAGACGAACCCGATCCTGGGCTGGTACTCCGTCGGCCTCGGCCGGCGCCAGGCGGCGTACACGCTGATCGGTCGCGGACGTACCGCGCTGGATCAGCTGCTCAGCACGCGCCTGGAATTCCTCGACGCCACTCCGCCTTCATCGTCTTCCGCCAGCAATCAGGGCGAACTCCGCGTCATGTCCGACGATCCGCAGATGCTGAGTGATCTAAGGGGGAATAGTTGAGCGAGCGGTCGCTGGACCTCAGGCGGTCCTGGCACATTGTGCGGCGGCACTGGCTGCCGGTCGGGGTGATGGCTGCCCTAGGTCTGATTGCGGGAGCCGGATACACCGCGCTCAACCCGCCGACGTATGCCAGTAGCGCGCTGGTCGTGCTGCCCACCTCGGCGCACGACATCGCCACTCAAGTAGTGGTCGCGGGGAGTGATCCGGTCCTTGCCGGGGCCCTGCACAACTCCGACCTCGGCGGATCGCTGCAAACCCTCCGCCAGCACGTGCGCGTGACGGAGGTGACGCCGCACATTTTGTCCGTCGACGCGACAGCCCGCACCGTGCCGACGGCAGAGCGCACGGCCAACAGCGTGGCTGCCAGCTACGTCTCCTACGTGCAGACGAACGGCAGCGGCGGGGTGGTGGCAGCGAACCTGTTCCAGCCGGCGGTTGATGCACGCGGGACACCGCTGGTGGCCATGCTCGCCATTGCCTGCGGCATCGGTGCCCTGGCGGGGGCGCTGGTCGGGGCGCTCTGCGTGCTGGCCAGGTTCCGCGGTGATCGCCGGCTGTGGCGTCGTGACGATATCGCGGACGCCGTCGGTGCGCCGGTGCTTGCATCGTTTCCGGTCTGGCGACCGACGAGCGCCGCGGACTGGGCCCGGCTGATCGGCAGCTACAACCCCGCCGTCGCGCAGGCGTGGAAGGCGCGAAATGCGCTGTACTATCTGGGGCTTCTCGATGTGATCTCTGGGCAGACGCCTGGCAAGGATGGATTCTCGGTGACCGTTCTGTCGCTGGCGGCCGATCGGCGCGCGCTCGCCGTTGGCCCCCAGCTCGCGGTATCAGCAGCGGCCCAGGGCGTTGCCACGACCCTGGTGGTCGGCCCTCAGCCACACGCAGGCAACACTGCCGCGTTGCGCTCGGCTGTTGCTAGCGACCCGCCGAAGCGGTCAGGTCTGAAGGTGGCTGCCGCCGATGACGGCGTCCCTGACCCATCCCCAGGTGGCTCTCTCACCGTCGTCGTGTCCGTCGTCGACCCGACTTCGCAGCCCGTACGCACATCGCGGACCAGCGCGACGCTGCTCGGAGTGGCTGCGGGATCGGTGACCGCTGAGCAGCTGGCGATTGTGGCCTCCCGGGCTGCCGCCCACGGTCATGCGATCGACGGAGTCATCGTTGCCGATCCCGAGCCAGCAGACAGCACAACCGGCCGACTGCCTCAGGTGACACGGTCGGCTCGCAACCTGATACCTAACCGCCTCTCAAGCGTTAGGACGGAGTCCTGATGACGAGCGAAAGGGAGCAAGGGGCAGATCTGGAGTCGGATGCGGATCACGATGGCGGCCCCTCCGAGAGCCCGTGGGCTAGCGACGCGGATCTCGGCGATTCGGAGCCGTCACCAGCCGGCCTCAGTTCCGGCCTGGTCAGCCTCGGATTCATCAAAGCGGCGTTGCGGCGTAGCGCCTTGTTCTGGTGCACCGCAGCGGCTCTCGGGCTGGTAATTGGCGCTGGCTGGTACGTGGCACGACCGCCGTCGCCACAGGCCACGGCCACTGTCCTGGTCCCGCCGGCGACGTATACCGGCGAGATTCTGGATGACCAGGCCATCGCGCAAAGCCGAACGGTCGCCACCGCAGCACTCACGAGCCTCGGCAGCCACGAGAGCGTGACGAGCTTCCTCCGTCAGTATGCGGTTGCCACGCCTACCTTCAGAGTCCTTGTCATCACGGCGAAGGCGGGGTCACCCACGGCTGCCGTGCGGGCTGCCAACGCAGTCGCCGGAGCCTTCCTCGCATACCAGCGGCACCTGCTGGAGGTCCAAAACCGGCTCGTTGCCTCCTCGCTGCAGCAGCAGCTGGCCCAGTCGCAGCAGCGAGTTGACTCGCTCGGTGCACAGATCAGCCGGCTGTCGGGCGCGGCGTCGGCGCCAGGCAACTCGGCCAAACTGGCGAGCCTGCGCGCTGCACGCTCGCAGGCAGAAGATGCCCTGGCCGACCTCAAGGTGGCGAATTCAGAGAACCTGGTGAGCATGGCGGTCAACGCGGCGACCACTGTGAACGGCAGCCGGGTGCTTGACCGGGGGGCCGCTTCGCCGCAGTCCCGGCTCAAGGGCGGGCTGACCTACGCCCTCGTCGGGCTCCTGGTCGGTCTCGCGCTTGGCACGGGCATCGTCACTATCCGGGCCATCACCTCCGACAAGCTCCGCCGCCGCGATGATGTGGCTCGCGTGCTCGGCGCGCCGGTCAGGCTATCTGTCGGCCGGGTGAGCGACCGCCCTGACGGCGCCGATCCCGAGATCCAGCGGATAGCCGCCTACCTGCGGCGGGCTCTGCCACCCCCAGCCAGTCGTCCGGGCATCGCTTCAGTCGCGATTGTCGCGGTCGACAACCCCGAGGCTGCTGCGCTATCGCTGGTGGCCTTTGCCACCGAGCTCAGCGGGCGTGGCGTGCGGGTGATGGTGGCGGACCTGTGCAGCGGCGCCCCCGCCGGCCATTTGCTGGGAGCCGGCACGCCTGGCCTGCACGAGGCGGCTGCATCCGCTGGAAAGATATCGTTCGTGGTTCCCGACCCCGGCGACGTCGCGCCCGTCGGTCCGCTCGATCATGAACTGCGGGGGAACTGGCCAGGTCGGGCTCCTGAGCAGCTCACCGCCGCCAGCGTGTCCGCAGACCTGCTGCTCACGCTGGCCAGCCTCGATCCAGCTGTTGGCGGGGAGCACCTCGCCACCTGGGCGCGGACCGCAGTTGTCATGCTGACCGCCGGCCAGTCCGGCGCGGAGCGCGTCCACTCGGTTGGCGAGATGATCAGGCTTGCGGGCATCGATCAAGTCTCCGCGGTGCTGCTCGGCGCCGATCCGACCGATCAGAGCCTCGGCGTAGCGCCGGCGCACGAGGAGCCAGGGACGGCCGGGCAGCGCGCCACCCCACTAGCGAACGATGGCCAGTCAGCACCGGTGGCGGGCGAGGCGGCCGCAAGCCTCTCGCAGCCGGGGTGACCACCGGACCCGGCGCGCCGAGCGGAGAGGCCCTCCATGCCGAAGCGGATGCCTACCGTTGTCGTGCTGGTCGTACCGGCGCTGCTGCTCGCGGCCTGCAGCGGTGCGGCGCCACGGACCGGCACGTCCCCCGCGGCCGGGGGAAGCCGAACGGCAGCGTCTGCGCCACGCGGCCCGGCGTCGGCCGTCTGTGGCGAGCCGATCCTGCACTCGCCATACGACTATGCGGGTCAGGCCGGCCCTTATCGAAGTGGCACCCCGGGTCTGCCGACCTACGGCGCACCAGGGACCGCCTTTCCGCGCGACACCTCGGGCGTGGTCATCGCGGCGGGAGCACGCGACTATCGGTCCTATGAGCTGCGTCCCGACACGGTCTACTACCTGCTGCCAGGGACTCATGTTGGCAGCTTGCAGGCCAAGGCTTATGACTCGTTCGTCGGCGGTTACCTGGCCGACGGTACGGTGACGACCCTCTCCGGCGACTATTCAGACAGCGAATCTCAGGCCATCGACTCAAACTATTCCGATGGGGACCAGCCCGGGGTGACGATCGAATACCTGACGATCGAGAAATTCACGCCAGCGCCAAACTCAGCAGCGGTCAATCTCAACGCCAATACCAGCTGGACAATTGCAAACAGCACAATAACTCTTAACGTTCCGGGTGCTGGAGTACTGGCCGGCACCGGCACGACGCTCAGGGACAACTGCCTTACTCGCAACGGTCAGTACGGCTTCCAATCGTCCGCGGTTGCTTCCTGGGGCATCGACTCGCTGACCGGCGGGCCCTACGACATCAGGGTCGACGGCAACGAAATCAGCTACAACGACACGTGCGACTACGAGGGTCTGCTGAGCAACTCTGCTATCGGCTGGGTCAAGCACAACCCGGTCCCTGATCGGGCGCAGAACGCTCATTGCGGCACGGTCGTCCCAGACGGCGACGAGGGCGGGTTCAAGCTCTGGCGAACCGACGGAGTAACCATCACGGCCAACTATGTTCACGACAACTGGGGGCCCGGCGCCTGGGTTGATACCGATAACGCCAACACCACCATTCATGGCAATACTTTCACGAGCAACGAAGGCGCGGCAATCATCGAGGAGATCTCCTACAACTTTGCGATTACCGACAACTACATCGCGGACAACGACTGGGCGGATGGTCTGAACAATCCGGGGTACCCGCAGCCCGCCATCTACGTGAACGGCAGCGGCAGCCCGGGCTTCATGGGCGGCGTTCCAGCTTGTCCGGAAGCGGCGTGCGCGAGCCAGCGGTCCTATCAGAGTCAGTCAGTCATCGCCGGAAACACGCTTGTGGACAACGGCGGCAACATCTTCCTTTTTCAGAATTCTAACCGGACTTGCGCTGCTGGATATGACGCCGCATGCACGCTCGTGGGGGGCGGGCCCGCTGGGCCTTTTAACGTGTCCGCGTGCCAAGCCCGGCTGCCGTCAGCTTCGGTCAGCCCCACCACCTACGTCGGCGGCAAAACCGGGTCACCAGCCGAAAACTGGTGGGACGGCTGTCAATGGGAAACGGTCGGCGTGCACGTCACGGGCAATACCATAGATTTCAACCCGGCAAATATCCCGCACTGCAACCGCGCTGCCTGGCCGGCCTGCGGTACCGGCGGAATTTTCAGCGAGTACGGGTCACCGAATACCGGCCCTGGCTGGGTCACGGCCACGCAGGTCACCTTCTTCCGCCAGAATTCGTGGTCGGACAATACCTACAACGGCCCGTCGGTCTTCCTCGCCTGGAACCAGGGGAACGAAGTGAGCTGGCAGCAGTGGACGGGAAAGGCGGTGGGCGGTGACCCGTGCAGCGCCGCTGCGGAGCACCAGAGTGGGCAGTGCACAGGCCCATTCGGCCAGGATGCCGGCAGCACCTACAACACCACCCCGGCTTCCACAACCGCTGAGCACTAGCTCATTTCGCTGGGACCTGGTCGTTCCTTGCCTGAGCCAAACCTTGCCAAGCCGGATTCACGATGGCGAAGCGGTAGATCTCCTCTAGCCGATCCACGTGATCGTCAGGATTGAAGCGTTCCTCGTAGGAGACCTTGGCTTGGTCCCCGTAGGCGCTGTACCGAAGCGGGTCAGCAGCCACGTCGGCCAGGACCAGCGCGAGCGCATCGGCGTCTCCTGGCGGGAATAGCACCCCGTCCAGGCCGGGCCTGATGAGCTCGGTGAACGAGCCGTGTTCGGACGCGATCGGCGGTGTCCCAGCGGCCATCGCCTCGACGACCACGAGTCCGAACGCCTCCTGCCACAGCGACGGGACAACCACGGCACGGGCCTGGGCCATCAGCTCAGCGCATCGTGCGCTCGGTACGTGACCGAGGAGATCGACTGAGGGTCGGGTCGCTGCCCACTCGGCTGCCTCGCGATCGAGTGACCCGGTGCCAGCGATCAGCAGTCGGAGGCCGGCGTGGCGAGTCGCGGCGCAGAAGCGATCCCAGGCGGTCATGAGGAGTCGGACGCCCTTGGCCTCCTCGAGCCGACCGGCATAGAGGACGACGGGCAGGCTCGGCAGCCGTTGCGTGCTCCGGCGGGGCACCAGGTTGTGCGCGACGAACACTCGGTCGGGAGCGAGGCGGAGCCCGCTGAGCAGATCGCGCTGCGATGCCGAGATGAACACGTACGCCGAGACGAGCGACCGCCACCCCGAGCGGTGCGCACCGATCGCGAGCGCAGCAGGGACTGTCGCGGCCCGCGAGCCGCGATAGCAGCCATGCACAACCGCCGGGATCGGGACGCGAGCGCAGGAGTGGCAGATACGGCCGTCCCGGAAGAAGTCGCCACTCGCGCACGAGAGCCGATAATTGTGGACGGTCACGACGACGGGGACGCGCGCGTGCCGGCAGGCGTACAGAATTGCGGGGCTGAGCAGCGGAAAAGTGTTGTGCACGTGCACGACCTGCGGCTTGCGTTCGCGCAGCGTGACAGCGAGGCTGCGATATGCCCCCTGGTTCCAGATGGCTTTGGCAGGCAGCGTCGCTTTCCGTGCCAGTGACCAGGCGCTGATGTCGTCGCTCTGCAGCTCAAAACGGGCCACCTGATGCCCGCGGCGCGCCAGCGCCTCGCATTCCGTATCAACGACGCGATTTTCGCCGCTCGGTGTGCCGGAGCGATATCGATTGTGCGCTACCAGGACCCTCATCGAGGCGAGCCTCTGGCAAGGCTCGGCACCAGCAGCGACGCAGCCAGGGAGAGCTCGAGAAGGGCGATGGAGGCGTCACTGATTCCGGTCGCGGTCAGCGATGCGATGAGGAGGTAGGTAACGAGGAACAGGGCAAGAGCACGGCGTGCGCCACTTGGCTCGAAATAGGCAGCAACCAGCACGAACAGGATCAATGCGGCCGAGAGCGCAACCCCGACGAGGCCGAGATCCAGGTAGGCAGCGAGCCAGTTACTGTCCACGGGGAGTCCGTTGAATGACTTGTTGGACAAGCCGAAGCCGAACAGCACCTGAAACGAATCCCGTGGCGCCCTGACTACCATGCTCCAGACGGAAGTCCGCCCGGTCAGGTCTTTCAGCTGCCTGGTGCTCTCCCCTCGGACCAGCCAGGTGGTGAGCGCACTGGAAAACGCGATGACCGCCAGCGAGGCTATGACAGCGGCAGTAGCGATCGTCCAGCGAGCGCGGGCCCTGGTCAAGAACATGCTCAGGCCCGCGACTAGTATCCCGGCCAGCATCGCGAGCAAGGCAACCCTGCTGTGGGTCAGCAGCAGCAGTCCGCCGACGACGACGGTCACGGCGAGGGCGACGCGGCCAGGCACTAGCCGGCATAGCCAGAGCACGAAGACCAGCCCCGCCAGCACCGCCGCGAGGTCTGCGACCGCGGTTGGCGCGATCGGCCAGAATTCGCCAGACAGCCTGCCCTGGGCTAGCGCACGCCCAGGGGCGACGAGCATGCCAAGCAGCACGGACGCCAGCACCACGCCCAGCGTCCAGAGGTGGCACCGGAGCAGGAGCATGTCGCGGCGGCCCCACCAGGGCGTGAGCAGCCAGAGGGTGGCGACAAAGCCACAAAGCCTGACAGTCCGATACAAGGTGCCGATGACGTGCCCGGTCGGATGCACGGCTGACACGATCGCGGCTAGGGCCAGCAAGGTCGTCAGGAGCAGGAACACATTCGGACGGATGACCAAGCGGCGGTTGAGGCTCAGCGCAACGATCAGCGCCACAGGCAGGGCTCCCTGGGTGATGATCTTGCCGACAGCCGACGGGATCGGCACGATGAGCGGTTGCTGGTTCCAGGTGCCTGCGGCGAAAGTCAGCACATTAAGGAATAGCAGGGCCCAGACCAGGCCAACCCTGCGCCGTACCCAGCGTTCGCGGGCCTCAGCGGTTGTCGGCAAGACTGCGCGACAGCGCGCCGGGAACGCCATGCCGGAGATGCTCACGAGCCGGTTCCCCCCACAGACTCGGCCTCGGGGCTGTCACGAGCTCGATGGGCCCGCCGCCTGCAGCGTTAGCCGCTGTGCATCTGAACACTGAGCTCGCGGCCGTGATACACCGCGGAGCATGTATCAGATCAGCTGGACTCTGGCTCCCGTAATCAGATCGGGGAAGCCTGGTCGTTGCGCCCGCCGGACGCTCCTGACCCGGGGAAATGATGACGCTGCGCCTGGAAGTTGACTGCACATCGCTGCCGCGAGCGGCACGGCGAGAAGGCACGTTCCGATGAACCGGCCACCCCGGCTGACCGTCGGGCTCCCCGTTTTCAACGGTGAGACGTATGTGTCGGAGGCCATCGAGGCCCTCCTTGGCCAGAGCTATGAGGATTTCGAGCTCATTATCTCCGACAACGCGTCGATCGACGGGACCGCGGACATTTGCCGGCGCTATGCGAGGCAGGACTCCAGAATTCGATACTTTCGGCAGCCCAGAAATGTGGGGCTCTCGCCGAACCACAACTTTGTGGCGTATGAGGCCAGGGGCGAGCTGTTCAAGTGGGCGGCCAGCGATGACCTCTATGCCCGTGACCTGCTTGAGCGGTGTGTCGCCGCCCTCGATGAGGACCCGCGCGTCGTACTCGCCCATGCATGGACGGCCATGATCGATGATTCGGGAGCACTAACCGCGGCGATGAAGTACCCGCTGGCTACGTCGTCACGACGCGCCCCGGAACGGTTCCGCAGCCTGCTGTTCGACAGTGGCGGCGATGACGACTACGGCGTCATCAGGCTTGATGTGCTTCGCAAGACAGCGATGAAAGAGAGCTATCATCACGCCGATCACACGATCGTGACCGAACTCGCGCTGCACGGCGCCTTCCATCAGGTTCCTGACTGGCTGTACTTCCGGCGAGATCACCATGACCGGGCGGAACGGGCGTGTCCCACCATGCGCAGCCGATGCGTGAACATGGACCCGCGCCGGGCAAGCCGCTGGCGGCACCCTGACGTCCGCCTCTATGCCGAGTACGTCTGGGCGCACGTCAAGGCAATCCGGCGGGCGCCGCTGTCGCCAGCCGACAAGCGCGAGTGCTATCGCTACCTCGGGCAATGGCTCGCTAGTCGCGCTCGCCAGGGCGGCACCAGGGCGGCGGAGCCCGCGCCGACGACCGAGGCCGTTGTGTCCGTCGAATCAGCAGTAGCCGGCCAGCGACTGCAAGCTGGCTGACCCAGCGATCACCGGTCGCGGCCCGCCGGGCGGCGCCTAGGGGAGGGCGACCCACCATGGATGAAGTGGCGACCCACGTGAACGGCCTCGTCGGGGACGGGTCCGCTCGGGCTGCGACGTACTACAAGCGAGAGTTCTGGATCCAGGAGAACCAGAAACACATCCCGGCTCATTACCGACTGCACAAGCTCGCCCGAATTATCACCAGACTTGCCGGGGGACGGAAGATTGACCTGCTCGATGTTGGGTGCGGGCCAGCCACGCTGATGAAGCTCCTGCCAGACAACATCAGCTATTACGGGATTGATATCGCAATCCATAGCGCTGCGCCCAACCTCGTGGAGGCGGATATCGTCGAGTCGCCGATACTATTTGGGCGCAAGAGATTCCAGATAGTCGTCGCTCAGGGGTTGTTTGAATACCTCGGGGATGTTCAGTCGCGCAAGTTTGCCGAGGTAGCCAGCATACTGGATCGTGATGGCATCTTCCTCGTGACCTTCACCAACTTTGGCCATCGCAATGCGCGGGCCGGTGGGGCCTTTAACAATATTCAGTCAGCCCAGGAATTCAGCGACGGTCTGGCCGAGCACTTTAGGGTCGACAGGTCATTTCCGGTTTCCCATACCTGGCGGGGTGGTCAGCCGACCAGGCCAATGGTTAAGTCAGTGAACATGCATATGAACGTGAACATTCCCTATATTAGTCCGCGATTGGCCGTAGAGTATGGCTTCATCTGCTCGCGCGCCGACGCCGGCGGCCGCTGAGCGGCCGTGCTAGAGAATCCCGCTGCGGCCGCCCCCACGAAGCGCTTTCGCGGTGTTGCCCGTCGGCTCAGCTGGGGTCTCGCCGACCAAGCGGTGTCCAGCCTGACCAACTTCGCGATGACGATCTATGTAGCCCGAACCCTCGGGGCCGTGTCTTTCGGTGCGTTCGGTCTCGCGTACGTTACGTACTCCTTCGCGCTGAATGCGTCCCGTGGCCTGGCTACCGACCCGCTCATGGTCAGGTTCAGCGGCCCCCGAACGCCAGCGTGGCGGGAGGCGGTGGCGAGTAGCTCAGCGACAGCCCTGGCTGCCGGTTTGGTCAGCGGAGCAGTTGTCGTGGCTACTACCACGGTGCTGACCGGGACAACCAGGACCGCGTTCCTTGCGCTCGGGCTCATGCTGCCTGGCCTCTTGCTTCAGGACAGCTGGCGGTATGCCTTCTTTGCCGTCGGCCGGGGCAGCCAGGCGTTCCTGAACGACAGCACATGGGCGCTGGCGATGGTGCCGGGACTGATCTACCTGCATATGTCAGGTCACGCCAGCGCGTCGGCTTTTATTGTCGTGTGGGGCACGGGAGCCGCTGTCGCGGCCTGCATCGGGCCACTGCAAGCTCGCGTCCTTCCGCACCCGGCGAGCATCCCCCGGTGGTTGTCAAGGACTCGGGACCTCGGCCTTCGCTATCTCGCCGAGAACACGTGCAACAGCGGCGCCGCCCAGTTCCGCAGCTACGGCGTCGGCATCCTCGTCGGCCTGGCAGCTGTCGGATACGTGCAGGCGGTAACGACCTTGATGGGGCCGTTCCTGGTCGTGTTCATGGGCCTGTCCCTGGTGACGATTCCCGAGGCTAACCGTGTGCTGCGCCGGTCGCCGCGGCGGCTGCCGATGTTCTGCCTGGTGGTTGGTGCCGGGCTTGCCGTCGGAGCGCTTGCCTGGGGCACTTTCCTGCTCGTGGCGCTGCCGCGGGGCGTTGGCGGTCTCCTCCTCGGCGGGCTCTGGCGGCCCACCTACCAACTGGTCGTGCCGATGACGGTGTCGGTCATGGGCGGCTGCGTCATCGCGGGAGCCACGGCCGGCTTGCACGCGCTGGCCGCCGCCCGGAGGAGCCTGCGAGCCATGATCTGGAGCGCGGCGGTATTCCTCGCCAGCGGCCTCGCCGGTGCGGCGGCTGGCGGTGCGCTCGGGGCCGTCTGGGGAGCGGCCGTCGCGACCTGGACTGGCGCCGTTGTGTGGTGGTGGCAGCTGCGCGCGGCTCTGCGCGAGGCGGAGGTCATCTCCGCGGCACCCCATGCCGGTCATCAAGCCGACGCCGTCGGCGACAACGTAAGAAAGGAGCTCAGCACGTGAGGGCGGCTAGCGGTACGAGGCCGAAGGTCGGCTTGTTCGGCCTGCTCGGCTCAGGTAACACCGGAAACGACGTTTCGATGGAGGCCGTCCTTGCCTACATCCGCCGCGAGCATCCGGATGCGATCGTCGACGCCATGTGCGGCGGCCCCGAAGTCGTCGAGGCGAAGTACGGCATCCCCGCGATACCGGTGCTCTGGTACGCCAGTCAT
>Ga0126373_10000363_pt1 | contig 30048 bp, 26 predicted proteins | sample PanSoiMetPlot_11_FD_92545 | JGI IMG/M metagenome (GOLD analysis project Ga0126373, IMG submission 92545) | Tropical forest soil microbial communities from Panama - MetaG Plot_11 | ecosystem: Environmental > Terrestrial > Soil > Tropical forest > Bulk soil | place: Panama | collected 2016-02-17 | reverse complement strand
GGAAGCCCTGCTCCTCGTAGCTTCGGTGGCGGAAGCGCGCGTAGCTTTGAAGGCGGTGGTGGTGGCGGCGGCTTTCATGGCGGTGGTGGTGGCGGCGGCGTTCATGGCGGTGGTGGTGGCGGTGGATTCCATGGTGGCGGCGGTGGCGGACACGGCGGTCGCCGTTAATTGAGTCTGTGTCTCCTGTCTAGATTGGTTGATCCTGTCGCGCCGGTGGAAATGACCGGCGCTTTTTTTTTTGGGCCTGCCTTTTACGCCTGGGACGAGGCGCGAGTCGGAATGCGGACCAGGACGTAGCCGATGGCGACGAATCCCATCAGCGACAGCCAGCCGCCCCAGGCCGGGTAGAAGCCGAACGTCGCGATGGCGGGCATTCCGGCAAGAAAAACGACCGCGAGCAGAATTCCCACGATCGCTTCTCCGGCGATCAGCCCCGATGCGAGCAGTGTGCCCTTTTCCTCGATGATCAGCTTTTGTTCGGTAGTGCGCTTGGCGGCGATGCGATCGACGATCCACTTGAGGACGCCGCCGACGAAAATCGCCGACGAAGTATCGAACGGGAGGTACATGCCGACGGCGACCAGCATGGGCGAGCGCGCGCCACATAGCAGCAGGCCAATGCCGAAGGCTGCTCCGATGGCAAGCAGTCCCCAAGCCATCTGACCGCCGACGATTCCTTTGGCGAGCTGCGCCATGAGCCCGGCTTGCGGCGCGGGAAGCGCGCGACCACCGATGCCTCCGGTGCTCAGGTTCGCTTCGTGCAGCGCGATGATCGGTCCCATCAAGAAGAACGCGAGCAGGATCACGGAAATGATCTCGACCAGCTCCATCTTCCAAGGCGTGCCTCCGAGCAGATGACCCGCCTTCAAGTCCTGGATCAGTGAGCCTGAGACTGAGCAAGCCACGCAGACCACTGCCGCGACACCCAGCACCGCGGCGACACCCGAGAGTCCTTTGACTCCGATGGCGATCATCACGAGCGCGGCGAGAATCAGTGCGGCCAGCGTCAATCCCGAGAGCGGCTGGTTCGAGCTGCCGACCAATCCCACGAGATACCCGCCGATGGCCGACAGGAAGAAGCCTGTGATGGTCATGACGATCGCGGCGATGACGGCCGCTCCGATCCCGCGCGTGAAGTAATAGTAGATCGCGGTGATCGGAACTAGCAGCGTGATCGTCGATAGCACCACCCAGCGCGGCGGGATGTCGCGCTCGGTTCGCTCCACGGCTTTGCCTTCATGCGCTGCGGCGGCGGAAGCTTTGAACATGCCGCGCAGCGAGGCGCCGAGCGAGTCGCGCATCGAGAACATCGTGTTCGCAGCGCCCACCAGCATTGTTCCGACCGCGATCGGGCGCACGACGTTGTACCAGACCGTGTACGCCTGGATGCCGTGATCCTGGGTGCCGATGCGGCGGCCGAGGTCGGGATCGAAGAAAAGCAGAAGTGGGATGAGAATCCACCAGGCGATGATGCCGCCGGCCACATTGATGGAGGCGAGTTGCGGTCCGATGATGTAGCCGATGCCGATCAGCGCCGGCGAAAGGCTCGGAGTCGACCACGGGACTCCACCGAAGTGCGTGACGTCGCCGATGGGTTGCTTTTCGTAGTTGAAGTGCCGGATCAGCGATTTCGGAAACGCCAGGAAGCCTTCGGAATATTCGCGGAAAATTTGGATGCCGGCGTCAGACTTGAGAATCTGGATTAGGCCGCCGAATCCCATCGCGCCGAAAATGTAACGAGGCGCGTTTGAGGCCGACGCTTCACCTGCTTTTACGATTTCGTAGCTGGCGACGCTTTCCGGCCAGGGCAGCGGGGCGTCGACGCACAGCGGCCGGCGGAGAAGAATGATGAAGAAGACACCAATGAGGCCGCCGGCGAGCAGCACCATGGTTGCTTCCCAGTAGTGCGAGCGGAGATCGGTCCAGAGACGCTGGCCGTCAAGCTCGACCATCATGAAGGCGGGGATGGTGAAGATCGCCCCCGCGACCAGCGCTTCGCCCACGGACGCCGCGGTTCGTGTGATGTTCTGCTCGAGCAGGTTTCCGCGGATGGCAGGAATGCGGAACAGCGCCATCGCGATCACCGCCGCGGGGATGGTGGCCGCAACCGTTTGTCCGGCGCGCATGCCGAGGTACGCGTTGGCCGACCCGAATACGAACGCGAGAAACAGTCCGAGAGCGACCGCCTTGAAGGTCATTTCGGGCGGTGATTGCTGGGGGGCGTTTTGCACTATTGGCATGCCAATAAGAGAATGTCAGTGGCAGCGTCTTGTAGCGCACGCACTCGTGCGTGCCGTGTCGAGACTCGTCTCGACACGAATTCAATTGAACAGGGACATAAAATCGACATGATTGTCGACGCTGCACGCACGAGTGCGTGCGCCACACACGACTTGCTCGCGTTTTGTTCCCGAAATGCCACTAGAGCATGTTAGCGCAGCGATGTCGCACAGGTACGCGTACGCGACTAATGCACCGGCTCGGGGATCGCCGCCCCATCCGCGCGCGGATCGGAGGCTGCGAAATTCGTGCCCGTTTTCGAGTTGTGCAGGATCGCCTGGCCGCGGCCCATCGCCTCGACGTACTCGCGCCGAATGCGCACGATGTGCCCGCGCTCGGAGAGCTGCTGTAAGGTCAGCGCCGGCATGCGCGACTCGATAGAAACCTCGCATCCCGCTGCGTTGTCCTTAGCGAAGCGCGGCGACTCCAAGGCTTCTTGAATGTTCATTCCGTAGTCAACCAGGTTCGAAACGAACTGCGCGTGCGCGAGCGGCTGGACAGCGCCGCCCATGATGCCGAAGCCGATGTGCTCATCGCCTTTTTCCATGAAGGCGGGAATGATCGTGTGGAACGGCCGCTTGCCGCCAGCGAGAATATTCGGATGATGCGGCTCGAGCGTGAATTGCGCGCCGCGATTCTGCAACTGGAACCCCATCCCTTCCACTGTCACTTTCGATCCGAACGAACCAAAGATGCTCTGAATCCAGCTTGCAATGTTGCCGTCTTTGTCGACGATCGTCAGGTACGTCGTGTTGCTCCCCTTTGGATCGCCGTTGGCGACCTTGCAATTGGCGCGCACGGGATCGATCAGCGCAGCGCGTTTCTGCGCGTATTCTTTCGACAAGAGCTGCTTGACCGGGACATCGTACGTTCGCGGATCTGCATCGTAGCGGTGCACGTCGGAATAGGCCAGCTTCATGGCCTCAATGCGCTTGTGCATTTCCATCGGGCTGAACGCTCCCAGTGCGGTCGGCGGCTTGGTCTCCATGATGTTCAGCATTTCGAGCGCGGCCATGCCCTGGCCGTTCGGCGGAAGCTCGTAGACGCGCCAGCTGCGATAATCGATCGAAAGCGGCTCGACCCACTCGGGTGCGAACGAAGCGAGATCCTCGGCAGTCATCGTGCCGCCCAGATGCTCGGAAGTTTGCACGATGGCTTTGGCAATCTCACCTTTGTAGAACGCGTCTGGACCTTGCTCGGCGATCAGGCGCAGCGCATGCCCGACGTCAGGGTCGCGAAAAATGTCGCCGGTGCGCGGTGCCTTCCCGCCCGGCAAAAACACGCGCGCCGATTCCTTGTTGCCATTGAGCTGGCGGATCAGACCCGCGCCATCCCAAATCTCCGCGATCCCCTCATGCACCGGATATCCTTGCTCGGCGAAATAAATCGCGGGCTGAAACAGATCCTTCCACGGCAGCTTGCCGTAGCGCTTGTGAATCTCCCACCAGCCTCGCACCGCGCCCGGAACCGTGACACTGTGGATGCCATCGAACGGCATGCGCGTGATCCCTTGCTTTTCGAGGAACTCGGGCGTGAGAGCTTTGGGCGCGGGCCCCGATGAATTCAGCCCGGTGAGTTTGCCGGTCTTCGCATCCCAATACATCACGAACAGGTCGCCGCCAATGCTGGTCATGAGCGGCTCGGTGACGCACAGCACGACGTTCGCCGCGATGGCTGCGTCCACTGCCGTTCCGCCGCGGGCGAGCATCTGAGCGCCCACTTGAGACGCCAGCACCTGGCTCGTGGCGGCGATGCCGCCCTGACTGATCACCATCGACCGGCCGTAGTCGCGGCCCATACCGATGACTTCGTGCGGCGCGGTTCCTTCTTGGGCGCGCAGCGTCAGGAGCACAAACAGAGCGAGTCCGACAGCCCGGCACGTTTGATTCATGAGGCTAAGTATACATTGCGGTACACTGGCGGGCATGAGGCGAGCGTGCGTGCTACTGGGGCTGCTTCCGATGCTTGCTTCCGCGCAGAAAATCTTCCCGCCGCTGCGCATCGTCGGGAATCTTTACTATGTCGGCGACAACGATCTTGCGAGTTACTTAATCGTGACGCCAAAGGGCGACATTTTGATCAATACCGGCTACGAATATTCGGTGCCGGAGATCCGGTCGCGCATTACGACGCTGGGGTTTCACTTCAACGACATCAAGATTCTGCTCGTTACACACGCCCACAGCGATCACGCCGCCGGCGAAGCAGAAGTGAAGCGGGTCACTGGCGCCAAGATGTACGCGATACAGGAGGAAGTGGAGCTGCTTGAGACCGGGGGCAAGACCGACTACCTGTTCGGCAATTCCGGATGGTTCCCGCCCGTGAAAGTGGATCGCGCGTTGAAGGACGGCGAGAAGATCGAGCTGGGCGGCAGTACGATTACCGCCTATCTTCATCCCGGTCACACCAAGGGCAGCACGAGCTATGCAATGGAGATCGCCGACGGCGGAAAAACGTATCACGTGCTGATCGCCAATCTGGGAAATATTAATGACGGAACCGTATTGCTCCACAACCCGAAATATCCGAAGATTGTCGAGGACTACGCGCGCACGTTTCAGGCACAGAAGGAGCTGCCGTGCGATATTTTCTTGACTTCGCATGCCGGGCAGTTCGCGCTCCTGCGGAAGTGGCGGCCTGGAGATCCGTACAATCCCGATCGATTCGTCGATCCGGATGGCTATGCGCGCGCGGTGGATCGCGCCGAACAGCGTTACCTTCGTCAGCTTCAAGAGGAGCGCGACGAAGACAAAGCCTGGAAAGATCACCTGAAGTTCAAAGACACCTTGCAGCAGCAGTTCTGAACGAAGTGCGCGTCCTTTACTGCGTACACCAGCCACCGTCGATCAAAATATCGGTGCCCGTGATGAAAGACGCTTCCTCTGAACACAAGTACCGAGCGAGTTTGCCGACCTCCTCGGGTTTGCCCCATCGCGCCAGCGGCACGCGGGTGGTGAACTGGGCGCTATGGACTGGATCGGCGGCCAGGGGCGCGGTCATTTCGGTGATGAACGGTCCGGGACTGATGGTGACGACGGTGATCTTTTCTTCCGCCAGTTCGAGCGCCAGCGCGCGTGTGAATCCCAGCAATCCGGCCTTCGATGCCGAGTAGGCCGTGCGCATCGGCAGCGACACGTGGCCAAAAATCGAGCCGATGTTGATCACGCGCCCGTAGCCGCGTCCCTTCATTTGTGGTACGAACGATCGGGACATGAGAAATGCGCTGGTGAGATTAGTGTTCAGGACGGTGTTCCATTCCTCGAGTGACAAATCGAGACAGGTTTTCCGCACCACCATGCCGGCGTTGTTGACTAGGATGTCTGCGGGGCCGAGCTTGGATGGCACATCGTGCGCGAGTTGAAGAATCTGCGCTTCGTCGGAAATATCGGCGCGAAAGACTTCAGCTACTGCGCCTAGCTCGCGCGCTTCTTTTGCGACCGCGCTCAGTTGTTCTGCGTCGCGCGAGACCAGCGCCAGTTTCGCTCCCGCTCGCCCGAGCGCCAATGCGATCGCTCTTCCCAAACCGCGGCTTGCGCCGGTGATGACAGCCACCCGCCCGTCGAGACTCATAAGCGCTCATTGTAGCGAGCGGTCATTCGAGCCGCGGGTGCTAATCTCGAAATATATGCGGTTTTTCGGCGTCCTCACGACGATGCTGTTGTCCTCTGTCTGCGCCAGTGCTCAGCCAGATGTGCGCGATATCCTGGGCAAAGTGAGTGCGTTGTACAAGAGCGCTACGCAATACGAGATTGTTGCCGAATCGCGCAGTGCCGATCCGACTTCGAACGCCGGCTCGGGCCTCGCACGGTTCATTTTCCAGGCCCCAAATCGCTATCGCGTCGAGGGCTCGGATTCGAACAATTCCGAGACCGGCGCCGTGATCATCGATGACGGCTCGATGATCTGGCTCTACTTCCCGCAATCCAATCAATACAACTCGATTCCCGTAGCCGCGCTGAAGGACGATGCGGCGGGTAACCTGCGCGACTTGCGGCCCGAATCGCAGGACGAATCGGCGATGTCGCGATACCGTCACGCCGAGTCGAGCCAGGAATCAAAGTACCTGCGCGATGAATCCATCGCGTACTCGGGCGCGCAAACGGACTGCTACGTCGTATCGGTTTCCAAAGAGAAGGGCGGACCCGCGCACACCTGGTGGATCGAGAAGAAGTCCTACCGCGTGCTCCGAGATGACGATCAGGAAGCGAGCGTCGTGTTTGCCGAGGTGAAACTCGGCGGACCGATTTCGGAAGATAAGTTCAAATTTGTTCCGCCGGAGGGCGCGCACAAGGTCGAGTTCCAGCAATAGCGCGCTTCGAGATCAACTAAACTGGATTACGCGTTGCCTCGCCTCTAGCGCCGATCGCCGCACGGCGCGTTCCCTTTCGAAAAATGGGCCGCTTTAACAATGCTCGTGCGGCCGCGCTTGCGCCCGTAATCGAGCCCGCTCCCGCGGCTCCGATAGTCGTCTCGGGGTTTGCGCACGATTCAAGTCTTGTTCAGCGCGCCGGACTTGCGCCGCTGTGCCCCTTCACCATCTCCGCTTACGCGAACGAATTTGCCACGCGCATATTCCACGTCAAGGCTTACGTCTCCACGGTGTCATGGGTTTTGCTTCCGTTGCTTTTGATCGGGAGCGGAAACATTTCGCGCCGTTTCGCGATCGCATCGCATGGCTTTGGACGCTATTTCTGGTATGGATGCTGGTCGCAACGCCTTTTAGCGTCTGGGGGGCGGATCGATTGCGCTTTTGCTGGACAATGTCCCGCGCGGCTGGATTCAGTTTTTCTATTTCGCCGCCTTCGCCAGTTCGTAGAAACATCTGCGGCGGCTGATGTTCTTTCTTGCTACGGCCGAACATTTTGCTTCTGCTCGACTGCTTCTGGGCCGGATCGATGGCGAACGGTCGTCTCGAAATTCCCGACAGCATGTTCTTTCGGAATGCGAACGACCTGAGCTTACAGTTGATCATAGCCGTTACTCAGCTCCTGTTCCTCCTCTACCAGCGCCAGGTCTGGGCGCGAGCGATGGGCATGCCGGGAATGGCCGGCGTACTGATCTGCATGCTGGAGACCGCCGCGCGCGGAGCGTTCATCGCGATTCTGCTCTTTATTGCCGTGGGCCTCGCACTCGCTCGCCGGCGCACAAAGCTGATTCTCGCCGGTTTACCGGCTGTCGTCGCTCTTCTCGTATGGTTGGCTCCGTCCGGACTTTCACCGTTTGACGCTCTATGAGCCGGAGGACGTGACGCGCTTCTCCAAACGCCATGGAGCAAGCCGTGCCGGGATCGCAACAGCAGCGGCTCGCGCTGCTTAGCGAGAGTATCGAGACCGCGTTCGCGCACGCGTTGTTGGGCGTCGGTCCGGGCGCGCCGCCGCTGATGGTTGCCGAACTCGATGCTGTGAAGGCGTACGTGTCGCGCCGAATCGCACATTGCACGGCGTCACCAGTGAGCGGCTCGCGCCCAGGGTGAGTACCGTCGACGAAGTCCGGCTCGCCCGCGAGGTCCGACAGCTGGCTCACTGTCTGTGCCCCAGCTCCGGTCTCAACCGTCCACGTATTCGCGGCTGTGCACGCGTATCGATTCGAGCCGGCTGCGGCGACTGTTAAGTAGAACATCGCTCCCACCAAGCAGGTAGGGGAGCGCCGAGCCCGTCTGCACAGGTTTGTTGCTAAGCGCCGCGTTAAAGTCAACGTCTTTGGTCTGCGTCCTGAGAACGACTGCGGTCGGAGTTTGAGTCCAGGCCGGCGCCGAACACCGGAAAAAATCAGAAGAAAATTTCGCACGAACTCCTTTCTTGGGCACGAGTATAAAAGGTCCTGAAGGCTGAAACTGCGTCAAGAGCCCGATTTTATTGGCTCCAATGCTTGTGAACGGGCAATCACCGCGCTGTAGTAAGATTGCGATGCTGGAGGTGATGCCCTTGAGAAGCCTGCTCTGTTGCCTCGCTCTCGTCGCCGCTCCGTTTGCGCTCGCGCAATCAGTCCCGGATTCGGTGGAAGGTCATCGCGCCGCAGCCAAAGCAGCCGCAGGTAAGGATCTCTCAGGACTCTATGCCGCTGCTTGTCCCGAACCCGCCCCGGCCGGAGCAGCCGCGGGACGGGGTGGCCGAGGACCGCGACCCGCCCCCCCGCGCGAGGAATGGTACGCCGAACCCGCCAAGGTCTTCGACAACCTCTATTTCCTCGGCACCAAGGTCCATGAAGCCTGGGCCGTGACGACATCCGACGGCATCATCATCATTGACACCCTCTACAGCTACGCCGGCGAACCGGAGATCATCGAAGGACTCAAGAAGCTCGGCTTGGACCCGAAAAATATCAAGTACGTCGTCGTAAGCCACGGCCACGGCGATCATCACGCCGCCGCCAAAATGTTGCAGGACGAATTTCATCCGCACTTGATTATGGGGCCGGCCGATTGGGACTTGGTGGAGCGCGACACGCGCAATCCCATGCCAAAGCGGGACATGATTGCCGCCGACGGCGAGAAGCTCAAACTCGGTGACACGACACTGACGCTCTACATCACGCCTGGCCACACCCCCAGCACCATCTCGACGCTGGTTGCCGTGAAGGACAACGGCCGCGCGCATCTTGCAGCCGAATGGGGTGGAACAGCGCTCAGCCCCGCGACGCCGATTCCGATGCTCGAAGCCTACATCAAGTCCGCGCAGCGTTTCCGCGATGTCGCGGTGGGTGCGGGGGCGGACGTGATCATTACGAATCATACGGCTTTCGATGGAGCGCTCGCTAAAATAGCCGCACTGAAACAGCGCAAGCCCGGCGATCCGAATCCATACGTCGTCGGCAAACAAACCGTGCAGCGCTATCTGACCGTCGCTGAAGAGTGCGGCAAGGCCATGCTCGTCGAAGCAAAAGCCCGGCAGTAAGAGCTCAGCAACGCTCAATCCAGCAGCAGTGATATGATAGACTGCCTCGCAGCATAGGAGGGCCACCATGACGTTTCCTGCGATCTCCCGCCGATGGGCTGTGGCGCTGCTCGCCGTACCCCTGGCTGCCGGCACTATCCGTATCATCCAAACCAATAGCGCCGGCGACGATGTGAGCATCATCGATCCGGCCACCAATCGAGTCGTCGGCACGATCAAAGGCATCGAAGTAAACCACGGCGCCACCTACGCGCCCGATGGCAGCCGCTATTACATCACCAACGAAGCCGAGAGCACGCTCGACGTGGTGGATGCCAAGACACTCAAGATCGTCAAGAGCGTCCCGTTAACAGGTCATCCCAACAACGTCACCATTACCAAGGACGGCAAGAAGGTCTACGTCGCTGTCGCCATCCAGCCGGGCTCCGTTGACGTGATCGATACCACCACACTCGAAAAAGTCAAAAGCATCCCGATCCAGGGCGCGGTGCACAACACCTTCACCACGCCGGACGGCAAGCACATCGTGGCGGGCTCGGTGGTTGGAAAAACTCTAACCGTGATCGATCCGCAGACGGACGAAATCCAGTGGGTCATGAAATTCGAAGGCGGCGTGCGGCCCATCGCGTTCGAGAAGAACTCCGACGGCTCCACGAAAAATATGTACGTGCAGATCTCGGACGTCCACGGCTTCGCGGTCGTCGATTTTGCCAAGCATAAGGAAATCAATCGCGTCACGCTGCCCGATCCTCCCGGCGAAACCAAGAATCTCGAGGGCATTCAAGGCTCGCCTTCGCATGGACTTGGCCTCACACCCGATCAGAAGACGCTCTGGGTCACGAGCAAATGGTACGGCTACGCGTTCGAATACTCGCTGCCGGACCTGAAACTCATGAAGAGCATGAAGGTCGGCATGGATCCGGAATGGGTGACCTTCACCCCGGACGGCAAGTTTCTCTACGTCGCCTGCGCCGGCTCGAACTGGGTCGCAGTGATCGACGTGGCGAAAGAAAAAGTGATCACGAACATCCCCGTCGGCCAGGTGCCGAAGCGCAACATTACGGCCGTGCTGCCGTAGTGTGGGCGATCGCCGAAAACTACTTTGAGCTTCCGCTCAACTTCTGGCCGTGCGCCCATTCGTCCAGAATCTTCCACTCAGCCGCACTCTTCGAGTCCCAGTGCTTGCCGCCGGGATGGAAATGATTCCCGCCCGCGGCCTCTGCCAGAGGCTCGCGCAACAAGAGGCTCTGCTCGGGCTCGCTCACATTGATCATCGCGGCCGCCGCGCGAAAATTCTTGCGGGATTGCTCCTCGTCCCACGTCACCGCGCCCGGCGATAGCCTTTGCAAGCGGAACGGCGTGCCCGTCGAATGGCAGACGTAGCAGCGCGCGTGGCCTTCGCGTTTGGTCAGGAAGATGGGCTGCACCTTGACCTTGAAAAACTCGTAATCGAGAGGCGATGCCTCCTCGGAAGCAGAAGGCGCTTGCGCAAACATCACGCTGGCAGCCACAACCACAAGAACCAATCGCATCGGAGAAGCCCTTTTCCTTTCCAAACGATTCTACACCCGGATCAGCTCTCGCGGATATCGATCAGTTCTGCCGGATATAAGTCAGCGTATGGTGCGTGAACAGCTTCCCGTCGCGGCTCGAGCACTCAGCCACGCCGTAAATCAGCCTCCGCCCGAACTTCAACACTCGCGCGCGGCAAAGAAAATCCTCCTCGCGAGCGCCACTCAGGAAATTGGTCTTCATCTCGGCAGTCACTGAGCCATCGGCCGCGCCCAATCGCGTCATGATCGCGAGCCACATCGCGACATCCGCCACCGCCATGAACACCTGCCCGCTGACGATTCCGCCCGGCCGCTCGAGCGCTTTGCGAAACGGTACCAACAGCGTGCATTCGCCGTCGGCGAAAGAGTCCAGCTCAAAACCGAATTGATCCACGAACGACGCTTGCGCGAGAACACGCCGAAGCTCGGCGTCCGTCACTGCGAGGGTCATAGGGGCTGAAGCGGCTGAAGCCTAGCTCCTATGGTGCCACGATTCGCGCGTTATGCTTTGGCGAAATATAGCGCCGCCGCGCGCTCGAGCTCGGTCTTGCTCATGTACGGCGGCCGGCCTTCGTACTTGCCGATCGACACCAGGATGTTGCAGATGTCGCTCGGATAGCAGGCGCGCAGCTCGGTGCGCCCTTCGCGGAGGCACAGTTTGCGCAGATACTCCGCGCTGTCGGGCTCGTAGGGAATGCTCGTTTTCGCAACCACGCGATGAAAAATCTGGTCGAATATCTTCTCGTCTACGGCGTCGACGAAAATCTTGTTGTGGATGCGGCGCAGGAACGCCTCATCGGCCAGGTCGCTTGGCTCGAGGTTGGTCGAGAACACCACCATCAGCTCGAACGGGATCTGGAACTTCACACCGTAGCGCAGCATCAGGTAATCGACGCGCCGGTCGAGCGGCACGATCCAGCGATTGAGAAGGTCGCGCGGCGACATCAACTGGCGTCCGAAGTCGTCGATGATGAAAATGCCGTTATTGGCCTTCATCTGCAAAGGCGCCGCGTAGATTCCCGATGCCTCGTCCAGGCGCAGCTCCAGCATGCTCGGGATCAGCTCGCCGCCCACCACGATGCACGGACGCTTGCACATCACCCAGCGCGTATCCATGTCCGGATCGTCGAGGTCCACCTTTTGGTGCACAACCGGATCGTACAGGCTGACGATCTGCGAGTCCACTTCCACTGCGTACGGCATCAAGATCGTATCCTGATACACGCGCAGCATGCGCTCGGCCAGACTCGTCTTGCCGTTCCCGGTGGGTCCGTAGATGAAGATCGAATTCTGCGAGATCAGCGCTGGGCCCAACTGATCGAGCAACCGATCCGGCACAACCAGATCCGAAAACGCCGACTTCAGCAGCTTCCGATCCACCTTGATCTGCGCCGACTGCGTTTTGGTCGCGCTGTGATAGTCTTTCAATGAAACCGGCGCCGCGCCCGCATACTGCGTGATCTGAAACCGCTCGCTGGCCAGTTGCTTGCCCGCCTGCGACAGCGTGAAATGATAATCGTTGCCGATCATCCCTTTCACTTCGATCATCTGCTGCTGCCGCATGTGATTAAATACAGTATTCAGAACCGGCAGCGACAAACGGAGCGATTGCCCCAAAGCCTGCAGGGTGCTGTAGCCTTCGAGCAGCAATCGCCGCAGCATCAAGTCCATGACGAGCGACTGGGAAATGCCTAATTCTTCAAACGTTTGCGGCGCGGTCGGACGGAATCTGGTGCCGCTCGAAGCGAGTGTGCTAGCCATGAAATCCTGGTCTCTCACTACTCATCGGCCGTTCGCAACCGATTGTTTATACACGGCCCCAGACGAGTGCCGTCATTACTCTTGTGAAGCTGCGCCGGTTCATAGCCTGTCTCCTCTCCGCCGCACTCGCCTGGTCCGCCAGCACTGCCGAACAGTTGTTCCAACAGGGCCAGAAAGCCGAGCGTGCGGGCGACCCGGCGAAAGCCTACACGCTCTACCTGCAAGCAGCCGCAGCCGACCCCGGCAATCTGAAGTATTGGTCGCGCGTCCAGGCCCTCCGTCCCGTTGCTGATCTGCTCGACGTCAAAGAGGCCAAAGCCGGGGGCGGTCTTGCTCAAGACGGTCTAACACCCGCCAAACTCGATCCAGCTCTCTTCGGTCACATCAGCGACCGCGAACTCGAAGAAGCGCGCAAGCCGCTCCCGCCATCCGAGCTCAAGGTCGCCACCGGCACGCGCGACTACGACCTCCGCGGCGAATCCAAATCGCTCTGGGAGCAGATGGCCGGCATCCTGCACCTAGGCATTGCCTTCGACACACAATACCAGCCCACGCACGAAATTCATTTCCAACTCAGCGCCGCCGACTACCGCATCGCTCTGCGCGCGCTCGAGGCCGCCACAAACTCGTTTCTCACTCCCGTCACAAATCAGCTCATTTTCGTCGCCAATGACAGCACCCAGAAGCGCACCGAGTTCGAGCGCACCGGCGCCGTTGTGATTCCTTTCCCGGAAGCCGAGACCGTGCAGGAGCTCCAGGAGCTCGCCACCAGCGTCCGAGGCGTTCTGGACATTCAGCGGTTCACGGTGGACAACGCACGCAGGCTGATCATCGTACGGGACCGGGTCGCCAAGGTGCGGTTGGCTGAAAAAATCATTCAGGACCTGTTGCGGTTGCGCGGCCAAGTCTCGATCGAAGTCCAGATCATCACCACCGATGTATCATCGAGCACAAATTGGGGCATTTCTCCCCAGACCAGCTTCTCGCTCGTGCCGATCCCCGACAAGGCCAACCTGCTGACCACGATCCCCTCAAAAATGAGCACATTTCTGGCATTCGGCGGGGGCTCAAGCGTCATCGGGCTCGGCCTGACCAGTGCGTCGCTCTTCGCCACGGCTACCAGAGGCCACTCGGAAACTGTGCTGGATTCGGAAATCGTCGCCCAGGACGGCCAGGCTGCGACCTTCCACGTCGGCGACCGCTACCCCATCGTGACCAATCAGTACATCGGCAGCAACACCACCGGTGGCCAGGTCTTTGCTCCGCCGCCGACCTTCAACTTCGAGGATCTCGGTCTGTCGCTCAAAGTCACGCCGCACATCCACGGCGTCGATGACATCACGCTGGACATCAGCAGTGAATTCAAGCTGCTCGAAGCCGCCGCGGTCGACGGAATCCCCGTCATCTCGAACAAGAAATATGAATCGAAAGTGCGTGTGACGGAAGGTCAATGGGCCGTGCTTGCGGGCCTGCTGAGCAAGTCAGAAACGAAATCGATCACAGGCATCCCGGTTCTCAGTGTGGTTCCGTTTCTTCGCAACAACACGACGACGCGCGATGAAGGCCAGACGTTGATCGTGCTGAAGCCGCACATCCTGATCCTGCCGCCGACGGAATACCCAACCTGGCGCGCCTGGACCGGCACGGAGACAAAACTCCCGACGGATTTCTAAGGAAGCGTGGCGCACGCACTCGTGCGTGCCGTGTTCACACTCGTGTGAGCACTTTCTTGGAGCGACCAGGGTGTCGACAGGATTATCGACACGGTACGCACGAGTGCGTGCCAAAAGGGGGATTCGCTCTACTCCATCATTAAGACTTGCAGCCGCGATCCATCCGCGCCGCCCCGGTACACGCGCTCCATCGCTTTCTTGAAATCCGACGCCTTCGCGTTCGGGATATCCAGAAACTGCTGCGGATTCCGGTCCGTCAGCGGGAACCACGAGCTCTGGATCTGCACCATGATCCGATGCCCGGTGCGGAACGTGTGCAGCACATCCGGCATCCAAAACTCGATCTTCTCTTCCTTGCCGGGCGTGAACGGCTCCGGCTTCGACATGCTATTCCGGTACTTGCCGCGGAACGGCTCGCCGCGCACCAGTTGCTCGTAGCCGCCCATGCGCACGCCTTTTGGGTTCGGATCGGGATCGGGATAGTCGTTCGGATACACGTCAATCAGCTTCACGACAAAATCGGAATCCGTCCCGCTGGTTGAAACGTGGAGCACCGGCGTGATCGGACCTGCGATGGTAAGGTCGTGATCGAGCGGCTCGGTTTCGTAAGCCAGCACATCGGGTCTCGCAGCCGCGAAGCGCTGATCGAACGTCATATAGTCGCCCGGCATCCCGAACCCTGGCGCGATCTCACCCGTCGACGGCACCGGTTTGTTCGGATCGCTCAGGTACTCGTCGAAACCGGCCGCCTTCGGCGCGCTCAGCACCAGCGACCCGTTCGCATCAAAATACAACGACCGCGCCACGGCCTTCTTCGGCGGCCAGTTATCGAACCGATGCCACTCGTTGCGCCCGGTCTCGAACAGATAGGCTTTCGGGACCGCAGCTTCGGCCGACGCTTTGAGGCCGTTGCCCTTCCCCTTCAAATTCTGGACAAAAAAAGGCAGCTCGATATTCTCGCGGAAAAAGTCGCCCGTCTTCGAATCGAACCGAAGATTGCCGAGCGTGTCGCCGTCGTCACCGCTCCATCCGCCATGCCTCCACGGCCCCATCACCAGCGTATCCGGCGCGCCCGAGGTGTTCTTCTCCAGCGCATCATAAAGCTTCAGCGGACCGGAAAGGTCCTCGGCGTCGAACCAGCCTCCCACCCACATCACCGCAGCCTTGACGTTCTTCATCGATGGTGCGATCGCGCGCGCCTGCCAGAACTTGTCGTAGGTGGTGTGCTCGATATTTTCGTCCCAATAGATATTTTTGTGCTTCAGATATTTTTCATTGGCATTCGCGATCGGGCCCATGCGCAGGAAGAAGTCGTAAGCATCGTAGGTCCCCGGATCGAACCGCACCGAAGGCTGAGGCCGCTCTGGATCCGGTTTCCTCGGCATGAAATCCGAATAAAACCGGAAATTCGCTGCCAAATAAAACGCACCGTTGTGGTAAGAATCGTCGCCGTTGCCGACATCGCCCATCGGCGCCTGCGGCGAAACCGCTTTCAGAGCCGGATGCGAATTGATCAAGCTGTGCGCGGCGAAAAAACCGGGATATGAAATCCCCCAGATCCCGACCTTGCCGTTGTTGTTAGGAATACTCTTGACCAGCCAGGCGATGGTGTCGTACGTATCCGTACTGTCGTCGGGATCTGTCACATCCTCAGCTTGAGCGGTGTGCGGCCGCACGTCCACGAACGTGCCTTCTGATAAATAACGCCCGCGCACGTCTTCATAAACGAAGATGAAGCCTTCCTTCTCCGCCGCTTCCGACGGCCCTACAATCGTCCGGTAGTTATCGATCCCATACGGCGCCACCGAATAGGGCGTACGCTGCATGAGGATGGGATACTCATGCTCCGCGCTCGCGTCTTTGGGAACATACACGCTCGCGAACAGCTTCACGCCGTCGCGCATCGGAATCTTGAACTCGTATTTCGTGTAATGCTCGCGCGTGTAGGCGAGCTGCTTCCGCCGCGTCTCTTGAGGATTTTGCCCTAACAAAGCAAAGGAGACAGCCAGCGAGGCGAAGACAGCGAATTTCGGGACCAGCATGTGTCGAATAGTATCAGACGCATGCCGCGGGAGCCTAGTTTACGGCTTTCACCTAAGTGGTCTTCTTCGGCACGGTGGCGGCCTTTGGACGCGCCTTGGTGGTTGACTTCACCACCGGCTTCGGCGCGGGCTTGGGCGCGTTCTTGATCTGTTCCAACCGCAGATACCCTGCCGCCGCCCGGAGTCGCACGGGCTCGCTCTTGTCGTCGATCATCGGGGCGATATCTTCTTCGCGATCCGGATTGTCCTGGAGCGCGAGCGAATGCACGGCTGCCGCACGCACCGACCAATCTTTATCCTGCAATGCATCGCGCAGTGCCGCCAGCGTTTGGTCGTCTTTTTCCTTCTCCAGCAGCAGCGCAGCCGCGGCCCGGCCCGACGTTCCGGCATCGGAAAGCAGCGCCTGCATCGAAGAAACGCCCGTGCCCAAACCCGGGACCGGTGCGAGCCCGGCGCCCGTTTTCACCGCAAAGAGGAACATGGTCTTCGGCGTATGCATCATGCGCAGCGTGTCGCGCTTCTGCTTGGTCATGTACCCCGATGCGGTCTTCGAGTCGCCGCCCAGCACCGCTTGCAGCGCTGCCTTGCCTTCCGGATCATTCAAATTGTAGAGCGCGCGCGCCGCCGCAAAGCCGACCTCAGGCACCGCATCGTTCAACGCCGTGTGTAGCGACAGCATGGTCCGGTTGCTGTTGGTCAAGTCGGTCAGGCTCGAGATCACCGCCAGCCGCACGTCGACATCTTTATCGTTCATCATCGACTGAAGATCAGACGGGTACGGGTCCACCGATCCGACCAGACTCAGAGCGATTACCGCTTGCCTCCGAACCTCGGGGTTCTTATCGGTGAGCGCTTTGTCGAGTGCATCCCGCGAAGCCTTTTCCTTCGGCCCCGGCTGGCCGAGAGCGGCGAGACAACATAAGCCAAGAAACAACAGGGCCCTTTTCACAGGCGCGTCCTTTCTGATTGCGTGGTGCCAACAAGTATACGCTGTCGCCGATGACGCATGCATTCGCGAGAACGCTGCTATTCTCGATCCAGACATGTCGAAAATGCTGGAAGAGATCCGCGAGCAGCCCGCCACGCTCGACCGCACCTTCAAAGCCCAGCTCCGCCCGATGGAAGACCTCCTCCAGTTTCTCGCCTTCCGCCGACCGCGCCTGATCATGTTGGTCGCCCGCGGCACTTCCGACAACGCAGCGCAATTCGGACGCTACTTGCTCGAAATCACCACCGGCATCCCGGTGACGCTCGCCGCCCCGAGCATATTCACGCTCTACAACGCGCCATTCAGCTTCGAAGATGTTCTTGTTGTCGCGATCTCGCAATCCGGCGAGTCCACTGACACCAACGTGGTCATCGAGCGCGCCCGTGAGCAAGGCGCCACTACCATCGGCATCACCAACGAGCCCGAGAGCATGCTCGCGTCGCTCGCCCAACACGTCTTTCTGGTCCACGCCGGGCGCGAAGAGAGCGTCGCCGCGACTAAAACCTACACCGGCCAGTTATTGATGCTTTATCTGCTCGCGTGGGCCCTCGGCGCACCCATCGCGCTCGACGACCTGGCTCGCGTCCCCGAGTGGGCCGCCCGCACGCTCGAGCTCGAACAGGAAATCACGCGACGTGCTGAACGCTACCGCTTCATGGATCACGCCGTCGTCATCGGCCGCGGGCTCAATTACGCCAACGCCTTCGAATTCGCCCTGAAGCTGATGGAAACCTGCTACGTCGTCGCCGAGAGATTCTCAAGCGCCGACCTTGCCCACGGCCCGATCGCGATGGTGGAGGCCTCGTTCCCCGCTTTCGTCTTTGCGCCGCAAGGAGTCACCTGGCCCGGCCTGCGCGAAACCATCGAGCGCCTGATTCGCCTCAAGGCCGAAACGTTGATCATCACCGATGCGGGGCACGCGGAAGCTCTCGATTTTGGAGAAAAGACCGTCGCGCTACCGATGGCGCTGCCGGAAATCTTCACGCCGATTCCGTACATCATCCCCGCGCAGCTATTCGCCGCCACACTCGCCGAGTACAAAGGCCTGAACCCGGATCAGCCGCGAACGCTAAGCAAAGTCACCCGCACCCTCTAACTTTGCCTGTTTGACAAACAGCCTCAGACCACCGTGGCGCACGCTTCGGCGTGCTGCGTCCCACTCATGGAGACGCTACACCTTCAACAAACCACCTTTTGCGGGATCTCTCGTAACGCGCCGTGTTACCGCACTACCCCCGCCAACGGACTGCTCGCGCTCGCATACAACTTCTTCACCATCCGCCCAGCCAAATACGCATGGCGTCCAGCCTCGACCGCCAGCTTCATCGCGATGGCCATCTTCTCCGAGTCCTCCGCCTCCGCGATCGCCGTATTCATGAGCACGCCCTCGAACCCCAGCTCCATCGCGACCGCCGCATCCGACGCCGTCCCCACTCCCGCATCCACGATCAGCGGAACCTCGGTGATGCTCTCGCGCAGAATCCGCAAGTTGGTCGTGTTTTGAATCCCGAGCCCCGATCCGATCGGCGCCGCCAGCGGCATTACCGCCGCCGCCCCCGCTTCGATCAGCTTGCGCGCATTCACTAGATCGTCGTTGGTGTAAGGCAGCACGACGAAGCCTTCCTTTGCGAGAACCCGCGTCGCTTCGAGCAGGCCTTCGTTATCCGGGAAAAGCGTCTTCTGATCACCGATCACTTCGAGCTTCACCCAATTCGACAACCCAACCTCGCGCGCCAGCCGCGCCGTGCGGACGGCCTCATCGGCGGTGTAGCACCCAGCCGTGTTCGGAAGAATGAACAGCCGGGATCGATCGATGAAATCAACCAGCGATTCCTTGGTCTTGTCAGTGAGATTCACGCGCCGGACGGCGACCGTGACGACTTCAGCCCCCGAAGCCGCATGACACCGCGCCATCTCATGAAAGCTTCGATATTTCCCCGTCCCAACAAAGAGCCGCGAACGAAATTCCCGATCCGCGATGCGAAGTACATCAGACATGACTTCATTCTAGCGAGGGCCGAGTGCGCAACAGTTGAATTGGGCGCAATGTTAGTCGTGAAACTGACAGTACCAGGGATCTTCGAGGGTTGGAAGATATGGCCAATCCTGCTTGCGGCGCAATGACAGTCGCGCAGCTTCGCACTCCTGTCGTGTGTAAGCAGAATTCCACTAAGATCGTTCCCGCCATCAATCGCATATAGACGGTAAGTCGGAATCCGCAAGCTGATCGTTGACGATCTTGAAGAACACCACCGTAGCTCTTCCCCAAGCTCGACCCGTCTTCCTCCGGCACCGGCAGGTGACAAGATCACATATTCCACACCGCGAACCTCAACGCTATAGCTCGGCGCGTCGCTGTCGACGACTTGCCCAACTTCGACAATCTCGCTTACATGGCTCTTACGATCGGGCGCCAGGCGATCATAGGCTTCCTGTAGTTGAGGCTCAAATTCACATTTACCTGGAAGCCTACCATGATCCCGCTACAATGGTAAAAGCAAGTCCAGTTTAGAGAGTCAAACCCCGCATGAAATCTGCCTATTTGCGAATTCTCCCGCTGCTCCTCTGCCCGCTCGCGCTCTCCGCCCAATCCCTCAAGGATTTCGAAAAGCGCGTCACGGAGTTCACGCTCCCCAACGGACTCCACTTCATCATCTTCGAGCGCCACGAAGCTCCCGTTGTCTCTTTCCACTCCTTCGTGAACGCCGGCTCAGTGGACGACCCCGGCGGCGAAACCGGCATCGCGCACATGTTCGAACACATGGCTTTCAAAGGCACCCAGACCATCGGCACCAAAAACTACCCCGCCGAGCGCGCCGCCATGGACGAAGTGGAACGCATCTACGACCAGTACGATGCCGAGCGCAACAGGGGTCCCCACGCCGACCAGGCCAAGCTTGCCGACCTCCAGAAGACTCTCAAGGCCGCGATGGATAAGGCCAACAGCTTTGTCGTCACGAACGCCTACCCGCAGCTCATTGAAGAGAACGGCGGAGTCGGCCTGAATGCCGGCACGGGCGAGGATTCCACGCAATATTTCTACAATTTCCCCCGCAACCGACTGGAGCTCTGGTTCCTGCTTGAATCGCAGCGTTTCTACGATCCCGTCTTCCGCGAGTTCTACAAAGAACGGGACGTGGTCCGTGAAGAGCGCCGCATGCGCGTCGAATCCAGCCCGCAGGGGATGCTGGTGGAGGCTCTGCTTGCGACCGCCTTCGAGGCGCATCCTTATCGCAACATGCCCGGTGGATGGGCCAGCGACATTGAAAACTTCCGACTGCCTGAAGCCATCGCGTTTTACAAAAAATATTACGTTCCCTCGAACATCACGATCGCAATCGCGGGCGACGTCGATCCGAAAGAATGCCGCCGCCTGGCCGACAAATATTTCGCCATTCTGCCTGGCGGTCCCACGCCGAACGGCCCTCGCACCGTCGAACCGCCGCAACATGGTGAAAAGCGAGTTCAGGTGGAATCGCCCGCGCAGCCGTTCCTCGCTGTCGGCTATAAGCGGCCAGATCAACTCGATAAAGACGATCCCGTATTCGACGTCTTAAGCGAAATTCTCTCCGGCGAGCGCACCGGCCTCTTCTACACCGAACTGGTCCGCGATAAGCAGATTGCACTCGCCGCCGGCGCCGAAGCCGATTTTCCCGGCGGGAAATATCCCGGCCTGTTCATTCTCTTTCTCGTACCCAACCAGGGCCACAGCGTCGAAGAGAACGAAAAGGCGGCTTACGACATCATCGAGCGCGTGAAGCGCGAAAAGCTCACCGACGAGACGCTGAACCGCATCAAGACCAAGGTTCGAGCGGCGCTTATCCGCAAGCTCAACAGCAATTCCGGCATGGCCGAAGAGCTGACGCAAAACTATGTCGCGTACGGCGACTGGCGCAAGCTCTTTACCAGTATCGAGGACATCGAGAAGGTCACGGCCGACGACGTTCAACGCATCGCTCGCAAATATCTTGTGGCTGACAACCGCACTGTCGCCTACACTGTCAGGCCGCCGGCGAAACCCGGCGCTAAAGCCGAAGCCGAAAAAGGAGACGGCCAATGAGAAAGCTGATTTTCGCCCTCGCCTGCGTAGCGCTTCTGAATGCGCAAACCGAAGTGCGGCGCGCCGTCGTTCTGCCGTCTTATAGAGATCTGAAGTTCCCGCCGCTGCCGCCGCTCAAAGTTCCTGAGCCGACCGAAGTCACGCTCTCGAACGGCATGAAAGTTTTCATGCTCGAGAACCACGAACTGCCACTGGTCAGCGGCACCGCGCTCATTCGCACCGGCAACCTGTTCGATCCCGCCGACAAAAAGGATCTCGCGGGAATCACGGGCGAAGTGCTGCGTTCCGGCGGCACGCACGCCAAAACCGGCGACCAGATTGACCAGGATCTCGAAAACGTCGCGGCCTCCATCGAAAGCTCGATCGGCGAGAGCGCGGGTACGCTGTCATTCGATTGCCTCAAAGAAAACTCCGACCAGGTTCTGCGCGTCTTCCACGACTTTCTCACCGCGCCCGAGTTCCGTCAGGATAAAGTCGACCTCGCCAAGACTCAGGCTCGCAGCGGAATTTCCCGCCGCAACGACGACGCCCACGGTATCGCCGAGCGCGAATTCGCCAGCATCCTTTATGGCCGCGACAATTCTTACGGCTGGGAGATCGAATACTCAGACATCGATCACATCCAGCGCCAGGACCTTGTCAATTTCTACAAGCGCTACTATTTCCCCTCCAACATCCTGCTCGAAATCTACGGTGATTTTTCCACCGCCGACATGCAAGCCAAGCTCGAACAGCTCTTCGGCGATTGGAAAGTCACGCAGCCGACCATTCCCGCGTTCCCCGCTGTGACTGCAAAGCCCGCACCCGGCGTCTATCTCGCCGACAAAGAGGACGTCACGCAGACCTTCATCGACGTCGGCCATCTTGGCGGCGAGCTCAAGGACAAGGATTATCCGGCGCTCGTTGTCGCGGCTGAAATTCTCGGCGGCGGTTTTTCCAGCCGTCTGTTCGAAGACATCCGCACCACGCATGGCTGGGCCTACAGCATCGGCGCGTCCTGGGGTGCGCACTACGATCATCCAGGAACGTTCCATATCTCCGGCAGTACGCAATCCGCACACACCGTCGACACAATCAAAGCGATTCGCGATGAAGTGGATAGGATGCGCGCCAACGAAGTGACCGACGAAGAGCTGGAGAACGCCAAGAACACCGTGTTGAACGGTTTCATCTTCAACTTCGACCGTCCCAGCAAAACGCTGAACCGGCTCATGCAGTACGAATACTATGGCTATCCGCGCGATTTCATCTTCCAGTATCAGAAGGCCATCGGCGCGGTCACCAAGGCTGACGTCCTGCGAGTCGCTAAAGATCACTTCCGCCCGCAGGACTTCACCTACGTTGCGGTTGGCAATTCAAAAGGGTTCGGAACGCCGCTGACAGCGCTGTCAACGAAGATCGTGCCCATCGATCTCACCATCCCCGAGCCGAAAACGGAAGCAGCCAAGGTCGATGACCAAAGCCTCGCCAAAGGCAAGGCGCTGCTGCTCACCGTCCAGAAGGCGCTTGGGGGGGCCGAGAAGCTCGCGGCTGTGAAAGACCTCCAATACGCGGCCAACGTGGAAGTTCAGACGCCAGGCGGTGCGAATGGCCCGATCGGCATGAAGGTCAAGCAGGTGAATTCGTTCCTGATGCCCGGGGTCATGCGCCAGGAAATCGAGCTCCCCTTCGGCAAACAGCAAATGTACTCGGATGGCGCGAGCGGCTGGCTCGCCGGTATGCAAGGCGCGCGCAATCTTCCGGCGCCCGTGCTCGCGCAAGTCCGCGGCGAGATGTTCCGCCAGCTCACCGGACTCGCTCTTAGCGATCGCGACACCAACCGGACCGTGAACTACGCCGGCGACGGCTTCCTCGAGATCTCCGCAAAGTCCGGCGAAACCGCAAGGCTCAAGGTCGACGAAAAAACCGGCATGCCCCTCGTGCTCGCCTATCAGGAGGGCGCGCAGAGCGTCGAAGAAGAGTATTCCGATTGGCGCGACGCCGCGGGTCTCCTGCTCCCGTTCCAGCTCACCGTTAAGCAGGATGGCAAGAAGTACGCCGATGTGAAAATCGAAGCGTATAAGATCAACTCTGGCCTCACGCAGGAAGCGCTCAGCCAGAAACCGTGATTCTTTGAGGTTATGAAGTTCCTCGCACTCGGACTCGCCTGCGCTCTGACGCTCTCAGCCGAAACGGCGCAAGAGCGCGGTAAGCGCCTCATTGACGACTGCGTCCAGGCGCTCGGGGGCGACGCGTATCTGCACTTGCAGAGCCGTGTTGAATCGGGCCGCGCTTATTCTTTCTACCGCGAAGCGCTCAGCGGCCTCAGTATCGCCACCATCTATACCCGCTACGATTCCGGCGTCAATGACACAGCCCATGAGCTCGCGCAGCATGAGCGCGAGAATTTCGACAAAAAACAGGATTACGGTGTTCTGTTTGGAGCACAGGAAGGCTGGGACGTCACCTACCGCGGCGCGCGCCCGCTTCCTAAGGACACCTACGCGCGCTACAGGGCGACCACGTTGCACGACATCTTCTACATTCTGCGCGTCCGCCTTCATGAACCTGGCATGATTTTCGAAGGCCGCGGCGCCGACGTGCTCGACAACGTCCCCGTCGAGATCGTCGACATCACTGATGCCGACAACGACACCACGACCGTTTACATCCACCAGACCACTAAGCTGCCTGTCCGCCAGGTCTTCTACCGTCGCGACCCTATCACCAAGGAAAAGATCGAAGAGGTCACGCTGTTTACCAAATACCGCAGCGTCGACGGGATCCAGTGGCCGTTCACTATCGAGCGCGAACGCAATGGCGAGAAGATCTTTCAGATCTTTTCGAACGAAGTGGAGATGAACAGCAAGAGAGTAGTGGATTCATTGTTCGCGCTGCCCTCAGGAATCAAGATGTTGAAACAGGAGTAGGCTTCGCCGCCTTCGCGGCCGCAGGGGCGGGGACTTCCACTGCTACCGGAAACTCAATCGTCACCAGCAATCCCGGATTCGCGTTGCGCGCACTCAACCGGCCGTTGTGCAGCTCTACTGCGCGCCGCGCGATCGCAAGCCCAAGGCCGAGCCCGCCGCTCGACCGGTTCCGGTCCGAATCCACACGATAGAACGCATCGAAGATCCGCGGCAGCGCGTCTTCCGGCACGCCCGGCCCTTGATCGCGCACCGAAATCTCGGCGATGCGGCCAACCTTCTTCAACTCAATCTGCACGGCAGTCCCGCGCGGAGCGTACCGGATCGCGTTACGGATCACGTTCTCGACAGCCCGGCGGATCAGCTCCTCATCCCCGTTCAGCGTTACCGACAGCGGCGCTTCGAGCAGCAGCCTGCAGTCTTTGGCTTTGGCCTCGAGCAGCGAATCGTAAACCAGGTCGGCCAACAACTCATCCAATCGCACCGTCATGTTCCGCAGCGCCGTCGGATCGCCCTCTACGCGCGTCACCTGCAGCAGCTCGGCAACCAGTTCGTTGATCCGGTCTGCTTCCTTCTGGATCCGATCCAGCATGTGCCCGCGATCTTCACCCGACCGAGCCAGCTCGATCGCCACGCCCAGCCTCGCCAGCGGGCTCCGCAGCTCGTGGGAGATGTCCAGCAGCAGCCGCCGCTCCGCCGACAGAAGCGTCTGAATCCGGTCAGCCATCAGATTGAAGCTTTTCGCCAACTGGCCGAGCTCGTCTTTGCGGCTCACTTCGGCGCGGGCAGAAAGATCTCCCCGTCCGAAATTGTCCACGACGCCGCGTAGCCTCCGCACCGGCGACGTCAAGTGATAGGCGAACGCGTAGCACAGCAGAACCACCAGCCCGACGATCCACAAATGTTGCGGCTGGAAGAAATAGAACCGAAAATTCGGGTTCTGGTTAATCAGGAAGAGCCAATACTGGCGTGTTGGATCCGAGCGCGCGATCACCGGCGGACGTCGGGTATTAAAAGGGAAAGGAAGGCGGACGCGGGTGCGCTGAGGCCGGCGAATCAGCTCAGGGTGTGGCTGACCGGTGAGCAAGTCGACGCCCTTCGCGTCGGTGAAGATCACTTTTTGTTCCGTGATCTGCTGAAATTTCGATAAGACCTGGCTCAATGCCTCGCTCCCGCCCGTTTCATACGCCCGCTTCGCTTCGGCTACCTGCACGCTCAGCAGCATGCCGAACGGACCGCGGCCCTCGGGCGACCCCAGCGATAACGCCGTACTCAAAATGATTCCGCCTATAGCGACCGTGCACGTCGCCAAAAACCACAGCAGCGTCTTTGCAAAAAGCGATCTCATAGAGCCGCCAATCTCACAACGAAGCACCGTCCTCCGGACTCTGGCAGAATTGATATCCAACGCCGCGAATGGTCTTGATCACTGGCCGCGCGCCCTCCAGCTTGCGCCGCAGATGGCTGACGTGCATATCGATGGAGCGGTCGAACGGCGTCGCCTTCCGGTTGTACAGGCTCTCCATTAAACCGTCGCGCGACACCACGTGACCCGCGTTGCGCATCAATTGTTCTAGAATATCGAACTCGAGCGTGGTCACTTCCACCGGCTTCCCATCGGAAGTCACCTCGCGCGTACCCGGGTCGAGCGCGATCCCGTTCACTTCGACGCGCCCGCGATTGACCTTCGGCTCGGTCCGCCGCAGAATGGCCTTGACGCGCGCCACCAGCTCGCGCGGATTGAACGGCTTCGGGAGATAATCGTCGGCGCCCAGCTCCAGCCCTACGATGCGATCCACATCCTCGCCCCGCGCCGTCAGCATGATCACAGGAACGCGACTCGACATGCGCAGCTTCTTTAGGATTTCGAATCCGTCGATCCCCGGCAGCATCACGTCCAGCACTACCAGATCGCATCCGCCATCGAGCGCCAGCGCGAGCCCGGCGTTGCCTTCGTGCGCGCTATCGACGGTGAACCCTTCGCGCTGGAGGAACTCCTGTAGCAGCCCACAAAGCTCCGCATCGTCGTCGATGATCAGCAGCTTCATCTGATTCAATCCTAGCGCTCAGGCGCCCGAAATCACCACTTCACGGGCTTGCCAGGGTCGAGCGCCCACACTTCCGTCGCCGGAAAATCCTTCAACTGTGCCGCCAGCGCCTGAGGCGTTCCGGTCAGCATCGGAAACGTGCCCCAATGCATCGGTATGACCTTCTTGGTGTTCAGCAGCCGGCACGCCAGCGCCGCCTCGCGCGGGCCCATGGTGTACAAATCGCCGATCGGCAGGAAAGCCAGCTCCGGCCTATACAACTTCTCGATGAGCTGCATGTCGGAGAACACGTTCGTGTCGCCGGCGAAGTACAGCGTGCGGTTGTCGGGGAACGTCAGCACGTAGCCAGCCGGTTCGCCGCCATAAATGATGTCGTCGCCGCCATCAATTCCCGCACTATGTACGGCGTGCGTCATTGTTGCCTTTACACCCGCTACAACATCCTGTGTACCGCCTTTGCCCATCCCGCTTGCGTTTTCCACGCCCTTCGATGCCAGCCACAGCGAGGTTTCGTATATCGCGATCATCTTCGGCTTAAACTTCTTCGCCAACGGGATGCATCCATGAACATGATCCTGGTGCGGATGCGAAATCAGCATCGCATCCACGCGCTGGAACTGGTGATGCGCGGGGAACTTTGGATTTCCTTCCACCCACGGATCCATCAGAATCACTTCTCCCGATTCCAGGCGGAGTTGAAACGCTGAGTGGCCGAGCCACGTGATCTCAACCATGAGCTACTGACCTTTCTGTGTTGGATGTGTTGCTGGAAGCTGGATGCCGTCGCCGTATTTCGCGATCCCCGGGATGCTCACGGGCAAATGCCCGGCGATCGGGATCTCGCCGAATAGCGCCTTGGCCACCGATTCCTCTGACGTCGTCGTCGAGCTGTACGTTGTCATGTACGCGGCCACGTTCGGGAAACTGCGAATCAAGTACGGATTGCCCAACGACACCAGAGTCACCGGGTTCTTCCCCGCGATCAGCGCATTGAGAAAATCCGGGAATGCCCCGGCGAGCGCGACGTTGCCTTTGTACGCGCTCACCGTCACGTATGCCGCCACGATCACCTGGCTGCATGAATCCGTTTTCGCCGCTAATTGGTCGAGATCCGCTTTGCTCTTGGTCGGGTCGATCCAGTAGGACGCGAGCTTCGGATCGCGCGTCGTAACGTCTTCGAGCAGTTTCTGGCCCTGTTGGCTGCGCCTGCTTTCGGCTAGCACGATCAGGCACGAGGATTCCGGATGGCGCAAGGGAAGCGCATCCTTGTTGTCTTTCACCAGCGTCAGCGCTCGATCGGCCACCCGCTGCGCTCGTTCTTCGCTCTCGGGTGAGCCCACCACATCGGCGATCCCCTCCAAATTCACTAGCCGCTTCTTGTTCAAGCCCAGCCGGAACTTGGCGGCCAGCACGCGCGCCACGCTCTCATCGATCCTCTGACGCGAGATCCGTCCCTTCAAAACCGCGGCCACGACTCCATTGATGGCATCTTCCGCGCGCTTCGGCATCAGCAGCACGTCCGCACCCGCAAGAATCGCGCGCACCGAAGCCTCGCCCGGATCAAACATCGCCGCCAGGCCTTGCATGTCCATGGCGTCCGTCACCACGATGCCTTTGAACTTCAGCTCATCGCGCAGGACGCCGGTGAGAATGTTGTAGGAGACGGTCGCCGGCTCATCCACCGGATCCAACGCCGGAACCGCCAAGTGCGCCGACATGATCGCATCGACATTCGCCGCAATCGCTTCCCGGAATGGCTCCAGCTCTACTGACTCGATCCGATCGCGACTGGCATCGAGTCGCGCCAGCCCGAGGTGGCTATCCACGGCCGTGTCGCCGTGGCCAGGAAAATGTTTCGCCGTCACCAGCACCGGGTTCTTCGGGTCCGAATGCGCGCCCTTGATGTACGCCTCCACGAAGCGCGACACCTCCTGCTGATTCTCCCCGAATGATCGTGTATTGATGATCGGATTGTCGGGATTGTTGTTGACGTCCGAGACGGGCGCGAAGATCCAGCTCACCCCCAGCGCCCGGGCATCGCGAGCCGTCTCCGCCGCTTCATACTCGACGCCGTCGTAATCCTTTGCCGCCGCAAACGCCATCGCATACGGCCACGGCGTGGTTGAGTTGACGCGCATCGAGGCGCCGCGCTCGAAATCGGCGCCCACCAGCAGCGGCAGTTTCGAGATTTTTTGGAGCCGATTCAGCAGCGCTGCCATCGCGTACGGGTCGGCGTTCCGCACCGCCCCGCCGGCCGCGTTCCCCGTGACGATTAGTCCGCCCACGTGCAGATCGCGAATATAGTGCTGGTATCTCCGAAACGCCGCCGACCGCACGTTCGCCGGCTCGCCCAGCACGGGCATCACCACCAACTGCGCGACTTTATCGTGCAGCGTCAGCGTCCGCATCAACGCACGCACGGCCGGATTATTCAGCTCAGGAATTGGCTTGGCAGGAGGCGCCGGTTTCGCGCTCTTGGAGCGAACGGTGGCGGCAAATAGCGCTGTGCACACCAGGGTCGCAGCGAGCGCGCGGCGGAATGGCATCTACTTTTACTTTAGCGTGGAGCAGCCGAGCATGCTGAAACTCAACTACGCTCCATCTGCGACGTTAGCGGCTCTTGCCGCCTCGTCTCGGCGCAGCTCGCTACGAACATTCCGCTGAACCTGCATCGCCAGCACCATACTCGCCGCCAGTGTCAGAGATCCAACCACCACATGGGAAGCCGTCACGGCGATCAGGGCAATCGCGTTCCCAACGTCCAAAAGCTGCATCGCGAACGCCGTCGCCCCCAGAATCACCTGGGTCAGCAGAATGGATAACAGCCACACCGCCGCGGATCGCAGGGCGCGATGCGTTGGATACTGCTGCATCACAAGCGTCGCCGCCACCAGCAACGCGATGGAGACGATCATCGCGCCCGCCAGATGCGCCGTCACGCCAATCGCCTTATGCCGGTAGGCGGCGCCGAGCAGCGTTTGCACCAGCACCAACGCAGGCCCGGCCATCGCCAGAGGCCGCAGCAGCGGTGCGGCGCGCGCGTCGACAAATTCCGGCGCCTCGCCCCATTTCGACGAACTCAAGAGCGCGATCGCCGCGAATATCGAAAATCCCAACGGCGCAAGCGTCGCGTGAACCAGCGGCCGCCCTAACCACCCGGCCCAACTATCCATCGCCAGCACACCAGCCGCGATCCAACCTAGAAACGCAATCTCCTGCGCTTGCGACAGCAGCAGCGCCAAACTAATCGCCAATACGATCACCGCGACGGCTGCATCCCTGTGAACAATCGCATTGAACATCCCGCGTGACGCCAGTTGCCGTCCGTTTGCCTGGCTAGTGACACAAGCACCGATGCCAATCACGAGCAGCGCGCCGAGCGTTACGAGAAGGGCATAACGGCGGAAGTCTGTGTTGATGGACTCAACAGGATCTTTCGCTGGGCTTTTTTCCAGGCGCAGTGATTCGTTCTCTTTCATCTGGCGCTACGAGGCAACTCCTGCATGGATCCGGTAGGCATCCCAGAACCCGATAGGCCGGCGAAGGCGATTCCAAGAAAAAAGGCAGCCAGCATCGCGCCCGTTAGAATCGGCTCGACAGAACGGTGCGCAATGCCGCCAGCCATCGTGAAGGCCGACGCAGCGAAGTAGGCGCCTAGCGAGAGCCGCGCCGTGGCCGGCATGACGAGCAGACGGTAGTATGCGCTCAGCACAGCGAGCGCGGCAAACACCGCACCAACGGCGGCGAAATAAGCGAGCGGCGCCACGCGGTTGGCAGCCAAGACAATCGAACCGGCTACGAACACCGGATATGCAACTGCACCAAACACAAATGGAAACAGGCG
>Ga0126373_10000361_pt1 | contig 30119 bp, 31 predicted proteins | sample PanSoiMetPlot_11_FD_92545 | JGI IMG/M metagenome (GOLD analysis project Ga0126373, IMG submission 92545) | Tropical forest soil microbial communities from Panama - MetaG Plot_11 | ecosystem: Environmental > Terrestrial > Soil > Tropical forest > Bulk soil | place: Panama | collected 2016-02-17 | reverse complement strand
TGGCAAGGCGTCGTCTGGGGATTCGTGGCGATCACGCTGTGCCTGATGCTGGTCGCGGCGCTGCACGGGGTCAATCTTGGAAGTCCAGCGCTGTTTGGCAGTGCGCTGATTGGGTATGCGGTAGCCTGGGGAATCGCATTCCTGCTGACGGGTTTCACGGAGGAGTTTATCTTCCGCGGGTACAGCCAGTTCACGCTGACAAGTGGAATCCGGTTTTGGCCAGCGGCCATTATCTTGTCGATCTTGTTCGGATGCCTGCACCTTGGCAATCCAGGCGAGTCATGGCCTGGAGCGCTATCTGCGGCACTAATCGGCTTCTTTTTCTGCTTCACACTGCGCAGAACGGGCACCATCTGGTTTGCGGTTGGCCTGCACGCAGCCTGGGACTACGGTCAGACCTTTGTGTATGGAGTTCCCGATAGCGGCTTGGCTGCTCCCGGACACTTTCTGAATGCCACGTTTCACGGTCCGGCGTGGCTCACAGGTGGAACGGTTGGCCCCGAGGCGAGTGTCGCATGCTTTGTCGTACTCGGGCTGCTATTCCTTATATTCCACTTCTCTTATCCAGCCCGAGCTTCGAACGAAACTACCGAGTAACTATTCAAGGTTATTCAACATCTAATCACCGCTTTTCGCAGCGCGCGTCCCAGGCAAATTTGACAAACCCCGAGACGCGCCGCTAAAATCGTCTGATTTTGTGAAGGGCAAGGGCCCTTCTGAGGACCGCGACTGTGGATAAGAAGAGACTGGATTACTACAAGAAAAAGCTACAGACCCGCCGTGAGGAATTGGTGAAGGCTATCGTTCGCACAGGCCAGGAAGGGCGCGAAGCGGACGAGGATCCCACGGTGGATCTGGCGGACAAAGCGGCAAACTCGTATACAAAGGAGTTCCTTTTCGGCCAGACGCATAACGATCGCGCTTTATTGCAGCTCGTTGACGATGCCATTGAGCGAATCCGGGAAGGAAACTTCGGACTGTGTCTGCAGTGCGAAGAGGAGCTGCAACAGAAGCGCCTCGAAGCTGTGCCGTGGACTCGCTATTGCATCAACTGCCAAGAAAAGCAGGAGCAGGGGCTTCTCTAAGACTTCTGGCCAGCAAAATCCTTCCCAGTCGAATCTGGGCACCGTCCTGCAATAGACCGCGGCATTCACTGTGTGAAACTTCTTTCTTGCGTGGGAACAGTATGGTGTACTGTACGTCCATCATAGATAAACAATGGTCCCGATTGCCCGCGAGATTGCCGACGCGCTCGTTTCCATTCTATTTCCGGCGCCGTGCCGGATTTGCGGCACCGTCCTCACGCGAGCAGGGTTGCTACCTATATGTGAACAGTGTTTCGGTGCGCTCGCACCATTAAGAGGACCAGTCTGCGGATGCTGCGGACGACCGTTCGTCTCAGAAGCGACGCTGGACGCGCAAACGCGCCTGTGTCTGGCTTGTAGGAGGAATGTCTATGCGTTCCAGCATGCACGCAGCTTCGCGCCCTACACGGATCAAATGGTGCGTGCCATCGGTCTGCTCAAGTACGAGAAGTTGACGCGTTTGGGGCAGTGGTTCGCCGAGCGGCTATGCGAGATAATTCAGTCAGATTCGGCCCTGCAATCCGTCGATGTTGTCGTCCCTGTGCCTCTGCATCCTGCGCGCCTGCGTGAGCGCGGTTACAACCAGGCTAAACTGATCGCGAAGCCGCTGGCGCGCAAAATGCGTCTGCCTCTAGGCCCCTATTTGCTCGTGCGCACGAAGCCTCGCCCCGCGCGCCTTCTTCTGTCACGACGGGAGCGATGGTCGACGGTACGTGGCGCTTACGAAATGCGAACAGGAGCGCAAGTTGACAACCTCTGCGTGTTGCTGGTAGATGATGTGTTTACAACAGGCGCTACTCTTGATGCATGCGCTCGCGCCCTGCAAAGAGCCGGTGCAAAGAGCGTTGTAGCTCTGACGGTAGCACGGGCCATCTTGCAATCGGGCCCAGTCGCACCCGGAGTTACCCAAAAAACTACGACTCGCGGAACGCACGACGCATCTAAAGTGGTGGACAAGTAAAGCTCAGAGGCGCGACCCATGGACAGCCGGCACAAGCCCAATATGTTGCGGCCTAGGCCCAAGATCTCTATCGTAGGAAGCCGCCTGCCTAACGAGCCCGCGGTTAAGGCGGAGGCTGCGCCGCGACGACCGTCTCTCATGCAGGCGCCCGTTTTGGTCTTGAACGCTACTTTTGAGCCGATTAACGTTACTGCTGTTCGACGGGCTCTGGTGCTTATGCTCAAAGGTGTTGCTCAAGCAGAGGAGACGCAAACTTCCAATGTACACTCCGCCAGCAAGGCGGTTCCCGTCCCTTCGGTGATTCGACTCCTGAGCTATCGGCACATTCCTCAGCAGAGTCGCGCGTTATCGCGTAAGAATATCCTTCTTCGCGACCGCAATATCTGTCAGTTTTGCGGACGCACCTTTTCCACGTCAGAACTTACTCTCGATCACGTGTTGCCTCGATCACGCGGCGGGCGATCCTCCTGGGAAAATCTCGTAGCCTGCTGTTACGAGTGCAATAACCGCAAAGGCGATCGCACGCCGGAGGAAGCGGGCCTACAGCTGGCGCGAAGGCCGCGGCCTTTTACGCTTCACACTTCCCGCCAGCTTATGCGCCTGATCGGCCATAAGGATGAGAAGTGGCGCAAGTACCTCTTTTACTGACGAGATAGTCGGGATTTTCTGCTCCGGCCTACGCGATTTCTTCCATTGCAACCTTTGCGGAGATATGGCATCTATTTAGGTAATCACATCTAGGACACACCCCGGGAAGTGGCATAGGGAGACCTAAGCTGCTTCCCTTCTTTTTTGCGGCGCCATTCTTTCAGTTCATTGCCGAAATACAACGCTTAGGCCGCGACGCCAATTCTCGTTCAAACCTATCCTGGTAACTCTCGGTTCCGGCGACATATAGCGCAATTGAATTTCGTTTGCCGGGTGAAAACGGAAGCCCGGCGCGACCAGCCAAATCAGCGGAGGATCGGGCCGGATCTCGGCACCGGGAAAATAGCCGTAGCGATGGAAATCTCCGTCCAAGAGATGTCGGCGGACTCTTAGCCAATAGTCGACCGCCTGGAGCGGCAAATGCAAATCCTCTGATGCCTTCAGCTCGATAACTACGAGTCTGCCGTCCAAGGCGACGCCAAGAAGGTCAATGATCCCCCGGTCGCCGCCTGCCAGTGCAGGCACCTGGGAATAGAGGTACTTTGGAGAGAGGCGCGCATCTAGCTTGGTCGGGTCCAAGCGGACCATGGTTTCGAGCCAGCGTTCCGGAGCCATACGATAAAGAGAATTGTTTGCGTCCGAGGTAGTGCTGCTTCGGCTCCGCGCAAGCTTGCCGAGAAACTGCGCGAGCTCCGGCGCGTCAGCACCGCGCACCAGGCTGCGGTCATCTCCAAGGCCGCAATACATCCGGCCTTCGCTCTGTCGAGCAAATTCCAGACCTCGAAAGCGGAAGCAAACGTCTCGAGTCCCAGCCGGCACGGACACTTCAATCGCATGAGCTTCTTGCGGCAATAATGCTCGGAGGCGCTTAATCGTTTCATCGGCAGCTGCGAGCACTAGCTCCGCATCGCGCCGAGGCGTGAGCCAACTCTCGACGTTCCCGCGGCCCGACGGTTCCACGCGGTGAATCCGTAGGTCGTGTTTACCGAATTCATAAACATCAAGATTAACGATGGGGTTCAAGGCACGCGCTCGCTCCATCGTTGCCCGCGCCTGGCCCTCGGGAAGGAAAAGCCTCAGGCCTTCAATCGCGCGACGGTCCGCGTGGTTGCGAAGCCAGTCAAGCCATAGCAAGCCGAAGCTCAGAATTCCGTCGAACGTTACTGAGTTTTCGGACGCTGCTGCGGCCATTACCGCCCACGTGGAGCGACCTTCGCTCATCACTCCGCGCGTGTACCGGGCGGAAAACGATCGCTTCAAATCGGCCGCTGTCGTGAGAGACTCAACCCGTGCGTCTGGAAAATGCTCGGCCAGCATGCGCGCGAATCGAGCTTTGAACTGTTCGCGCCCAATGCGCACAGGAGTTCGGGGATGCGGACTGCCAAGAAACTCGAGCCGCGCCGGTTTTCCTGGTCCGAACCTCTGAACTTCAACCTGAATGTGATTCGCATCACATGCGGAAACGCGCAGAATCCTGCGAACAAAGCTGGTTTCCGGAGACCAAAGGTGAATCAGGGTTTGCTTTCCCTGGGACCGGATCTCGCTACGAAAACCGGTGAGCGACGCCAGCCATTCGCCGTCCTCGTGGACTTCGACGGATCCTGTGGAGACGAGCTGGCCAAGGGCCTGCTCCAGATTTTTCCATTCATCCATGAGCCTAGAAACTGAATTCCGTGACTCTACTCGAGATCGAGTCCTGTTATGTGGATTTCGGGAAACTTGTGATTCCAGCCATTCGGTATTGCCTCGAAACCAAGTTGGAAATCACGTGTCTCGCCGCTTTCGAGCGGCCGCGTGCCGTTCCCAATGATACGTCGCGTATCTCGCAGCGCGACTTTGCCGTTCTGGTCGTAGAACTCCACAGTAACTTCAGCACCCTGAATTGTCCGGGAGCCGGCATTGGAAATATCTCCATTGAGGTAAGTCACCTGTTGGTGCAGCATGTTTTCGAAGCCCGACAAGCTCAGATTCTGAAATTTGATTTCCTGAACGTAGGCCTGCTCTGCCGCACCGAACGCGAGCGGTTTCTGCGCGGTCGGCGTCGACCCGCCGGAGAATCGCATAGCCAGGTAGAAGGCACCGAAAACGACGATCACGACGACCAGTCCAACGAGAAATGGGCCACCCATCCGGCTTCGATCGTCCCGCTCCAAACGTCTCTCCTGCCTCAAGGTTGAGTGCAGCGTGTTTGCTAACGCCCGAACGAAAGGCGAAGGATCAGTGATTCCGGTAAACCTGCTTTTTCCATGCGCCCTTGCACCAATTCGACTTCATACGGAACACGCCAGAACTCCACGAAATCGCGGTCAAGGTCTGCAATCGCAAACGCGGCTCGCGCGTCGCCGTCGCGGGGCTGACCGACGGAACCAGGGTTCAACAGGTAGCTCGTACCTTTTTTGATCTCCAGCTTGGTCGATTTCTCGCCATTGGCCGGCCGCAAACGCAGCGCCGATATTGCGTTATCTGGACCAAGGGAGAATCCACCTTGCAGATGCGTGTGCCCAAAAAAGGTCACCTGCGAGGGGGCCTCTAAGAGAGATTCAAGAGCTTGCGCCGGAGCGACCACATACTCATCTTCATCGCGAAGCGCGCCGTGAACCAATGAGAATCCGTCTACTGAAACCGGTCCAAGCGGCAAGTTCTCCAGATATTCGCGGTTTTCTGCGCGGAGCTGCTCTCGAGTCCACATCGCTGCGGCGCGGGCCACCGGGTTGAAATCATCTGCGCTAGTCAGCCCGCTGCCAACTTTGTCATGATTTCCCCGAATTGTTACCGCATCGAGCGTTCGCAGCCGGTCAATTACCTCGTTTGGATCCGGACCATAGCCAACGACATCGCCCAGGCAAATCGCTTTGTCCCACTTCCCTTCCGCCTCTGACAGAGACGCCTGCAGAGCCGTCAGGTTTGCGTGGATGTCGCTAAGAATCAGAAACCGCATCAGACGCACACCTCAATGATCGCCCGATTATAGACGATGACATGCCTGCTTGCACGATTGGAACTTTGCGCGTCGGCCACCTCAGCGAATCCACATGCAGTCGCCGTAGCTGTAGAAACGATAGTCCGCCTCAACAGCATGCCGATAGGCACGCAAGACATTGTCCCGCCCCGTGAATGCTGCAACCAGGGCGAGTAAACTCGAGCGAGGTAAGTGGAAGTTTGTCAAAAGCTGCGTGACGATGCGGAATGGCTTTCCTGGCAAAAGGAAAATGTCGGCTTCAAACCGCCCCGGTGCAATCTGGAATTCCCCATTTGTCATACCTTGGCGCTCAACACGCTTCTCGGCTGCATCCTCCAATGCTCTTACGACTGTCGTACCGACTGCCAAAACTGGGCGTCCTTGCCCGCGAGTGCGGTTAATAGCATCGGCGGTATCTTCGGGGATTTCATAGGATTCTCTGTGGATGTGATGATCTTCGAGCTGTTCTGTGCGAATTGGCTCGAACGTGCCCAGTCCAACGTCGAGCGTAATCTCACGTATCTCGACGCCGCGCTGCGTCAAACGGGAAAGAATGTCGGGCGTGAAGTGCAGCCCTGCCGTCGGCGCCGCAACAGCGGCTCCCTGCCGCGCGAAAATGGTTTGGTAGCGTTCGCGATCTATAGGCTCATCCGTGCGCTTTATGTATGGAGGCAGCGGAATGCGGCCCAGCCGTTCGATGGCTTCCGCGAGATCTCCCTTGCAGGAAAACTTGAGCGTTCGTTGTCCATAGCTATCTCGACTTGTTACTTTGGCCTCCAACTCTCCGTTTCCGAAAACAATCGTCTCGCCCACGGAAATCTTGCGTCCCGGGCGCACTAGCGCTTCCCATTCATTCGCGTCAACCGATCGCAGAAGGAGCACCTCGATTAGCGTCGTCAGATTTTGACTGCGGATAGAATTACTCTTGCCCACCGGCTGCGCGTTCAGACCTTTGCGTCGACCCCACAGGCGTGCCGGAAGAACGCGCGCGTTGTTCACGATAAGCAACTCGTCGCCCCGCAGAAGTTTTTCAAATTCTTTGAAACTCCTGTCCTCCATCGCGGCGGAAGCGCGGCCCAGCACGAGCATGCGGGAGGCATCACGCTGATCAAGAGGCCGCTGTGCGATGCGCTCGGGTGGCAAATCATAGTCAAATTCGCTGAGGTTCAATGCTCTCTGCTCCGACCACCAAACGGTAGCTCGCAAGATGGAACTTCGATGGAAACTATGTTATGACAGCCCCGAACTGACTCGTTTCGCACGGGGCCTGCAACAGTATCTCGAGTGTTACAGCGCGCGACGGTCAGGGCCTATTGTAGCGAAGCTGTCGGCGTGATGCTTCTTTGAGGAACCAGCCATGGCTGAAGGACAGGTCAAAATCAGCCAGCGCGGTGCTGATAGAGTGCGTTCCGGGCACCTCTGGGTGTACCGCAGCGATGTCCGCAGTGCTGAAGCAGAAAGCGGCACAACCGTTCGCGTCACCGATGAACACGACAACTTCGTCGGACGCGCGTTCTTCAGTAGCAGGTCACAGATTAGTCTCCGTTTTCTTACGCGCGAAGATGTTCCTGTCAATACTGATTTTTTGCGCGCTCGCATTCTTGCGGCGGCCGAATATCGCAAGCGCGTCGTCAGCGAAACCGATGCTTATCGGGTTGTCTATGGCGAATCTGACCTGATTCCCTCGGTCATCGTGGATCGCTATGCGGATTACCTTGTGGTGCAGACTCTCAGTCAGGGAGCAGAGTGTCGCAAGCAAGAGATCGTTTCCCTGCTCGTTGAAATTTTCTCGCCGCTCGGGATTCTCGAGAGGAATGATCCACGCGTGCGCGAGCTTGAGGGGCTGGAGCGTCGCAACTCTGTCCTTTACGGCGAGGTCCCTGACAAGATCGTTGCCGTCCAAAACGGCATCCGGTTCGTCCACGATTTGCACACGGGTCAAAAGACAGGAGGGTTCCTGGATCAGCGGGAAAACCACCGTGCGGCAACAGGATACGCGTCTGGAGATGTACTGGATTGTTTCACCTACCATGGCGGTTTCGCGCTGACCGTCGCTGGCCACGCCGCCCAAGTTGAGGCGGCCGACCTTTCCGGTGCTGCGGTGGCGATTGCCCGGGAGAACCAGCGGCTGAACAACATCTCCAATGTAAGCTACACGGAAGGCAATTCCTTTGACGCGCTCAAGTCCTACGACAATTCTGGGCGGAGGTTCGACATGGTAATTCTGGACCCTCCGGCTTTTGCCAAGAACCGCGAGAGCGTGCCTGCAGCTGTCCGCGGGTACAAGGAAATCAACCTCCGCGCTCTAAAAATTCTCAAGCCGGGCGGATTTTTGGTGACTTGCTCTTGTTCGTACCACATCCCAGAATCCCTCTTCCTTCAACTAATCGCCCAGGCCGCAAACGACGCTCACAGGTACACGCAGGTAGTCGAGCGTCTAACCCAAGCAAGGGATCACCCGATACTTCTCACGATGCCCGAGACGCACTACCTGAAGTGCTTCATAATCAGAGTCATATAGGGCCATCAACACAGGACGAACGCCGATAAGTATATGAAAATAATCGTTTAAATACATACTTGACAGTATCACACTAATATTATATAAGTGCACTTAAGTAGATAACGGAGGTTCAGGAGGACGGAGATGAACGGAATCACTCGTTGGGACCCTTTTCACAATCTTTCGACGCTTCAGGAGCACGTAAATCGGCTTTTCGACAGCAAATTCTCGCATAACGGCGACAACGCGACCTTGACCGCTTGGGTGCCGTCCGTGGACGTCTACGAGACTGAGAACGAGCTGGTTATCAAGGCCGACCTACCCGAGATCGCAGAAAAGGACATCGACGTAAGGGTCGAGGACAATATGCTGACTGTCCGTGCCGAACGGAAGTTCGAGCAGAAGGTCAAGGAAGAAAACTATCTCCGAATGGAGCGAGCTTACGGAACATTTAGCCGTAGCTTCTCCCTGCCGAATTCCGTGGATACGCAAGCGGTCAAGGCTGAGTATACGGACGGAGTGTTGAGCGTCACCTTGCCGAAGCGGGCAGAATCCAAGCCGAAACAAGTGAAAATCAACGTCTCGAACGGAAAGAACTAAGCAAATAGCGGGCAAGGGGCCGCGTCGGAAGTTCGGCCCCTCGTTCTGCCTCAACCGGCCTACAATAGGATCTATCTTAGGAAGAAAAACATGCTGCGCTACGACAAACTGACAGTAAAGGCTCAGGAGGCGCTCCAGGACGCCCAAGAACTGGCCGCGCGGTCCTCCCAGCAGCAGGTCGAACCCGTACACATTCTGGCTGCACTGCTTGCGCAGAGCGACGGCTTGGTTGCACCCTTACTTTCTAAGCTCGGAGCGTCGCCCGAGGCGGTATCGGCGGAGGTTCGCCGGGAGATTGATCGTCTTCCGAAGGTCTCTGGAGCTGCACAGCAATACCTCAGTCCCGCGTCGAACGAGGTTCTTTCGAAGGCCTTCGACGAAGCGGCGGGCTTTAAGGATGAATATGTTTCAACCGAACATATCCTGCTTGCGATAGCCAATCTCCAGCGTGATCCCGCGGGCTCTTTGCTTGCGCGAAATGGAGCCAGCCGCGATGCGATCCTGCACGCGCTCTTGAGCGTGCGGGGGAGCCATCGCGTAACCAGCCAGAATCCTGAGACAACATACCGTGCCCTCGAGCAGTACGCCCGGGACCTGACGGAACTGGCGCGACGAGGGAAACTTGACCCAGTGATTGGCCGCGACGAGGAAATTCGCCGCGTAATGCAAATTCTCGCGCGGCGAACTAAAAATAACCCCGTGCTCATCGGCGAGCCCGGCGTCGGCAAAACCGCGATCGTCGAAGGGCTGGCGCAGCGCATCGTAGCGGGCGACGTGCCGGAAGTTTTGAAACCGAAGCGGATCGTCGCATTGGATCTGGCGTCGCTCGTGGCGGGCGCGAAATACCGTGGCGAATTCGAAGATCGCCTGAAGGCGGTCCTGAAGGAAGTCACGGAATCTGAAGGCCAGATCATCCTGTTCATCGACGAGCTTCATACTGTTGTTGGCGCTGGCGCGGCTGAAGGATCGATGGATGCGTCAAATATGCTCAAGCCGGCGCTCGCCCGAGGTGAACTCCGCACCATCGGCGCGACGACGCTGAACGAATACCGCAAGTACATCGAAAAGGACCCGGCACTGGAACGCCGATTCCAGCCCGTGATGATTCCCGAGCCCTCTGTGGAGGATGCAATCGCGATTCTCCGGGGATTGAAAGAGCGCTACGAGATTCATCACGGCGTGCGCATTCAAGATGCGGCTATCGTTGCCGCCACGATTCTCTCGAATCGATACATCTCGGATCGTTTTTTGCCAGACAAGGCAATCGATCTCATTGACGAAGCAGCGGCCGGTCTGCGCATGGAACTCGACTCGATGCCCGCCGAGATCGATGAAGTCGAGCGGCGCGTTTTGCAGCTGGAGATCGAACGCCAGGCGCTGTCCAAGGAATCCGACGCGCATTCGCGTGAACGTTTGCGCGAGATCGAAAAGGAGCTTTCGTCGCTTCGCGAGAAATCGAGCGGGCTGAAAGCCCAATGGCAAATTGAGAAAGACGCCATTGCGCGCATTCGCAAAATCAAAGGCGAGATCGATCGGCTGAAGACTGAAGAGCAGCGCATGGAGCGCGCCAGTGAGCTCGCCAAGGTCGCTGAGATCCGTTACGGAAAACTGTCCGCCGCCGAACGTGAGCTTCAAAAAGCGCAGGAGTCACTTGCCCAGCTTCAAAAGGGCCGCGCAATGCTTAAGGAAGAAGTCGGCGAAGAGGACGTCGCACGCATTGTCAGCAAGTGGACCGGCATTCCTGTTGGCCGCCTGCTCGAAGGGGAAGTCCAAAAGCTCGTGCACATGGAAGAGCGGTTGCGCCAGCGCGTTGTGGGTCAGGATGACGCACTGAGCCGGGTCGCAAACGCGGTCCGCCGCAGCCGGTCAGGCTTGGCCGATCCGCGGCGGCCGATTGGTTCCTTCCTATTCTTGGGCCCAACTGGCGTTGGCAAGACGGAGCTCGCACGGGCATTGGCGGAATTCCTTTTCGATGATGAGCGGGCTCTGATTCGCTTGGACATGTCCGAGTACATGGAGAAGCATTCCGTTGCGCGCATGATCGGCGCGCCTCCGGGATATGTCGGTTACGAAGAAGGCGGCCAGCTCACCGAGCAGGTTCGCCGGCATCCGTATTCGGTTGTGCTTGTGGACGAAATCGAGAAAGCGAATCCAGACGTCTTCAATATCCTCTTGCAGATTCTTGAAGACGGACGGCTCACTGACGGCAAGGGTCGCACGGTCGATTTTCGCAATACCGTTATCGTAATGACGTCAAACGCTGGGTCGTCGGCCATCTTCGAGTTGGCGGCGACCGACCCCAAACGCGCGCGAGCCGAAGCTATGGATGCTCTGCGTCATATTTTCCGGCCGGAGTTCCTGAATCGCGTCGACGATATCGTTATCTTTCTGCCGCTCGGTAAGGAGCAGCTCGACCACATCGTTGATTTGCAGCTTGCGCAAGTGGCTAAGCTGCTTGAAGACAAACATGTTTCCTTGCAGCTTTCTCCCGCAGCGCGGGAGGTACTGCTTCGTGAAGGATATGATGCCGCCTATGGCGCTCGGCCTTTGCGGCGCGCGATTCAGCGGCTCGTGCAGGATCCGCTGGCGATGGACATTCTGGACGGTAAGATTTTGCCGGGCGACAATGTACTTGTAGATGCCGACACGAAGACGGGAGAAATGCGTTTCGAGCGGCAGAAGCAGAAGGCCAGTGCCGTCAAGCGAAGCTGATTTGACCCGCGCGGAACGCGGCCTTAGACTGCTAGTTCCGAATATATTGAACTGACAGGGAAGACCATGAAAACGCTTAAGACAGCATTCCTACTCACTGCGCTCACGCTCCTGTTAATTCTGGGCGGCGAGGCCCTCGGTGGTCGCCGAGGCATGACGCTCGGGCTAGCAATCGCGGTGGTTATGAATGGCGTCGCGTACTTCTTCTCTGACAAAATCGCCCTGCGCTCCGCGCAGGCTGAGGCGGTTACGCGCGAGCAAGCACCACGTCTGTATGCTGTCATGGAGCGCCTTGCGGGAAAGGCTGGCCTTCCCATGCCCAAGCTTTACGTCAGCCCACAAGCTGCTCCCAACGCCTTCGCCACAGGCCGTAACCCGCATCACGCTGCAGTGTGCGTGACGGCTGGTCTGATGCAAATCATGAACGACGACGAACTGGAGGGTGTGATTGCCCACGAACTTTCCCACGTGCGCAATTACGACATTCTGACGTCGTCAATCGCTGCCACGATCGCCGGCGCAATTACGTGGGTTGCCGAGATGGGCCGCTGGGGACTGATTTTCGGCGGCTACGGCGGCGGCCGGGATGGAGGAGAAGGCGAAGGCAACGCGATTACGGCGATTCTGATGCTTATTCTCGCGCCCATAGCGGCCCTCCTCTTACAGCTCGGCATTTCCAGGCAGCGCGAATATCAGGCTGACGCTTCCGGCGTGAAAATGGTCGGGCACCCCTATGGGCTGATAAGCGCCCTGCAGAAACTTGAGGACTACAACAAGAAAATCCCGATGGCGATTTCACCGTCGACCGCCGCTTTATGCATTGTCGCCCCTTTACAAGGGCGCCAAATGCTGGCCAATTTGTTCAGCACGCACCCACCGCTCGATCAGCGCATCGAGATTCTGAAGAACATGCAAATAACCCGCTAAATAGCCCTCAGAGGCAGCGATTTCGCGCGAAAAAGGCAGAAACAACAGTGTACAGGTAAAGATTTCAGGGTAGGAGCCGTCGGCACAAACCTGTACGGATGACCAGCATAATGTAACCTATTGACTATACGTCCACTTAGCTGGACGATTTGACGGCTGCCCGATTGGCACGACCCGTGCTTCCTCTGGCCCTACGCAGGGGGAATTGAGATTCAAGGAGAGACACGAAAATGACCTTTGAAGAGCGAAATCAGACGCCGCCAGAAGCGGCAACACCCCGGTGGGTAGGAATTGTCGTTGTTTTGGTCGCAGTGGTTGCATTGGTGGCCCTTGGAATAGGCTGGAGTGCTGAGCGAACCTCCAAGGACAACCAGACGGCCATGGCCGCGCAGGTCCAAGCAGCTAAGCAGGCGCAAAGTGTATTGGAGCAAAGGTTGCAGCAGAGCGACGAAACCAATGCGCAGATGCAGGGCGAACTAAACGTGATTACGGACCGCCTGAAACTCACGCAAGGCGAATTGGCGACGGCGCGCGCGCAGGCCCGCAGAATCTCGAAAGATGAAGCGAAGCAGTTTGCCGACGTGAAGCAGCAAGAAGACCAGATGAACACTCAGCTCGCCACGAAGGCCAGTTCCGACGACCTCAACAAGGTCAGCGGCGATGTCAATGGCGTCAAAACGGACTTGGATTCGACCAAGCAGAACCTGCAAATGGCGCGAGACCAGTTCGGCAACTTGATCGCCCGCAACCACGATGAGATCGAGACGCTGCGCCGCATGGGTGAGCGCAACATCTTCGAATTCTCCGTCGATAAGAAGAACGAGAAGAAGCGCGTTGGCGACCTGACTGTTGAGCTGCGTGGAACAAACACCAAGAAGCAGCTCTTCACGATGTACCTGTTCGTCGATGACAAGCGCTTTGAGAAGAACAACCGTTCAGTTGACGAGCCGATTTACTTCTACACGCACGAGTACCAGGTTCCTCTCGAAATGGTTGTCAACCAGGTCGGAAAGAACAAAATCACGGGATACCTGAGCGTGCCAAAGAGCGCAGCTCCGGAGCCAGCTGCGAGCGGTTCAACAGGTACCGGCACCGGCAGTAACTAGGAGTTGCTAAGAGATACGCTGAAGTCCCAACGGGACCAGTCCCAACGGGACCAGTCCCAACGGGACCAAGCGGTAAGAGGGAGGCGTTCTGAGGGCGCCTCCCTCTTTCTTTTGTGTGCGCTTGCCCGGCGGCTATTCTGCCTTGGAGAGTGAACGCATCTTGCGGCGCAAGAATTCCTTGGCCAGCGCGGGCAGTTCGTCATGCGGCAACTTCCCTTGCTCGTACAGCTTCATCTTGGCCTTCGCCGATTTCCGTTTACGATGGTGGCGCTTCCACGCCACGAACCGTTTCTCGTTTGCCATCTCCACCTCCGTGGTCTAGAGCCGGTCAATTGTAACTGAGCGTGCCGTTCTTGCAACTCGGCATCGTGATTTTCAGCTCGTGTTGCACATCCTTCGAGTAGGATTGTCCGCCATGAGTATAACAATCATCCACGCTGCGCGGGCCTTGACGCCACTCCAGGAGATTCTCGACGCGGCGATTGTTTTCGAAGATGGCCGCATCCTTTCTGTCGGGCCGCGAGCGGGAGTTGAGGTTCCAGCGGGCGCACGGGAGATCTCCGCGCGCGACGCCACCATCGCGCCGGGATTTGTCGACGTACACGTGCATGGCGCCGGGGGCTACGATGTAATGTCGTCGACCGACGAAGCTCTGGCGACGATTGCCAGTACGGTGGCGCGCCGTGGCACGACTTCCATTGTGGCAACCACTGTGACTGCGCCACCGGATGAGACGCGCCGCTGCCTCGAGGGCATTTCGCGCTTCATTCTCAGCCCCTCGAATCGACGGGCCGACGTCACCTCGGAAATCGTCGGGATTCATCTCGAAGGCCCTTTCATCAGTCCGGCGCGCCGAGGAGTGCATCCCGCGGGTGCGATTGCCAATCCATCCGTTACTCTTCTTGACCGTTACCTAGAGGCTGCCGCGGGCACTGCGAAGATCGTTACGCTCGCGCCCGAGATTCCTGGCGCACTGGACCTGGTTGAGCGAGGCTATGCGCGAGGCTTGGTAGTTGCCCTGGGCCATACGGACGCTACTTACGAACAGGCTCACACTGCAATTTTTCGCGGTGCACACCATGCCGTACATGTCTTTAATGCCATGCGGCCTTTTTCGCATCGTGAAACCGGCGTCCTCGGCGCAGTACTCACGGATCCTTCCGTCACTGCGGAAATCATCGCTGATGGAGTGCACGTGGACGATCCGGCGATTCGGCTCTTGCTGGCTGCAAAGGGCACGGATTTAGTATTGCTCGTAAGCGACGGTACCGCTGCGACGGGCATGCGCGACGGCTGCTATCGGCTCGGTACTTTCGACGTAACGGTTTCTGATGGTGTCTGCCGCAATCGGGAAGGAAAACTCGCGGGTAGCACTTTGACTCTGGATCGCGCGGTACAACATATGGTGCGGCTTGGCGTGCCCCTCATTGAAGCAATCCGCATGGCCACGTACAATCCGGCGCAACGCATTGGCATGGAGGCGCGCAAGGGAGTGCTGGCTTCTGGCGCGGATGCTGACTTCGTTCTCCTTACCCCTGAACTGAAAATTGCAAACGTCTTCGCGCGAGGGGTGTCGCTTTCCTAGGTGGAACAAGCCCGCGCGGCCGCTGGTTGACGCGGCAAAAAAGGGATGCGATAATTGCTGGCTTTGCGGTGGTTGAAAAAGTGCCTTGTGGCGGCGACGAACCGCCAAGCAACAAGAAAACCCACGAAGGGCAGGCGGCGGTTGCCATAAGTGTGCGATGCAGATTCTCCAACAGCTCGGCGGGCTCTTCTTCAAATCCATTCCAACAATTATTCTGTTTCTTTTGTTTTATTGGTTCTTGCGCGCCAATTTCTTCAAACCTTTGGAACGCACGTTAGCCGAGCGCAACGCTCGGATCAGCAAAGCGCGCGCGGACGCCGAAGCAGTTCAAACTGCCGCAAAAGACAAGACGCAGTCCTACGAAGATGCTCTGCGCAAAGCCCGCCTCGGTGTTTTCGCTGAACAAGAGACAGCTCGTCAAGCGGCTTTGGATGAGCGCTCCAAGGTCCTTCGCGAAGCGCGCAACGCCGCGCAGGATACAGTGCGCGTTCAAAAAGAGCGCATCAACCGCGAATTTGCTGCTGCGCGGGCACAACTCGAAAATGAGACGGCCGCACTCGCTGGCCGCATTGCTCAGCGGATCTTAGAACGACCGGCTGCTCCACTCGGAGGCTCGCGTTGATTTCCTGCGCCTATCGCTGGCTTCGAAGGGCCTGCGCGATAGTTTTCGCGCTCGCTGCCTTCGCCGCGCCTGTTCTGGCCGCTGCGAATCCCCAACAAGAAGCGGACACAACAACTGGCTGGGTCTACCGCTGGATTAACTTTCTGATTTTCGTCGGTGCACTCATCTGGGCTTTTACGAACAAAGGGACGAGAGCGTATTTCCGCGGCCGCCAGAAAGCCATAGGCGATGCCATCGCTGAAAGCGCGCGTGCGCGCGAGGAAGCCGATCGCCAGGAGCGTGCCGCGGAACAAAAAATGGCCTCGCTGGACAAGGAAATCGCCGATCTGCGAGCACGCGCCAAGCAGGAAAGTGCTGCGGAGACTCAGCGCATCCGAGCGCTGGCGCAAGAAGAAGCAAAGCGCATCGAACAGTCTGCGCAAGCCGAGATCCGCGCTGCCGAACGCGCGGCACAGTCTGACCTCAAAGCAATTGCCGCCCGCTTGGCCATCGAACGCGCTGAGGCTCTCCTTCGCGATCAGGTCAATGCTCAGGCTGAATCGAATCTGTTCCGCGGCTTCGTCGTGGCGTTGCAGGGAGCTTCCAATTGAGCGCCATTTCGCAGCGCTACGCGGCGGCGCTCGCCGACGTGGCTTTCGAGCACAAAGACTCGGCGAAAATCCGGCAAGATTTATCGGACTTCACGCAAGCCCTGGCTGCATCGTCCGATTTGCGCAACGTTCTGGCTAATCCATCGGTTTCTGTGGACGCGAAGAAATCTGTGGCTGCGAAGGTCACAGAAAAAATGGGCACGCACACGGAAGTCCGGAACTTCGTCTTTCTTTTGATTGACCACAGCCGCACCGGCATCGTCGAGGACATTCAGCAATCGTTTGAGTCCGAGATGAATCGCCGCGCGGGAATCGCTGACGCCCTAATCTCCTCCGCACACGAGCTTTCCGCGACCGAGAAAACACAATTGATACAGGCTCTCGAACGCGTCACCGGCAAGAGAGTGCAAGCGCAATATGAATTGAATGCCGAGCTGATCGGCGGCACGACCGTCCGCATCGGCTCCACGATCTACAACGCATCCGTGCGTGAGCAGCTGGACCGGCTGCGCGCCGAACTGGAATCGCAATAGGAGAAGGAATGGCGACAATCAAGGCTGACGAGATCACTAAAATCATTCGCGAGCAGATCGAAAACTACCAGCAGGTGATGGCCGTCGAAGAGGTTGGTTCGGTCATTTCCGTCGGAGACGGCATTGCCCGTGTCCACGGCCTCGACAAGGTCATGGCGGGCGAGATGCTCTCGTTTCCTCATGATGTCGTCGGCATCGCGCTCAATTTGGAAGAAGATCAGGTCGGCGCGGTTTTGCTCGGCGATTACACGAAAATTGAAGAAGGCGATTCCGTTCAGCGTACCAAGAACATCATGTCGGTGCCTGTCGGGGATGCGCTCATCGGCCGCGTTGTGAATCCGCTGGGGCAACCGCTCGATGACAAAGGCCCAATCGCAAGTGATCATCGCAGCCCCATTGAGCGCCTTGCTCCGGGCGTTATCGACCGTCAGCCCGTCCGCGAGCCTGTGCAAACCGGCATCAAGGCCATTGACTCGATGATTCCCATTGGCCGCGGCCAGCGCGAACTCATCATTGGAGACCGCCAGACCGGCAAAACCGCCATCATCCTCGACACAATTATCAATCAGCGCGGCGGCGACCTCATTTGCATTTACTGCGCGATCGGTCAGAAACGCTCGACAGTCGCGCAAGTCATTAAGACGCTCACCGATAGCGGAGCAATGGAACACAGCATCGTCGTTACCGCTTCCGCCTCCGAGCCGGCCACAATGCAATACATCGCTCCATTCGCCGCATGCGCAATGGGTGAGTTTTTCCGAGACAACGGCAAACACGCAATCTGTTTCTACGACGATCTTTCCAAGCATGCGCAAGCGTATCGTGAAATCTCGCTGCTTCTGCGTCGCCCGCCCGGACGCGAAGCGTATCCCGGAGACGTTTTCTTCCTGCACTCGCGTTTGCTGGAACGCGCAGCGAAATTGAGCAAGGAACGCGGTGGCGGTTCGCTTTCTGCACTTCCTGTGATTGAGACGCAGGCGGGCGACGTTTCCGCTTACATTCCCACGAACGTGATTTCCATCACGGACGGGCAAATCTATCTGGAATCTGACCTCTTCAACATCGGAATCCGCCCTGCCATCAATGCCGGCATTTCCGTAAGCCGCGTTGGCGGAAACGCGCAAATCAAGGCGATGCGCCAGGTCGCGGGCTCTCTCCGCTTGGATATGGCTCAGTTCCGCGAACTCGCAGCCTTTGCGCAATTCGGGTCCGAATTGGACAAAGCCACGCAAGCGCAACTCGGGCGTGGCCGCCGTTTGACTGAACTGTTAAAACAGGATCAGTTCCAGCCTCTCTCGGTTGAAAAACAGGTTCTAGGAATTTTTGCCGGCACGAATGGGTACGTGGACGATATCCCCGCCGAGGATGTGCGCCGCTTCGAGAAGGAACTGTACAGCTTCGTCGAAACCAATTACAGCGGCATACTGAAAAAGCTCGCTGACACGAAGGCGATTGATGATGGGCTTCGCGCCGAAATGAAGAAGGCAATCGAGGACTTCAAGAAGGGCTTCGTTGCCGACCGGAAAACTGTGGAGGCCGCTGCAAGCTGAGCGCTGACGAGACCCTCGCATGCCTACTCTGCTCGACTATCGCCGCCGCATCCGTTCTGTAAAGAACACTCAGCAGATCACCCGCGCAATGAAGTTTGTCTCGGCCGCAAAACTGCGCCGCGCACAAGAAGGAGTGTTTCGCGCGCGACCCTATGCGAAGGAGATTCGACGCGTTTTGCAATCGGCGATGCAGCGTGTCTCCGAGCCGCAGAATTCCCTGCTTGAGCAACGGCCTGAGCAACGCATTCTTGTTCTCGTGATTACGGCGGACAAGGGTTTGTCGGGCCCGTTTAGCACGAATGTCTTGAGGCGAAGCGTCGAGTATTCTCGCAGCTTAAAGGGAAAAGATGTAGTGGCCATCGGCGTCGGCCGCAAGGGCGTCGAAGGGCTTAAACGGCGCAAATGGAAGCTCGCGGCTGAATACTTGAACGTTTCCATGCATGTTGAATTTCACCATGCGGAAGAGATCTCCAAACGCATTTCCGAATTGTATGTTTCCAAGGAAGTGGACGCGGTTTACGCAATCTACAACGAATTCAAGAGCGTGATGGTTCAGCGCCTGCTCGTGGAGAAGATTCTGCCGCTGAATCCCGAATCGTTCGCAGGGGGCCGCGAAAAGCAGGCCGCAGGCGGCCAAAAAGAGGAATCGAATAAACTCGCCGAGACCGTCGACTACATCTACGAAGAACCACCCGAGGAGATTTTTGCGAAGCTTGTGCCGCGTTACTTGGAAACTGAAATTTTTCGGATCCTCTTGGAGTCAGCGGCAGCTGAGCACGCTGCGCGCATGACCGCCATGGATGCGGCCACGACCAATGCCGGAGAGCTCATCAGTTCGTTAACTCTCGACATGAACAAAATTCGTCAAGCCAGTATCACCAAAGAAATCATTGAAATCGTAAGCGGCGCCTCGTTTGCGGCGTCCTCATAGAGCAAGGGAGCTTTTCGATGGCAGAGAATCAAGCAGCTCAGAAAAAGGACATGAAGACCGGTCACGTCGTGCAGGTAATCGGCCCGGTTGTCGACGTCCAGTTTGAAGAAGGACACCTTCCTCTAATTTACAGCGCCGTTCGGATCACCAGCGAAGGCTTCGACGTCGCCGAGCCAATCGATATCGTGACCGAAGTGCAGCAGCACCTCGGCGAGGGGCGTGTGCGCTGCGTCGCGATGAAGCCGACCGAAGGCGTTGTGCGTGGCATGAAGGCCATCGACCTGGGCGAAGAAATCTCCGTTCCCGTCGGCCGCGGAACGCTCGGCCGCGTGTTGAACGTTCTTGGCGAACCGGTGGATAAGCTCGGAGATGTGACTGTCAAAGAGCGTTGGCCGATTCATCGCCCTGCTCCGCCCCTTGATCAGCAGTCCACTTCTCTCGAAATGTTTGAGACGGGTATCAAAGTGGTTGATTTGATGGAGCCCTATCTGAAAGGTGGCAAGATCGGCCTATTCGGCGGCGCCGGCGTCGGCAAGACCGTGCTCATTATGGAGTTGATCCACAACGTCGCGATGAAACACGGTGGCGTGTCTGTTTTTGCCGGTGTGGGCGAGCGAACGCGCGAAGGCAACGATCTGTGGCTTGAAATGACCGAATCAGGCGTGGTCGTCCCGGGTAATTCTGAGAAATCCCGCGCGGCCTTGATTTATGGGCAGATGACCGAGCCGCCCGGCGCTCGCCTTCGCGTAGGACTGACGGGCTTGACCGTCGCGGAGTATTTCCGCGACGCCGAAGGGCTGGACGTGCTGCTCTTCATCGACAACATCTTCCGTTTCGTTCAGGCAGGCTCGGAGGTGTCCGCTCTGCTCGGTCGTATGCCTTCCGCCGTCGGCTACCAGCCGAACTTGAATACGGAAATTGGCGAGTTGCAGGAGCGCATCACATCCACGAAGAAAGGCTCGATCACGTCCGTTCAGGCCATTTACGTTCCGGCGGACGATTACACGGATCCTGCTCCCGCCGCGACGTTCGCGCACTTGGACGCAACCACCAACCTGAGCCGACAACTCGCCTCGCTGGGAATTTATCCCGCAGTCGATCCGCTGGCTAGCTTCTCGCGCATTCTCGATGTGCGAATTGTCGGCGAGGAACATTACAACGTGGCGCGTTCCGTGAAGTCCACGCTCCAGCGCTATAAGGACCTTCAGGACATCATCGCGATCCTCGGTATCGAAGAATTGCCGGAAGAGGACAAGATGACAGTGGCACGCGCGCGCAAGATTCAAAAATTCATGGCCCAGCCGATGTTCGTCGCGGCGCAGTTCACCGGATTCGAAGGCAAATACGTCAAGGTTGAAGACACCATTCGCGGCTTCAAGGAAATCGTAGACGGCAAGCACGACGAAATTCCCGAGCAGGCTTTCTACATGGTGGGGACCATCGAAGAAGCGCAAGAAAAGGCCGAACAAATGGCGGCCACGGCGTAACCACGAAAGGAAACAAGCGGACCGCTCAAAATGCTGCCGCAAAATCTAGAACTCGAAATTGTGACACCAGAGAAGCACATGCTCGACGAAGCGGTCGATTACGTCGAAGTGCCTGGCCAGGAAGGCTACATGGGCATTTTGCCTGGACACGCCCCTCTCTTGAGCGAGCTTGGCATGGGTACGCTTTCTTATCGCAAAGGCAGCGACGTTCAATATTTCGCGGCGCTCGGAGGTTTTGTCGAAGTGCTTCCCGGCCGTGTCATTATCCTAGCAGACGCTCGCGAGCGGACTGGCGAGATCGACGTCGAGCGCGCCCGTGCCGCTCTCGAAAGAGCACGAGCGGAATTGACCAAGGCCGGCTCCGGTGACAAGAACAGAGCAGACGAGGCCCTTGCCATGAACCGCGCGCAGGCTCGCATTGACGCCGCAGGAAAAGCCGGAATGGTTTCGGCCGTTCATCACTGATTTCTGGGCGTTTATTGTTTCTTTGAGCCTCGATTCAAAGTAATCGCATCTTTAAGGAACGGAAGACAGATTAAGGGTCGGACGTGCCTACGATTACGATGTACACCTCGTTTCACTGCAGCGATTGCCGCCGCGCGAAACTGTTCCTGCAGGAACGCGGCATAGCCTTTCGCGAAGTGAACATAGATCTTTCTCCGGAGGCAGAAGCGCTGGTGCTTCGCGTGAATCATGGACGCCGAAAAGTGCCGACGTTTGATGTTGACGGCAGGTATTTCGCCAACAGTCCTTTTAATCCTTACCTGCTCGCCGACGATCTCAAAATCCCTTTGAATACCTGACACAGCCTGACGATTCTCGGCGGGCACGCGCTGCGGTGATTTCATTCAGGCGCGCAGGAATGTTATTCTTGTTCGCCAGTTCTTAGCCCAATTGCCCGTCAAAGGAGATGTGCATGCCCGCTTTTTCCGGAGTCGATTTCCTCGACTTCGATTCCCTGCTGACCGATGAAGAAAAACTCGCGCGCCAGACTGCTCGCAAGTTTGTCGACGACCAGGTGCTGCCCATTATCGAGGAATGCAACCGCGAAGCCAAATTCCCGATGCAGCTCTTGCCGACGATTGCAGAACTTGGGTTTTTCGGCGCGAATCTGAAGGGCTATGGTTGCGCTGGAATGTCCAACGTCGAATACGGCCTGGTTATGCAAGAGCTCGAACGCGGAGACTCAGGCCTGCGAAGTTTTGCTTCCGTTCAATCCGCGCTGGTGATGTACCCGATTTACACTTTCGGGTCAGACGAACAAAAGGAGAAGTGGCTGCCTCAACTGGCTTCCGGAAAAGCGATCGGCTGTTTCGGCCTGACGGAGCCACAATTCGGCTCGAATCCAGGCGGTATGCTCACACGAGCGGTGCGCAAAGGCGATAGCTACGTTTTGAACGGCGAGAAGATGTGGATCACGAATGGCTCGCTCGCAGCCGTTGCGTTGATCTGGGCGAAGTGCGAGGACGAAAAGATTCGCGGCTTTTTGGTCGAGAAAGGCACGCCCGGATTCAAGGCTTGGGATGTGCACGGCAAGTGGTCGCTGCGAGCTTCAGTTACTTCAGGTCTCGCGATGACCGACTGCAAGATCCCTGCGGAGAACATCCTTCCTAGCGTTGAAGGATTGCGTGGGCCGCTTTCGTGTTTGAATCAGGCGCGCTACGGAATCGGCTGGGGCGGCATTGGCGCAGCAATGGCCTGCTACGATACGGCGTTGCGATATGCCAAAGAGCGCAGGCAGTTCGGCAACAAACCTATCGCTGGACACCAATTGGTCCAGGAAAAGCTGGTATGGATGATTACCGAGATCACCAAGGCGCAGTTTTTAGCGTTGCAAGTTGGACGGCTGAAAGACAAATCACGCGTCCATCCCTCGCACATTTCCATGATGAAAATGAATAACGTCTCGACCGCACTCGAAACAGCGCGCACAGCGCGCGAGATTCTCGGCGCAAATGGCATTGTCGACGACTACTGCATCATGCGCCACATGACCAACCTCGAATCTGTCTACACCTACGAAGGCACGCACGACATCCACAAATTAATCATTGGCGAACGCATCACTGGAATCGCGGCATTTGAATGATTCGCACCAGAATTCCAGGCCCCTCGTGAATGCAAACATCCAACCAGTTTCGTGAAGGCGGGAGAATCCATGGAAGACAAGCTTAGCCTCGAATTCCTGCGTGTAGTAGAACAGGCAGCCATTGCCTGCGCGCACACCATGGGCTTGGGCGACCGTCACAAAGCCGACGCCGTAGCCGTCGAAGCCATGCGCAGCGAAATGGACACAGTAGGCATGGACGGCACCATCGTGATTGGCGAAGGCGAGCGCGACGAAGCGCCCATGCTGTTTATCGGCGAAAAGGTTGGGTTGGCTTCCAAAACCAAAGACAGTCACCCTGCCGTGGACATCGCCGTCGATCCACTGGAAGGAACCAACCTGTGCGCAACCGGGGAGCCCAATGCGATTACGGTTCTTGCCGCAAGCGAGAGAGGTGGGTTGCTTCATGCGCCAGATCTGTACATGGAAAAGATCGTCGTTGGACCAACGTGTCGGGGCGCAGTGGAACTCGACGCTCCAGTGAAAGACAACTTGAAGGCCATCGCCCGGCGTCTCGACCGTCTCGTGGAAGACCTAGTCGTCATTGTCCTTGATCGCCCGCGTCACGAGAAGTTGATTCGAGACATTCGCGAAGCCGGTGCGCGAATCCGACTGATCGGCGACGGCGACCTGTCAGCAGGAATTGCCGCCGCGGTCTTGGGCTCTGGCGTTCACGCCGTGATGGGAACAGGAGGCGCACCCGAGGGAGTCTTGACTGCCGCAGCGCTGAGATGCTTGAACGGCGAAATTATTGCCCGCTTAGTGGTATCAAAGCCGGAGCAGCAGGAACGCCTGGCCAAAATGGGAGTAACCGACCCCAAGAAGATCTACAAGACAGACGAGCTTGCGCCCGGAAGGAAAATCATCTTTGCATGCACGGGAGTCACTGAAGGGAACCTATTGCGCGGGGTGCGCTTCTTTGGCGAAGGCGTCCGCACGCATTCTCTGGTGCTCACATACGACAATCGGCAGATCCGGTTCATCGATAGTGTCCATTTGAACAAGCGGCCGGACGCTAAGGTTCGTTTCTTCTAGCTTCTACGATAGGCTAGCTTCACTCAATCTTCCCGGGGCATTGGTGGCTCAATTCGGCAGTCTGGGGGACTCTGTAGATGGCCGATCTTGCGAACCCGGAATCCAGGCAGAACCGTGGCCGTTCGAACAAGCGCCTGATCATTTTGGGCGCGGTCCTCGCGTGCGTCTTCGTTGCTTGGATTATCACGATGGTTGTGGGCTCAACCTTTGGGTCCCGCCCCTAGCGCTGAATCCCTCCCGAGTACAACTTTAATGTCGCTCCAAACCAACCAATGTGGGTTCAAATCCTCGGCACCATGGCGCTTGTAAAAGCGCCTTGCGCGGATGTTGGACGGCTGGACATCCACGCAAATTCGCAAGGCCTTCTGGGCGACGAACCAGCCGGCCAGCAGGTGGAGTAATGCGGTAGCGACTTCGCTTCCTCGCTGCTCCGGAATCACGTTCAACCATTCCAGCTCTCCATTGCAGGAGTGACGCACGGTGAGGTGTCCCGCGATGAACCCAACTATGAAATCACTCTCTATTGCAACATAGCTGATGCGCGGCTTGAGCGCCTTTTGAGGATCGTGCTTGCCCTGCAAGTAAGCGCTGATCCGTCTCAGCCAATACTCCTCGGTTTCCCATTCCGCGGCGCGAATTCGCGCCATCGCGGGAATATCCGACTCTGTAGCTTCTCGGTAAGTGAAAAGGGACATTAAGCGGGGCCACTCGGCGACGCCGTAGAGCGCCGCCGAGCCAATCCCAGGTTGTGAAAATCCCTTAGCGATGCGCTGAGGCCATGGACGGCGCACTACGGCGCGGCGAGATGTGCGGCATCTTAGCCTCATGCATTGGCTGCCCCGGAGAGCGCATCACGCTGTTGCTCACGTGATCGCTAATCGCTTGCAGCCGCTTAAGGATGGATTGCCACTGCGCCCAATCCAACTGGCGCAGAAACGGCCGCAATCCCTGAATGAACGGATCTTCGAGCAGCGTCTGGCCAGTCGACTCGGGAACGAAGAAGCGATTCAATCCCACGCCGAGAGCTTCGGCAATTTTCTCAAGCGTTCCGAGACTGGGCGTCATTTGCCCGCTCTCGATACGCGAGAGATACGAACGCGAGACGCGCGAGCGACCCTGAAGCTGGCTCTGCGTCATGCCGCGCGATTCGCGTAACTGGCGAATCCGCTGGCCGATATTCTCGACTGTATCCTGGTTTGGCCAGTCATCCGCCGATTTCGCATCGGCGCCAGCCGTCCCCTCAGGCGAAGGAGTGGGAATCACGAAAGTCACCTTCGGAGGCAGCAGGCGCAGGCAACGTCGGCAATTATCGGTACGCGTACGGTACTGCACCAATCCGCAGACACCACAGCGGATTACTTCTCGGTCCATGTCCGAGATGACTTCCTCAGCTTTCTTTTCTCCCACCGGTAATCCTCACAGACTTTTCCGGCGGTGCGTAGGGGAGGAACGTTTCACAACAGGGAAGGCAGAAACTGGCGCGACGGGCATTCTCTCCAGCGCACTATCCCAAGTCAAGTCTTTTTTTGCCTATTTACGGTCCCTCGAAATGCGAACAGAATTTTACTCTCGGCACGATAGGAAAATCAATGTTCCAGGCGGCAGGAAGCTCTCGCGGGAAAAAGCACTTTTCTGGTAGGCTGGCCCTGCTGCTAAAACCAGGAGAATAGCGTGGGGAATCTGCCGAGTCGCGAAGACGCATGGAAGTTGCTGTGCGAGCACACACAAAGCGAGAGTCTTCGCAAACATGCACTGGCCGTTGAGGCGTGCGTCCGCGCGTATGCAGCCAAGAATGGTGCGGACGAGCAACTCTGGAGCCGCACTGCCCTGCTTCACGACTTTGATTACGAGCGCTGGCCCAATACTGAACACCATGCCGACAAGGAGCATCCTGCGCAGGGCTCTAGCGTCCTACGCGAACATGGCTATCCTGAAGAAATGATTCATGCCATTTTGTCGCACGCTGATTACACCGGCGTGAAACGCGAATCAGCGCTCGACCACACGCTTTTTGCTTGCGACGAGTTGGCCGGGTTCTTGACCGCATGTGCGCTCATTAAACCAAGCAAGAAAATTGCTGAGGTAGAAGCTGCATCAGTGAAAAAAAAGCTGAAAGACAAGGCTTTCGCGCGCGGCGTGAGTCGCGATGATGTTCGGCGAGGAGCCGAGGAGCTTGGTGTCCCGCTCGATCAACACATTGCTACCTGTATCACAGCGATGCAGAGTATCGCCAACGAACTGGGTCTCGCCTGAGTTGCGTCCGCGGCTGCGCGGCGGCGGCCTCTAGTCAAATCTCACCGTGTGTTAGAATCGACACTTATGGAACGAGCAGGCGATCTCCTCGGCGTTGCGCTGCGCAAGATGCAAGACCCCACTGTCGCCTCGGCTTGGTTGCAGGCAAGATGGCCTTCGCTGATTGGCGACACGATGGCAGCGCATCTTCGGCCCATAAATTGCGCCAGAGGAGTCTTGAGAGTCGGTGCAGACTCGCGCGAATGGAAGAGTCAAGCGGAGGCAATGGAGCAGCAATTGCGCGAACGTGTCAATGAGTCGTGGGGAAAAACGCTGGTTCGCGAAGTTCGTGTCGAGTTGACGCACGAGCGCAAACGTTTGTCGTATGAAGTCGACAACCACCACTTACCCTTTTTGCGCGACGCAAGACCGAAGCGATGAAGATCAGCCGCGAAGATGTCCTGCGTGTCGCCGAACTCGCACACCTCGAGCTAAGTGAAGCGGAAATCGAGAAGTTTCGCGTGCAGCTTGATGGCATCCTCAGCTACATCGACAAACTGAAGCAGCTGGACGTCTCTGGCGTCGAGCCGATGGCGCAGGTGCTGGAACCTAACGCTGGGGCCGAAAGAACGCTGCGCGATGACATTGTTCGCAATTGTGACATCGGAGGAGAAATTCTCGAACAAGCGCCGCAGGCCAAAGCTCCATACTTCCGAGTTCCCAAGGTCATCGAACGTTGAGTGCAAGTAAACACTGGACCGTGTCTTCGATTCGCACGGCGCTCGAAGCAAAAACGGTCTCCGCTCGAGAATTGACAGCAGATTTCCTTTCACGCATCGAAAAACGCAATCCGGAACTGAACGCATTCCTCACCCTTTCATATGAGCGAGCCTATGCGCAAGCGGACCGCATAGACGGGATACGCGCACGCGGAGAAGAACTTCCACCGCTTGCCGGTGTGCCGGTCGCTGTCAAAGACGTGATCAGCACGCGGGGAATCCGCACGACTTGCGCTTCGCGGATTCTTGAGAATTACGTCCCGCCATACGACGCCACTGCGGTAGAACGCCTCGAAAATGCTGGCGCGGTGATTCTTGGAAAGACAAATTGCGACGAATTCGCCATGGGCAGTTCGAACGAAAATTCTGCCTTTGGGCCTGTGCGCAACCCAGTCGCCCTCGATCGCGTGCCCGGTGGTTCCAGTGGGGGCTCTGCTGCGGCTGTGGCGGCCCAGTTGGCCGTGGGCGCTTTGGGAACAGACACAGGCGGCTCGATTCGCCAGCCCGGTTCGTTGTGCGGTGTTCCCGCAATGATGCCAACGTATGGCCGTGTCTCGCGTTACGGGCTAGTCGCCTTTGGTTCTTCTCTGGATCGCATCGGGCCCTTCGCCACAACCGTCAGCGACATTGCCGCCTTTATGGCCGTACTTTCCGGCCGAGACGAAAACGACTCGACGTCGGCCAGCGTACCCGTGCCGAATTTCTTCACGGACATGCAAAACCCCGTCGACGGATTGCGTATCGGAATCCCCGCGGAGTACTTTAGGGAAGGGATGGATGCGGAAGTCCGGCAAAAGGTCGAAGACGGAATCGAAGTACTGAAGAAGCTTGGCTGCCGAACCGTGAATCTCAGCATGCCGCACACCGACTACGCGATCGCGACTTACTACATCGTCGCGAATGCTGAGGCCAGTTCGAATCTAGCTCGCTTCGACGGCGTTCGATTCGGCTTGCGTGTCGATGGGAAAAACAATTTGCGGGACATGTACAAAAAGACGCGCGGCCAAGGATTCGGCGCCGAGGTGAAGCGTCGTATTATGCTGGGAACATACGCGTTATCTTCAGGATATTACGATGCTTACTATCTGCGCGCCCAGAAGGTTCGTTCGCTCATCACTCGTGACTTCACCGAAGCCTTCGAGAAAGTGGACGCAATTGTGACGCCCACCTCGCCGTCTCCAGCCTTTCGGATTGGCGAGCGCGTTGACGATCCCCTGGCAATGTATCTATCTGATATATATACAGTTACCGGAGACTTGGCGGGCGTGCCGGCGATCTCCATTCCTTGTGGCGCTACTTCGCGGGGTCTGCCCATCGGCCTCCAAATCTTCGGCCCTCCTTTCTCTGAAGGTCGTGTTTTGCAGCTGGCAGAAGCCTTTGAGCGAGAATCCGGCAATCGAAATTAGCCTCGAGGCTCTACCAGAAATCGTAGGGACATCTGTAGGAATGGAAAGATATTTCCTATCAATCCGCCCGACCGTGCGTCAAGCGGCCCAGCGCCTTCACGATGCTGTTCCCGCAACCAATGCCTGCACAATCGTTTAGGAGTGGATTTGCGGCCAAGAAGGCCGAGCCCAAGGTTGGTAGGTCGCGTGCTCGAACATTTCTGCAGTTTTTCCGGTACCCAAGATTGGGAATCGGGAGGGAATGGAAGAATTGTCTTATATCCCATCTAGTCAAAAGCTATTCACCGAAGACGAAGTTTCTCGAGTGACGGGAATCTGTCTTGAGCACCTCCGAAATTTGGCTCAATTGAAACACCTTGGCTCGCTGGTTCGCGCTGCGGGAGCGGCGGGGGCCGAGGCCGAAAAGTGGCTTTTCACGAACTCGGAGCTCATGATCCTCAACGTTCTGTGCTCTCGCTGCGAGCACTAAGTCAGTCCGGGTCTGCTTGATTTTAACTGGGCTCCAGAATAACGTCCGTATCCGGACTGCCAACGCGATTGCCGCAACTCGCGCCGAAGGATAAACTGACAAACGGGCAAACTGCGCCACCGAGCCGGCATCTTAGCCTCGCAGTTGGCCACATTTTGCCATGCAGAGCCGCAGCCTTCTCCGAGCAACCGTTTTCCTTTTTGCTGCGCTCGTAGCCTTCCCATCTAGCTCGACGGCAAGGCCTCCTTCAGATGCTCACGTATTGCAACAGGATCCCTCCGGGGCGACCGCGCCTCGCGGCCAGAAACTGATAATGAAAGATGGGTCTTTTCAGATCGCGAGCAGCTACGCCGTCAATGGAGACCGCGTTCGCTACTTCAGCGTGGAACGTGCCGAGTGGGAAGAGATTCCGGCCTCTCTCGTCGACTGGCCAGCCACGAAGAAGGCCGAAGCGGATCAGGAAAAAACAGATGCCGCGCTTACAAGCAAGCTCAAGGGTGACGAGGAGGCGGCTGCGCATGCGCCCATCGACGTCGACGCAAGTTTCGAAGTCGTTCCCGGAGTTTTCCTGCCTCCAGGAGAAGGCTTCTTCATCCTCGACAACCGCGCCGTGTTTGCTCTCAAACAGTCGCCCGCTTCTGCAAAGCTCGCGAAAGGCCACTTCGTCGAGCAAATCGCGGTCCCGTTGCCAGTGATACCTTCTCGCACGAGCGTGGATCTTCCAGGAAAACATGCGGCCTTCCGGACGACAAATCCGACGCCTGAATTCTACTTTCGCACAAAAGACCTTGCGCAGCCAGAAATCGAACTGGTTGCCGCTCATATCCAAGCCAACAGGCGCCACATCGAAAACATCGATAAGCTTTTCGGGCAAGAAACTGTCAAGGGCAAGTCAATTCCGATACAGGAGTGGCAAGTCTCAAAAGGATTGTACCGCTTCACCTTGGGACAATCGCTTGCTCCGGGAGAATACGCTCTTGTGCAATTCTCACCGAAGGAAGGACTCAATCTCCTGCTGTGGGATTTCGGGGTAGACCAACCAACAAACGCAGGGCACAAGAAATAGAGCAGCGCGCTAGCTCTCGATCGATTTCAGTTCTGTAGGGGACGCAGCGATGAGCGCTTCTAAGACAGCGACAAGCTCCGACAGTTGAAATGGCTTCTGCAAAACCGTTACGCCCTTCTTCTCCCAGTCGGATATCTGTTTGGTATCAAGCAGTTCTCCGGTCATCAGCACAAACTGCGGCACTTGTGAGCCTTTGTTGTTTGCGATCCTTTCGAATAGCTGCGCC
>Ga0126373_10000360_pt1 | contig 30125 bp, 20 predicted proteins | sample PanSoiMetPlot_11_FD_92545 | JGI IMG/M metagenome (GOLD analysis project Ga0126373, IMG submission 92545) | Tropical forest soil microbial communities from Panama - MetaG Plot_11 | ecosystem: Environmental > Terrestrial > Soil > Tropical forest > Bulk soil | place: Panama | collected 2016-02-17 | reverse complement strand
TGGACCGCAACCGGCCACCGCCGAAGTTCTGGCTGCTCGCTTGCAGGCCGCTGTTGCCGACGCCATCGAAATCGCCGGTCACCAAACACGAATTGGACTGAGCATCGGCGTCGCACTCTTTCCGACCGATGGCGCCGATGCCGCCACACTGCGGAGCAATGCCGATATCGCGCTTTATAGGACCAAAGCCGACGGCCGAGGGACAGTGCGTTTCTTCGAAGCCGATATGGACAAGCGGTTGCGTGACCGCCGGACCTTGCAGCGCGATTTGCAGTACGCTATCAAACGTAGGGAGCTTGCAATTCACTTCCAGCCGCAATCACGGGTCGGCGTCGGGATCGTTGGCTTTGAGGCCCTGCTCCGGTGGCAGCATCCGAGCCGGGGGACGATTTCGCCCAACGTCTTCATTCCATTGGCCGAAGAAAGCGGACTCATCATTTCAATCGGTGAGTGGATCCTGCGAGAGACCTGCCGAGAAGCGGCCTCCTGGCCGCGGCCTCTGCAGATCGCGGTCAACCTCTCGCCCGTCCAGTTCCAGCATGGTGACTTGCCGGCCACAGTCCACGAGATATTACTGGAAACCGGCCTTGCTGCTCATCGTCTCGAGCTCGAGATCACCGAGGGTGTGCTGATCGGCGATTTTTCTCGTGCGCTTTCCATTCTCCGGAAGCTCAAGGCGCTCGGCGTGCGTATCGCCATGGACGATTTCGGGACCGGATATTCCTCGCTGTCCTACCTGCAATCGTTTCCCTTCGACAAAATCAAGATCGACCGGTCGTTCGTGTCAAATCTCGACCGCTCGTCGCAGTCGGCCGCCATCATTCGCGCTGTGATTGGTCTGGGGCGAGGCCTCGAGCTTCCCGTGGTTGCCGAAGGCGTCGAGACTCAACAGCAGCTCACGTTTCTCACCGACGAAGCCTGCGACGAGGTCCAAGGCTATTTGGTCGGCCGTCCACTTCCGATCGAGGAATATGCCGATCTCGTTGGCCGCTCGCGCGTTCCCGGCGCGAAACCCGTGCATCGCGGCGGAAGAATTGTGAGCTGAGTGGAACTTCGACGCTGCGATGTTGCACCAGTGATGCGGATGCACGCTGCAGGGCGGCGTCGCGCTCACCCGCAGAATTGGGCAACTGAACTCGCGCAAGGAACGCGGGCGATTTTCCAATTCTGCTCGTTCCCTCGCTTATCGCCTTTCTAGCACGCGCGATTTGCCCCGGTCGCGGCCTTCCACAGTCGAGCCTTTGAATCTTTCCACTCGTGGATCGCTGCCATTGCAATCGCAAGCACCGCAGCCGTGGTTTTCGGGCCTCGCAACGTCTACTATCAGTCTATCCAAGAGACAACCGTTCCTAGAGGATAGGCTTTATCGTAAAGCGCGCTATCGTTTACAGGGCAGCGTCGAAGACCCTTCGCGACCTGAGAAATCCCACGGTGGCCTATGCCCGGTTCGAGCACCCAGGAAATCGCGGAGCGTGCCAGCTCTTTCATTGCGATCGGTCTGGAGTTAGTTTGATGCTCCATCGTTTCCCGATCCCTATCCACGCGTCAGCCAAACGAACGTGAAGGGAGGAATACATGCCTAAGATTCTCGACTTCCGACACATCGTGGTTGCTCAGCTGTGCGTCATCGTTGCGCTGGGGTCGTTGCTAGCTTCGGCGACCCAGAGCGCCGCGGATCCGATCAAGATCGGTTTCGGCATGGCACTAACGGGACCGCTGGCAGCGAACGGCAAGATGTCGCTGGTAGCGATGAAAATCTGGGAGGAAGACGTCAATGCCAAGGGTGGGCTGATGGGGCGCCCAGTGAAGCTCATCTACTACGACGATCAAAGCAATCCCTCCATGGTACCCGGTATTTATACCAAGCTGCTCACCATTGATGCCGTCGACGTCGCCGTGAGCGGCTATGCGTCAACCCAAATCGCTCCGGCAATGCCGATCATGATCGAGAAGAATCGACTATTCATTAGTCTCTTCGGCACAGGAATTAACGATGAGTTCAGGTACGATAAGTACTTCTCGATGCTGCCGACTGGCCCCAATCCGAAGCCGGCGTTCACCAAGGGCTTCTTTGAGGTGGCGATGGCGCAGACCCCAAAGCCACAGACAATCGCTATCGCTGCAGCGGATGCCGAATTCGGCCGCAACGCGTGCGACGGAGGGCGCGCAAACGCCAAACAGGCCAACCTAAAGATCGTGTACGACCAGAACTATCCACCAGCGACGACCGACTTTTCACCTATTGTACGGGCGATCCAGACGCACAATCCTGATCTTGTCCTCATCTGCTCCTATCCGCTCGACACCGTCGGATTCGTGAAGGCGATCAACGAGATTGGTTTCAAGCCAAAGATGTGGGGCGGCGCCATGGTTGGCTTGCAGGCCAGCGTATTCAAAACGCAACTTGGACCGCTGCTCAATGGCATTGTCAACTATGAAACGTGGATCCCCGCGCCCACCATGCAGTTTCCAGGTTCGATGGAGCTGCTTAAGAAATATCAAGCGCGTGCGGCCGCCGAAGGTGTCGATCCGCTGGGCTACTATATGCCGGTGTGGGCCTACGCTTATTTGCAGGTCCTCGGCGACGCCATTGAGGCGACCAAAAGTCTTAACGACGATACGTTGGCGGCTTACATCCGTAAGACAACCTTCAAAACCGTCGTCGGCGATGTCAAGTTCGGCGATAAGGGAGAATGGGCGCAGGAGCGCATGCTTCTGGTTCAATTCCAAAATATCAAAAGCCATAGCATCGACGAGTTTCGTAATCTCTCGACCGAGATGATTCTCTACCCACCCCAGTATAAGTCCGGTGACATTATCTACCCTTACACCAAGGTGCAGAAATAAGCCCGACTGACAGCCAACCGCCACGGGGCCGGACGAGGGCAACGCAAGTGGCAACCGAGGTTTGCGCTATGTGTGCTATTCCATGGGCGGGTTCCCACGCATAGATCAGATAACTGATCCAGCCGTCGCCGCGGAGAGCTGTGTGACAGGCCTTGAGCTTCCGCATCCGTCGAGCAGCGATCGAAATGCAAAATCAACACCCTCGAATGCTGTGGCGTCCTTGAACATGGGGCACCTTTCGTGAGCGAGGTCCTCTCATGGGTGTGGCAGGGGCTTGAAACAGGCATCATTGAATCCGCAGCGTCGGTTGGAAATCATTCTTGGGTCGACTCGCGCGCGATTCCGCGCGAAGCGGCGCTGATCGGCTTTTTGCCCATCATTCGTTGTAGCTCATTGGTTAAGGATGTGGGATCAAACGGCTTCGCGACTTGCGGCATGCTGCGGAACCGCTCCGGCAAATTCGACGTCGCATACCCGGTCACGAACACGAATGGAATGCCACGCACCGCCAGGTCGTCCGCCAGTGGGTATACCATTTCGCCATTCAGGTTGGTGTCCAAGACAGCGACGTCGATCGCTTCGCGCCGCGCCACCTGCCCGGCCCGCGCGAGATCGTTGAACGTGCCAATAACCGTTGAACCAGCGGATTGCAAAAGTTCTTGAATCTCGAGAGCCAAAAGCGCCTCGTCCTCGACAATGAGAACACGAACTCCGCTCAAAAGATCGGCGTTCTTGGGTCGGCTTCGATCAGTTGCCATCGGCGTCAAACTGGGCAAGCAAACAGGAGCAATTGGGCTGAGGACCGCCATACGGCGCTCAATCGTTTTGCCGGTATATCGATTAAGCGGAAAGGCAATTAGACAGGTGAGCCCCTCTTCGCGGAAGTCCAACTTCACTGTTCCGTTCAGATCCGCCGCCAATGCCTGCTCTAACAGCCGGCGACCAAAGCCGCTACGCCGCGGGGGCCTGACTATTGGTCCGCCGCGCTCGATCCAGGTTATTCGAACTTCGTTGTCCGATGGAGCGGTCTCCCATGAGACCTGAATCAAGCCATTTTTAGCCGACAAAGCTCCGTATTTGGCGGCGTTCGTTGTCAGCTCGTGGATCGCCATTCCAATGCTCACTGCGCACTTAGGATTTAAGATAACGCCTGGCCCCACGATATTCACATTACTGCCGTTCCTGTAGGGCGCAGTCTCATCACGAACAATGGTTTCCAGCGAGATGCCTGACCAGTTGGCATCGGCCAGCCGCGTATGACTCTGCGCCAGCGCACGGATGCGACTATTAAACGAGTCCTGCGCGTCTTCGAATGACTTGTCTTCAGAAAACGATTGGTGAGCAATCGAAATAACTGTTGCCAGCGTATTCTTCACTCGATGATTTACTTCGGCGATTAACAAATCGCGTTGCGCTTCAGCGCGCCTGCGCTCTGTGACGTCGAGGATCGAGGCTATCCAACCGATCACCTCTCCTCGATCATCCTTGTCAGGGGTATATACGCCGTGCAGGAAACGCTTGCCAATGCTCTGATATTGGACCTCGCCTTCATACTCTGCGCGTTCACCTGCTAGGACTTTGTTGATGTGGGGAAGAATCGTCTTAAAGCCCTCTTCTCCGATGATATCGACGATCGGCCTGCCGATGACGTCTTCGCGTCGACGACCGAGCATTTCCGCATAAGCCGGGCTAACGAACCGATAACGCAGGTCCGGACTGCACCGGATAAGCATGAATGGTGTTCGACTGATGACAGTTTCCAGCTCCGCTTCCCTCGCTCGCAGCGCTCGCTCGACTCGCTTGCGCTCGGTGATGTCGCGCGCAATCTTTGATGCGCCGACGACCTTGCCCTCGGCATCTCGCAACGGTGAAACGGTTAAGGCAATGTCGACCTGGCCTCCGTCCTTGCGCTGGCGTACGGTCTCATAGTGGTCTATATGCTCGCCGCGCCGAATGCGAGCGAGGATTTTCGGTCCATCTTCTTGGCGCTCCGGTGGCATTAAAATCGTTATCGGTTTACCCACGACCTCATCGGCCGAGTAACCGAAAAGACGCTGTGCACCTCGGTTCCAACTGACGATAATTCCGTTGATGTCCTTGCTCACGATGGCGTCATCGGAAAACTCTACGATTGAGGCGAGCTGTTGCGCCAACTGCTCACCTCGCTTGCGTTCCGTAACGTCAAGGATTGAAGCGATCCACCCCTCAACGTTGCCATGTTCATCCTTTTCCGGCGTGTACACAACGCGCAGCAGGCGACGTCCGACCCCCTGGAAGTCAACCTCACTTTCGCACTCGGCACGTTCACCTTGCAGGACTTTTTCGACATGTGGGCGGATCGTCTCGTAACCAACTTTACCCATGATCTCGACAAGAGATTTACCGGCAACCTCTTCGACGCGGCGGCCGATCATCTCAGCATAGGCGCGGCTGACGAACCGATACCGTAGATCGCGACTGCACCGCGTGAACATGAATGGCGTACGATTGATGATGAGTTCCAACTCATGTTCTCTGGCGCGCAGCACCTCCTCGGTACGTTTGCGCTCCAGGTAATCCGCGCATTGACGGGCCAATAAGTCCAGGAGATGCAACTCTCTCTCGTTGGGTTGATGTGGCTTGCAAAAATGCGTCGAGATCATGCCCAACAAGGTCCCGGCGCTGCTCACAAGCGGCGTCGATATCAGGGCCCGCACATCGGCATCAAGCATAGCGTCAAGTGATTGTTGTCCGAAAAAGATCTGGCTATTCACCACATCCTCGACAATCAGGCGCTTGGCCGATAGGACGGTCGCACCGTACGCGGAACCGTCGTCCCGGACACAAGCAAAGAACTTCAAGAACGGTTGTTCGAAGCCACGCTGCGCCACTATCGAGAGAGCGCCGGAAGTCGAATCGAGTAACTGGATCAGTCCCTTGTCTGATCCATTGATCGTAATCGCGGTTTCCAGAATATCGTCCAGACAGCTCTCGACGTCGCTTTGCTGCCGCAGACACTGGCTGCCGACCTGATTGAGCCGCGTCATGGCGGTCAAATCGGCCGCGACGCGATCTTCCGCCTGCTTGCGCTGGGTGATATCGACATTGACACCGAGCATTCGCTGCGGTCGTCCGCTTGCGTCGCGAAAGACCTTCGCACGGGCGAAGAGCCAATGCACACTTCCGTCGTCCCAGACGACTCGGAAATCCCGCGAGTATTCGCCGCTATTCAGCGCCAGCACGGTTTCGCGTTCGGCGCTGTCGCGGTCATCCGCGTGGACCCGACGACGCCAGCCCTCGTAGGTGCCCTCGAAGGTCCCGGGCTTCAATCCGTAGAGCGCTTCGATTTCCGGGGACCAATGATTTCTGCCGGTAGCATAGGAGTATTCAAAGACGCCCCAACGTGCTGCCTGCTGGGCGATGCGTGTACGCGCTGCATTCTCCCGCAGGTCATTGGCAAGTCTTTCGAAGCGGTAGGCGTGACCCGTCCCAAGCATGAGAAGGGCTCCAAGCAAGCCAGTACTAAACGCGCCGCCCGCGAGAACCGCCCAACTTTGCCAAGCCCGGCGCTGTGCAAGATAGCCGGCCGAAGGGGCCGTTTGTACCAGATAGCGCCGTGTCCCGAAATTGAAAGTGCTCTCGTACGCCGGCTGTATGGATGCAGGAAGATTTTCAAATAAGGGCCGCGTGCCACCCGCATCGACAAATCGGAGGTTGAGTGTTGATGTCAATGGGTCCGCCACCGATGAGGTGAAAGTGCCCATTCGCAATACGACCAAAACAATACCTGGTTCGCCGGGATCTCCCGACACCGCGTGGATCAAAAGAACGCCAGCTTGTTCGCCCTGCTCCTGCACGAGTCGGATGGGTGCGGTTGTGATCGCACCTCCGCTGCTAGTTGCCGCTTCGATCGCGGCTGATCGACGGACGTCGGATGCAAGATCGAAGCCGGCAGCCGCCTCGTTGCCCCCAAACGGCTCGAGGTAGGTTACCGGATAGAAGTAATTACGCTCACCGGCGGGCCGCAACTGGCTTGAAGCGTCAGCCTCGCGGATCGCAAAGCCCGGCAGCTCAGCCTGCTCGGCGAGCTCAAACGCTTTCCGGTTATCGGAGAGGACTCGCGGCGCCCATTCTACAGCCTGAATGGCGGGAAAACGCCGCAGAAGCGTTTGCACGAGCTCGTGGAAAAAATGACGGTCAACTGCAGACCGATGATTAATGAAAACGTTCGACAGCTGCGCGAGGAACAGCGCCTGCTCTTCAAAGTTGGCTTTTATCGTGTCGGCAAGCTGCTGTGACCGCATCCGAAATTCCAAAAGTGACTGCTCGTTTTCCCAGCTGCTGACCCGCACGAAGATCGCGACGAAGAGTGTGAAGCAGAGAATCATAGGAACTGCGACGAACCGGGAACGCAGCCGCCACAAAGTGCGTGGTTCACCAGCAAGTACAAGCATCAGAGGCAAAGCGACGAGTACGCCAAGCGTATCCCCGATCCACCATGTCATCCAGTTGACGGCCAACTCTTCACGCTGCACTGCCCCAAGCGCCAACATGCCGCCGAGTGAACAGGAAGCACTTGTCAGACAAAAGATTGGTGAAAGCAGCAGAAAGAGCAAGAGGTCACGCGGATTATCCAATGGTGCGGGATATCCGAGGGCCTTGCGTAGCACAGCACCACCGAACGCAGCTTGCAGCACAGAAGCCAGAGCGATAATCAGCGCCACACCGACGCTTGTTGTATCAAAATGATGCGTTAACGAGTAACCGATCCAGACATTGAGCAGCAAAGAACTGAAGAAAGTTGCTGGCAGAGTCGCTGAGCCAGCCATGAACATTGCGGTAATGGCAATGCCTGCCGGAAGAAACACTGCCGTGGCGTATCCCGGCGAGACGGCAAGGAAGAGGCCAAGCCGACCGGTGATGATGTAGGAGACGGGCAATGCTGTGTAGATGAGCAGCAGCCTGCGCGTCGCACCACTGACGTGTTGTAGTCGGAACATCGCCTCACGACGTGGGTTTGGTAGCGAGCCATGCTTGTGGGACGAAGAGTAATGCCGGGCGCCGAGGTATCGGGGCCATCGGTGCACGATGGTCCTTCGACCCTTGACTGTCACCCCTACACGGCGATAGGCACTTATGCGTTCTTGCGATGGGATTGAGCCTCGCAGAGCCAACCACGTCGGAAGGAAGCCGGATCGCTCGCCCGTTTAGGCGAGTTTCCATCCCGGGAAGCCATGGGCGCCCCGCGCAAGGGCCGAGTGCAGCGGCCACAAGAGAGCTGGCGTTCATGGTCTGTGCTTAGTCTACGCGGGCAAGATCTACCATAGCGAGTGATGAGCGCGGAACCATAGTTGCAGTGGTGCTAATTGTCCAGATGCATCGCGCCGACCTCATTGATTTCAAGATTTCAAGGGAGATTTCAACTTTGGAGCGATAGAACAAATAACTTCACGTATTGATAGGCTCGCGGTGCGTCCGTGGCCTACAGCGATAGCAGGGAGGAGATTATGACTGTGAGCCAGGCCGAGAAGGCCGAACGCTTCCGTGTACTGCATGCAGGTCCGGGTGCCTTTATTATGCCGAACCCGTGGGATGCCGGTGCAGCACGCGTCCTCGCAGCACTCGGCTTCACGGCACTCGCCACATCGAGCGGTGCCTTAGCCGGAACATTCGGCCGGCGCGATGGAAGCGTGAAACGCGAAGAGGCGCTGGCGCATGCACGCGCTGTGGCGCGGGCGGTCGACGTGCCGGTCTCAGCCGATCTCGAGAATGGCTTTGGTCATGCGCCGAGCTTCGCCGCCGAGACGGTTCGACTCGCCGCCGCGACTGGCCTCGTGGGTTGCTCGATTGAGGACGCGACAAACGAAAAGGAGAAGCCGCTATATGATTTCAGTCACGCGGTCGAGCGCGTGGCCGCGGCGGCCGAGGCGGCACACTCGGTGGGCTTCAACTTTACTCTTACGGCGCGGTCGGAAAATTTTCTACGTGGCAACCCCGATCTTGATGACACGATCAAGCGTCTTCGCGCGTTTGAGAACGCTGGTGCCGATGTCCTGATGGCGCCCGGCTTACCCGATCTCGCGGCGGTTAACCGAGTGTGCGCGTCACTTTCGAAGCCCTTTAGCTTCATGGTCGGAATTAAAGGCAAGTCATTCACCGCAGCGGCACTCGCCGAAGTCGGAGTGCGTCGGATCAGCCTCGCGACTTCGCTGTATCGAGCCGCGATTACCGCACTCATCGCTGCCGCTACCGAGGTGAAGGCGAATGGCACCTTCTCCTTTGTCGATACCGCGATCACGACGATCGAATTCAACCGGTATATGGAAGAGTGAGCCATTGTAGTATTGTGCTATAGTAGGGCCCCGAAATCGACGGACGGCCGTGGGAATTCTAAATCCCTGCGCTTCAGCGCAAGATCGGCGCCCTACTGTCCAGTATCACTTCCAGCGAATGGGTCAATTATTTCAAGCACCGGCTACGGCCTGACCTCCACACGCGAATCGTTGCCCGCAACATGATACGTGGATGCAACAAGCTACCAATTGTGGTAGTTGTTCTCCCTCCAATCGACCATAGACGAACTTACGGCGTTTACTTGCGATCAGGATCGCAAATGCTCATAGCCGTCGCTCCTCGGAAGGATCGGCCTTGCCTATAATGGAACGTGTCCTAATCAGACGTGTTCCCCGAACGCATCCCCGGTGAGGAGAGGGACGAAATCCTGACCTTCAATGCCGGATCACTGGGCGATCTTTGCTTTTGGGCGCGTAGGAGTCCCCAAGGCTGCAAATATTGCGATCGCAACTGATCGGAATAGACTGTAGGATACGAGATAGCCTCCGAGCTTGGCTATTTCAACGTTGGACTGCGGGTTTGCTGTTGAGTGTCAATCCGGCGACATCGCAGTCGCTCGGCGGATAAGGCAAACCTGGCCCGTGGTAAAGGTTGACTCACCGCAGACAAGGGCATTGGTTGAGGCGAAGCAGGGTCACTTCAGGGAGGAACGTCGGGGCTCCAGATCGTCTCAAGCCGACGCCAAGTGGCGCCCGTTGGACTCTGAACCGTGCCGCTGGCCTAAAATGCGAAACATGTTTGGAAAAAATATCCCCCCGGCAGTGCCGGGGGGCCTCAATTTGTGAGCTGCCCTAAGCGGCCGATATGATCGGAGCCTTTCTCTTTAGGCTAGTAGCATGGTGGATAGGGATAGTAGCCGCATTGGTTGCCGTAATAGTACGAGGACGCCGCGCCAGCCGCCGCAGCCCCGACCGCGGCCCCTGCTGCCGCCGCGCCCCAGGGACGGTAGCCATAGGCACCACCTCGGTAGGCGCCACCTCGGTAGGCAACGGCACCGCCACGATACCCAACGGCACCGCCACGATACCCAACGGCACCACCACGATACCCACCGGCTGCCCGATACCCGCCAGCACGGACGCCGCCTGCCCGATAGCCGCCGGCGCGTACGCCGCCAGCACGGACGCCACCGCCACGGTAGCCTCCCCGCACGTCTGTAATGTCACTCGGCACTGCTGCCTTCATCGTCGTAGCGTTCATCGGAAGTGCAGCGACTTGTGACGCACCTAGTGCACCAATCGAGAGCACGCTCGCTAACCCGAGCGCGATCATATAGGCTTTCCTGCTCATAGTTCTTTCCTTCTCCAACCCGTCCCCCCGTCCACCGCAAAATTCCTGGGAGCCAGGTCCGATCGGGACAATATTCCTGCGAGCCAGGGTCCGATCAGTGCAATATTAACGTGCAACGCTTTGTAATGCTTTGACCTAGATCAAATGTATCATCTTTCGGTAGCTGCAGCCCGTTCCTCTTTACTGCAGCGTAAGGCATTTTATCGAGGTTGGGGAGGAGGTTGCCATTGTCTGTGATTGCGAGGTCTTGCAGAGAACGATCCTCGTCACTCACATTAATGATGGTCGTGATCACGAGAGCGTTGGGACCGTCTGCCGACGGTGGTAGCGCCGCAGTGCTCGTGTTATGGTGGCAATAGTTACGCTGGTAGCGAGGAGTTGCCCGCGTCTCGACGCCTGCCGGGAGAACTTGCCTGTTTCTGCGGCACCGCCCGTGACTTCAGGCGCAAGTCACCTCCGGTTTACCCCCAGAAGGTCATAGCTAAGGGAGCTAATTCCCGCGGCATCGTCCGAGTGCCTAGGAACACCGCTATCAGGAAGAGACAAAATGGCAGCAGATATGCTGCGGTAATCTTCTATCGCTTAAAGAAATTCATTATTTTGACTTCGAGCTTGGAACCCTGTCTTCCGATGTGGCTTTTCAATCATACCCGGTCTCTGGCGTCTCGCATCAGGTGAGGGCCATGATTCAGAAATCCATCTTCCTAAACGAAATCGCGTTACGTTGGAAGGTCGTCAGGCATCCGCTAGCCGCGGGCATTTTGGCTGTAACCGGTCTTGCCGCCCTCTTGATGCTCATCATTGAAATGGATGGCAGTGTACCGGATCCGCTAACCGCGACGCAGAATGCCGCACCGGTTTCCTTCGCGCCAACTGCCGCAAACGGCCCGAGAAGTGCTAACGCGTCGATCGACCGCGCGGGCCGTGACGGGATTGCGGATCGAGACGACTCGACTCGCATCGCCGAGGCGAACGCAACCGGCCCTGGCGCGTGGTTGATCAACGATGTTGCCAAGACGCGCGCGAGAGGAGAGGTCACGCAATCAAGTCCGAACTCGCTCCCGGCAACCCCCGCCACCACTGATACGCGTGTCGAGACGCGGGTTGACACACCTTCGTCTAGCAATACCCGTGCCGCCGCGGACGAACAAGGGCCCGGATCGCCGGCTGGCGGTGTCGCTCGAGTTGATACGTCGCGCGCGCCCGATGATACCAAGACGAGCTGCGTCGAAGCGCCGGTAGGGCAAGCGCCGGACGGCAAGCGCTGGTATTACCGTCTTGATCGCGACGATCACCGCAAGTGCTGGTACCTGCGGTCCCGCAAACACGAAGCGTCGTCGCGGAGCAGTCAACATTCGAGAGTGCGGCGGACTTGGGTAAATTGGAGGCCGTGGGATATCTACTGGTAGATGGGAAAGAACCTTCTTCTATTCGCGACAACCATATGGGGGTTCCGACGTTTGGCCCGCGACGGTTGGCTTGTTTGATCGCGACCGGGACTTGCGTTGCGGCGGCGTTCGCCTGGTGATGATCTGATTGGCGGGGCACGCCGGGCGTGGGGGGCGAGTGCTCACCGTAGCGCAGAGCAGGTTTTCTCCGCTATCCCTTACCGTGCGAATTAGCCGCGAAGAGGGGCCGAGGCGGCAGGGCTTGGGGCGAGCGCCCGGCGCTGATCGCCGGTTATTGACGCGCCGTCGTGACGAAATAGGATTTGCGATGCGACCGAGGCGGAAAGTCCCGATACCGCAGTCAATGGCGGTCGGCTGTAAGTCGACGGTCGGGTTTCCGACAAACGTCAATTTTTAAAAATAGTGCGGGCTTTTGCGACCAAATGCTTCGAAACGGGGTTTGGGGCTGGGTGCCCACAGGGGGGACGGTCGAGTAGACCACACGATTTGATCAGCAACGAAAGTGAGCGTCGTGCGGGGCGCCTTCGCAGATAACCGCCCCAAACGAGGTTGACGACAAAGGCCCGCCCCCACGATGTACCCAGGGAGCGCGCTCTCCACCCTTCCACCAGGCTTTCGAGTTTTGTATATTGTTCGAAAGGTCAGAGTGCCGTGTTTGTCCATGAGCTGCTGCCAGCACGGGTTGAAATTATTCTTTCAAGATTCCCCGATTCAATCGCAGCGCTCCCTGGACGGGCGTCGATGAAGGAAGCGTTGACGATTACCTTTTGCGCGGCAGCAATCTCACATTGTCTGAGTTCCGCCGCGCCGGGCGAATGCAAGAGGAGAGGGCAATGCCCGACTACGACGCGGGAAGTATTGCCGAATATGTGGAAGGCGATCGAAAGGTTCTGGTGTGTGGAGACGTCGAAGTCGGGGTGTTCCTGATCGATGGCCAGTTCTATGCTTGGCGGAACCATTGCTGGCATCGGGGCGGACCGGTCTGTCAAGGTCGGATCTTGAAACGCGTCATCGAACCAGTCGATGCAAGCAGCAAGGTACGCTCGCAACAGTTCGATGCGAACGAGACTCACATCGTATGCCCATGGCATGGGTATGAGTTCAACATCAAGACTGGACGTCACCCGGGCAATGCAGCGGCTCGCTTGCGCAAAGTTGAGATTAAGTTCCGCGATGGGAATTTATATGTTTCCCTCTGACACGGACCGGGTCAACGATCCCTTCAGCTGGATCGACGGGATGGCGCCACGACTCCTCGACGCCTCCCGGGAACTACTCAAGACGGCAGAGTGCGCACGTGTATCGGACGAAGCCGTAGCTCAGATCATGACTGCGGCGATACGCCTCTATGTCGCCAAGTCCGACGGGGAGGAGCGCACATTCCGACCCATCATCGGAGAGAAGGATTCGGAACTGAGCGCGACCGAGCTTCTTTCCGCCGTTTCCGAACTCCTGCGCGCCTTGCGTCTCGGTCCGATGGAACTCGCGCTATGGTACCGGCGGCGGCCCGATGAGCCCTAGATAAAGTGAGGGAGGAGAGCGGTGGATACTCCGACAACGCTTCAAGCTGACATGCTGTCGCCGCAGCGTATCGATGTCTACACCGATACCCGCGATATCCTTGCCCACGCGAAGAAGGCGGCTCTGCAACGCGGCCTGAAAGACTGGTTTATTGTGGACGTCGACGCGCACCACGTCGAAACGGTTTCTTGGGCGGAGATCGTTGAATATATCGACGATCCAGTGGTTCGTGAGGACGCGATCAACTTTCAGAAGCAGCGCTTTGGATCACCTCCCTACGGGTTAAACGGAGATCTTGGCCTTCGCTATCAATCGGTCGGTGGGCGAATCCCTCACCAGGATGACCGGCGCGAGACGGTGTCGGAGACCGAAGTGCACCGAGACGTGGTGCTCACGCGGCGAGCGATGGATTCGCTCGGCATCGACAATATGGTCGTCTTTCCGACCCCAATGCTATTCCTCGGCATGCATCCGCAGCTGCAAATGGAGGTCTGGCTTGGCCGTGCTTATAATCGGTGGATGATCGATCGGATCCTTGCGGCGGACGATCGAATCAAGACACTCCTCTTTCTCCCCTTCAACACGCCCGAAGAGGCAGTTCGTACTGTCGATGAATTCGGTCACGCGAAGGGAGTGATCGGATTCTGCGTGACGAGCACGCGCTACAAACCCATTTACGCTAACGAATATATGGAGTTGTACGCCAAGATTCAGGAGACTGGCAAACCCCTCGCGTTTCACGCTGGCTATCATTGGCAGGACCCTTCGCTCGCGACGATTAACCGCTTTCTTGGCATGCACGCGCTTGGCTTCGTCTGGTGCAGTATGGTGCACATGACAAATTGGATCTTAAACGGACTACCGGAGCGATTTCCAAAGCTCAATACGATTTGGATCGAGAGCGGCCTGGCATGGATTCCGTTCCTGATGCAGCGCCTTGATGATCAGTATCTGATGAGGCAGTCGGAAGCGCCGCAACTCAAGCGCTTGCCAAGTGAATATATGCGTACCAATTGTTTTTACACGACGCAGCCGATGGAGACGACGCACCCAAAGGCGCTGCAAAATACCTTTGAAATGATTAATGCCGAGACGCAGTTACTGTTCTCCTCAGATTGGCCCCATTTTGATTTCGATTTGCCGCAAGCGATTTGCGATCTACCATTTCTCGACCAGCAAGCCAAACGCAATATTCTCGGTTTGAATGCCGCACGCCTCTTCAATCTCGACACAACTCTGCGCAAGAAGTTGTAGAGGTACTTGGGTCTGTCGCCGATTATCACTGCCTCCGTATCCTCGTTGGAGCATCGCTCTGGCGCACCCTTGCGATTGGCACTGCCTTCACGCGCAGTGCTTGACACCCGCGCGCCGAGCCCGTCAGACTAACAAGAGATCGTCGGCACTAGAATCGACTTTGCAGACGGCATTGCCGCCCGCACGCTGTTCTGCGCCTCGCCTCTGCCCTACGCGGCCGCGGCAAGCCGATTGCAGCAGCAGTGCGCACGTCAAGCCGGGTGAAACCTTCCAAAGACCAGCGATAAGTCCTTAACCGGCATTTTAGCTTCCGCCTCAGTCGCTACTATTCGACAATTTCACGCGCCCAATCCTGGGCGTGACCACGCTGGCGAATGCTCACGCCTTTGCTCTCATTGTTCCTTCGCCACGACCACGACGAGCGCGTGGCTACTCCAAGCGACATTCCATATCAGGCGGCCTGCGCTTTGGACGGAGGCGCGAGAGCGACGACCGCCTCGGTGGTAAGCAGCACGAATGTGAACGTCTCCTGCAAGTAGAGGCGGACGGACGTATCGGTGTGGCTCAAATAGCCAATGGAGAGGTCCTGACCGACGTACAGGCCGAAATCGCCGCCACGGGTTGTCAGCACGAAGGCGCCAGCAATGGCGGGGGCCCAGATGATTTCGTCGTCGACCAGCCGCTTCACGTGCTCCAGCACCGGGTATCCATGGTCGCTCGTCTCGGCGAGTGCCGTGTAGGCGTCGGCGCCCAGTAGCACCGAATAGGGGCCGTTCACGCCGACGAGACGCAACCGGCTCAAAGCCTGGGCAATGGCTTCAGGATAGGCTCGCACGTCGGTAGGGAGCACCATGATCGGGTTGCTGGTCCCCTGACGGATGCCTCCGATGCCGGCGGCGGAATAGCCCTCGAAGATGGCGCCGTCCTCGACAAAGGCGATTTGTCGCGCGGCGTCCTTCGCAGGTTGCCAGTCCGAATCGTTTGAACCGCGCTCCACGTCGTCGATCGCGATGCGATCCAGCTCGAAGGGAACGCGTATTTCCACCAGCGCCTTCACCTCACGCTGCCTGGCGACGATCCCGTCCGCCGGAGGCGCGATCGTCCGTAGGTGGCCGGTACCGACGGCGGAGAGGCTAGGGCCTCCCGGCCCCTGCACGTCGATCACGCGCCGTCCGGCCACGTAGCGTTTGAACGTTCGCGATGTCTCCTCCTCGATCTGAGCCCATGCCGCGTCGGAAATGGGGGCAAGCTCACGATGCAGGTTATTCATGCCGGACCTCTCCCTTGAGGGAACCGATGCCGAGCGAACCATCGCGCGTCGATGCGGCGGACTGTAAGGCTGGCGCGACCGCCGATGTGACAGGGATTCTAGGTTCGTCTTCGATCACCGACTCCAGAAATGTCGCCGAAGGTACGAAGAACAAGTTTCCGGTGATGGCGCGGCTGAAGTCGAGGATCCGATCATAGTTGCCCGGAGGACGACCAATGAACATATTCTCGAGCATCGTTTCGGTAACGCGCGGCGAACGACTGTAGCCAATGAAATAGGTGCCGAATTCATCTTGGCTGACCTGGCCGAACGGCATGTTGTCGCGCACTATCTTGAGCTCTTTCCCATCTTCGGTGATCGTTGTGAGCGCGCTGTGAGCTGACGTGGGCTTGATGGAATCGTCCAATTCGACGTTGGACAGCTTCGCGCGGCCGATGATCCGCTCCTGCGCCTCCGTGGAGAGTGCGTTCCATCCATCAAGATCATGGAGATATTTCTGCGTGATGACGTAGCTGCCGGCCGCGAAGGCGAGGTCCTCCTCGCCGATAAGTGCCGCGTCAACTACTGCCTCGCCCCTCGGATTCTCCGTCCCGTCGACAAAACCCAGGAGATCGCGGTCGTCGAAGTATCGGAAGCCGTGCACTTCATCCACCGGCGAAACCGCATCTTTAATGCGTGTCATGATCTGCGACGCAACCTCAAAGCACAGATCCATGCGCTTCGCGCGGATATGAAACAGTAAGTCGCCCGGTGTGGCGACTGCATGGCGTTCACCGGCACGAATCTCCTTGAACGGACGCAGTTCCGCAGGCCGCGGCGGCCCAAAGAGCCGGTCCCACGCGTCGGATCCGATCCCCATGACGCAGGAAAGGCCAGCCTCGAGGTCGCGGAATTCCACGGCGCGCAACAGAGCGGCGAGCTCTCCGCAGAACGAGCGCACCGTCGCCCGGCTGTCCGATCCCGGGTTCACCGTCACGACCAAGAAGATCGCGGCGCGCGTGAGCGGGGCAGATACCGCCTGTGGCACCGCACCAGGTGCGGTTGTCGCATCAAACGCCATGGGATGGCATTCCGGATAAGTGGGCGACATTTCGCTCTTGGAAATGCCGCCGTCGCTTTGCGGGCGAACATTTGGAATGACAGCTTACCACCGCCCGCCGACGAACGTCCATGCCGCCCCGGCGTATCGAGCTCGGCGGTACGTCACGCGGGTCATCTTGAGACCCGCCGGCCACCGAAGGACACGGCTGAAGGGCGCCAACGGGCGAGCGCACTACCCTAAGTAACGTGAAACCGCAAGTCTACCGACTGAAAACGAAGGCACGCGCTGCAGGCGTTAAGATGGCCCCGATCGTGCCAGAGCCAGGCCAAGAGACCGCGACCGCGGTGAATCTCTGCCCCTCGCCGAAGCCCACCAGCAGGTGTATCCGGCACAGGGGTTGCGCGTGGCCCCGTAGGTCGATCCGCGCTCCATAGGGGCTCCGTCCGAGGGGCCCAGGAACATTGCTCGATCCAGCGAAGGCTGCGCGGCGTCTTTGCGATCGGTTTCCATCGAGAGGGCGCAACCGCGCCATGTTGAACCATCGCCAAACACGATTTCAAACAGCAAAGGTGTCGATTCGACGTCGTCAATGCGATCCTGCCCGGCCTCTCAACCTCAAGTCCGGGCCGCGGCAGAGCCCGAAGACCTAAGCGAAATGACTCTGATCAACGAGCCCACGGGCGACAACATATCGGCAGCAATGCTCATGTCACGTAAGCCTCTTTACCGGTTTGACGCGCCGAGCCACGAGCGAACAAAGTCGAATTTTTTGAGATCAGCCAAGGGTCTTGAACTGGATCGCAGATGGATGGCTGCGATCTCGTAGCCTTTGGGCTGCAGATATTTTAAGGTCCTGCAGACCCGAATGCGCCGTCCGTTCCGACTGCAGAAGCGACGGTATAAGATTCGACAGCTGGACGAAAGGAGCCCCTCTATGGATAGTCATCACTTTCATGCCGTCGTTTGGATCGATCACCGGGAAGCACGCGTATTCCATTTCAGCTCGACGGATGCCGAAAGGTTGGTGTTGCACCCGGATCATCCTACCCGCCATATCCATCATAAGGCAAACTCTATCGGCAGCGGTCGCGCCGCGGACGATCACGAGTTCTTCCGGGTGGTCGCCCAATCGATTGCCGACGCTGGCGCGGTCCTCCTTACCGGGCCAGCCGATGCCAAGACCAAATTGCACAAGTACATCGACCAGCATGATCCTGAATTGATGAAGATCATCGTCGCCGTGGAGACCGTCGATCACCCAAGCGACGCGCAACTCGTCGCCTACGCGAGGCAATACTTCAAGGCCGAAGATCGAATGCTGCCGCAAAGGCGTTGATTTACGCTCGACGTAGCGACGTTACTTGATTCTTGTTGGAGTCGTGAGATTGAAGCTCGGTTGCGCGCGTCAATGGACAAACTTTGTCGCCAACATGTCTGCCGCCCCATGAGACTATGCGACGATGGCTGCTCATGCCTACTCGATCTACCAGGTCGGCACGCGCTCGCGGCAGGGGCTGGCGCTTTCCCAGAACCAGACGGCGAAGGGCCAAACATCTTGCGTAGAATTTAGTTAGACCAGCACAACGTCGCGTGGGCCCCGCATTGAACCACACCGGAATTTGCTCCATGACCTACCGCATGCAGTCATTCCCACACCAGACTACAGCGGTTGTCCAAGCCCAGCCGGGCGCCTTCGCGCCGCGCCCGCGTTGGGCTCCATCGGCGTAATCCGAAATGGCATGACCTCTTCCGGCCCCTGTCCAGGAGATCTCGATGTTCAATCCCACACAAATCATTATCGAAGCGTTCGTGTCCGAACTTTCTATCATGTACGAACGGATCTACAGCCTACTCGAGCCGAACTATCCGGGGATCATCGGCTTCGTCGCGCGGCTCGCACTTGAGAACATCGCGAATAGCGATGCGGCCTACCACGACGTCAATCACACAATCATGGTAACGTTGGTCGGGCAGGAGATATTGCGCGGCCGCCATATCAGCGAAGGTGGAGTGACCCCTCGTGATTGGCTACATTTTATTGTCTCGCTGCTTTGCCACGACATCGGCTACGTACGCGGCATCTGCGCGGGCGATCGTGACGGCCGTTACGTCATCAATGCGAGAGGCGACACCATCGCCTTGCCGACGGGCGCGACCGACGCGGCGATGACTCCTTACCATGTCGAGCGATCGAAGCTGTTCGTGCACGAACGGTTCGGTCGGGCGGCACTCGCTCACATCGATAACAGGGAGATCGAAGCGAACATCGAGCACACGCGATTTCCAGTTCCCGAGGACGAGGTGCACGCGCCAACAAACGACTTTCCGGGCCTGCTACGCGCCGCGGATCTCATCGGTCAGCTGGCCGACGTCAACTACCTACGCAAGACCCCGGCGCTATTCTCTGAGTTTCGTGAGACGGGTGCCAGTGAGAAGCTAGGTTATACGAGTGCGGCCGATCTGCGCGCCGCCTATCCGGCCTTCTTTTGGCAGGTTGTGCGCCCCTACATCGACAGCGCGCTCGGCTACCTTCGCGTGACGCAGGAGGGCAAACTGTGGATCGCCAATCTTTACGCGAATGTCTTTTCCACGGAGCACAGCGGCAGTATCTAAAGGCCTCACGGGTGCGTCGCATGGTTCCGTTCGATGCTCGGTCCGGTCCTGCGCCGCACATCCGCGAGTACGTCGCGGCCAAGCGTCTCGATCCCGGCGAGAATATCGGCCTGACGCATCCCGGGCCAGCTCACCCGCATGCTTGCATGAGTGATCCCCACGCGATGCTGGGCCACCAGCATGTCCGCCACCTGCGTTGGTGTGCCGATGGCGAAACGTTCGGCGGCGAGCCTGCGCAGCTGCTGCTCCAGGTTAGCGTTGCGATCGAGGGCAATATCCTGAAGCCCCCACGACGCATAGGACGCATATTTTTCGAGCAAATAGGGCGCGACGCGGCCGAATGCCTGATCTTCATCCGCAGCACAGCTGACCTCGATGAGGCGGCAGATATGGCGGCTCGGCGGTAGGCCGGCGGCGGCCCGAGTGGAGGCAAAAAGGCTTACCTGCTCGGCGATTTGGTCCAGCCGTGGGATCGGCACCGCTAACCATCCGTCGGCGATCCGTGCAGCCCGGGCAATCGCCGCTGTCACCTGCGCACCGATCAAGATCGGTGGTCTGGGCGACTGCAGCGGCCTGGGCCGGATGCTCACATCATGAAACTGCCAGTGCCGACCTAAGTGCGTGACGCGATCCTCACTCCACAGCCGGCGGACTATATCGATGCCTTCGCTAAGCCGACTCACGCGTTCCGACATCGGTATGCCGAAGGCGGCGAACTCCTCTGGGCGGTAACCCAACCCGACCCCAAACATAAATCTGCCGCCGGTCACCACACCCATAAAGGCGCTGATTTCGGCAAGCTCGATCGGATTGTGCAATGGCAGCAGGATCAAGTTGGTGCCGATCCATACCCCTTCCGCTATGGCGGCCACCTGCTGGAGCAGGGGCAATTGTGGGAAGTAGTGGAACCCGGGCGTGACGTGATGCTCGCCAGCCCAGACCGAATCGAACCCGAGGCCGGCGACCAGCCGAGCCTGCTCGAGCGTTTCGGCCATGCGGCGCGCCGGATCTTCGGTCTCTGGATGTTGCGAATTGAGATAGATACCGAGCTTCATCGGCTCTGTCCCCCGTTCTCCACTGCGCCAACACTACCACACAACCAGCGGGGCGTGAGCAAGAACCGTGGAAATCATCGTGCCGATGATCTATCGCCTGGCGACCGCCGTTCCGACGAGATCGGGAAGAGCCAAACCAGTCCGTCATGTCCTCGATCGATCGCGCCGCCGAAAGGTGCGCAACAAAGCTGTTCACATCATCCACCGCATATGCTCACGACGCGTCGGCAGGTCACATTACATCAGCTATGGCCTTCGCTTTGTTCAGCAATGCTTCCGCCATCCTGATACTTGCGATGTCAATCAGCTTGCCATCGAGGGAGACGGCACCCCTGCCCTCCTTTGCGGCTCGGTTCATGGCGTCTAGAATTCGCTGCGCCCTCGTCACTTCGGTGTCGGACGGCGTGAACACTTGGTTTGCCAATGCAATCTGGGACGGATGAATCGCCCACTTGCCCTCGTAGCCGAGAACGGCAGCGCGCCTCGCCGCGGCCGTATAGCCCTCGGGGTCAGAGAAGTCACCAAACGGCCCGTCGATCGGCCGCAAGCCATAGGCTCGACAAGCCACCAGCATCCTGGTCTGGGCCGCGTGCCATTGATCGGCCCAAAAGTATGGTCGCCTGCCCTCAGCATCCGGGTCGGCCAACACCCCATATTCCGGGTTTACACCCCCGATGACGGTCGTTCGTGCTCGCGTAGAGGCGGCGTAGTCCGCTACACCAAACGACATGGCCTCCAATCGGCGGCTCGATTGGGCTATGGCCTCCACATTGGCCATGCCCAGCGCTGTCTCGATGAGCACTTCGAAGCCGATCCGCTTTGTTCGCTTCTTGGCCGCCTCAATCTGGGTCACGAACATATCAAGCGCGTAGACGTCGCTCGCCACACCCACTTTGGGGATGAGTATCATATCCAGCCGCGGACACCCTTCAACGACGTCCACAACATCGCGGTACATGTAGTAGGTATCGAGACCATTGATACGCAACATCATGGTCTTCTCACCCCAGTCAATGTCGTTGAGGGCTGCGATCACGTTGCGTCGCGCCTGCTCCTTTTCATCTGGGGCGACCGCATCCTCCAGATCCAGGAAGATAATATCAGCTTTGGACTTAGCCGACTTCTCGAAGAGCGAGGGATTCGATCCGGGAACCGCCAGTTCGGAACGGTGCAAGCGAGGGCGCGCCTGTTCGACTAGAGTGAAGCTCATCGTGGCTCCTTTTCGGGTTAGCCGGTGGCCCCAAGACCCGCGGCAATGCAATTAATCGAGAGTAACAACGCGGACTTGTATTGCTCCTTCGTTAATGCATCCTCCGCAGAGCGAAATCGACGAAGCAATTCGACCTGCTCCCGATTCACTTCATTGATTGTGGGTAGGCGTTGGTCCAGTCGGGCGCGGTATTGGGCAAGACGTTGGGCAACCTCCCTGTCACCGCTGATGCGCAACACCATGTCACGGGTAAGCTGGTACTCTCGTTCTATCATAAAGAAGATGCTTCTGCGCGCCGTCTCGTCGGCGACCAGATCGGCATAGTCCCGCGCAATGGAGAGGTCCACCAGGACAAGGGTCTTTTCCAATTCATCAAGGATGAGACGAAAGAGTCGACAGTCTCTAAACATGCGGTGCAGCAGCGCCTCCCCGCGGCCCCCGCGCACCTCGATGAAGGCTGCAAGTCCGCTGCCGGCGCCATACCATCCGGTGATGGCGTGTCGATTCTGCGCCCAAGCGAACACCCATGGGATGGCCCGCAGATCACCCAAAGTTTGAACACCGAGGCGGCGCGCAGGGCGGGACCCGATGTTGAGTAGAGAAATCTCCTCGAGCGGGCTTGCGGCCTGCAAGTAGGTGACAATGCTGGGACTGGAGGTCAGCTGGTGGTAGGCCGCGTGAGCCGCACCGGATATCGCTTCCATCGCATCGTCGAACTCGCTGCGGGGAATCAGCGCTTGCTCCCGTTCGGACTTCAAGGTGTGTGCGAACACACTGCTGGCAAGCAATTCGATCTGATACGCCGCCGTGCCACGGTTGGCGTACTTGAATGAAACTACCTCGCCCTGTTCAGTAACTCGGAACCGACCGCGGATCGATCCCGCCGGTTGAGCGGCAATCGCGCGGCCCGTCGGCACACCTCCTCGACTAACCGACCCGCCGCGACCATGGAAAAATGCAATGGCAATCCGCGCCTCATCACCGAGGCGGGTCAACTTCGATTGGACCTTTGCAAGCTCCCAGTTCGACGACACGAAGCCGCCGTCCTTGTTGGAGTCAGAATAGCCAATCATCACCTCCTGGACGCCACCCTGCCAACGCGCGCTGCGACGGACGACTGGGATTCCCAAAAGCTCGCGCATGATCGCTGGCGCTGCGCGAAGATCGCTGATTGTCTCGAACAATGGCACGATCGGCAGCGGGCAAACTTCAACCCCGGCAGCATCCAGGAAGAGACCTGCCTCCTTGGCCAACACGTAAGCGCCAAGCACGTCGTCAACTGAGCGTGCCATACTCAGGATGAAACTACCGAAGGCCTCACGATCCAGGCGGTGTCGCATGTCGCCAACCAACCTGAACATGGCTAGTGTTTCTTCTGCTTCTGCGGACAAACCCGCCAAAGCTCGCTCTCCCAAACGCGGCAGAGCAAGCTCGCTTAGCAACCAGCGCCGCCAATCCGCAGAACTGGGTGACGGTGGCGTGTCCCCTGCGGTCGTTGTTGCATGCCATATGGCTTGTAGTGCCTGGGTCGTCCGCGTCGTGTTCTCTCGTAGATCGAGGCGTACCGTGCTGAAGCGAAAAATCTCCACGGCCCAACGCACCGGACGCACCAGATCGCCCGCAATGGACGAACATCCAGCGTCAACGAGAGCTTTTTCCAGCACGCGGAGATCCACAACGAGCTCATCGGCGTTACCGTACTGGGCGCGCATGGTCCGCCTCCCCTGCGCGGCCGCAATCGACTCGCCGAGTTTGCGGATCATGCAAGTCACATATTGTCGATAAGGCTCGCCGGGATTCCGCTCACCGATAGCGGTCGCATCGCCACTCGCTTGGAGCAGACGGTTGAGTTCATTGCGAAAGGCATCGCTAACCGGACGAACACGCTCGCTGATCGACAGCATGCGAGCTAGCTCGGTCAAACAGAGCTTGTAGCGGCACATGCCGGCAAGCGCATTGTCGGACAATATTTGCTGTGTCACAGACGTAGTAACGAATGGATTCCCATCCCGATCGCCGCCAATCCACGAACCGAACTGCAGCAGAGGAGCAACCTCGAAATGCTCACCCGGATAGTATCGGCGAAGTGCTCGCTCCAAGGACACAAGCATCTCCGGCAACACGTCGAATAGGGTCTCATCGAAGAAATGTAACCCCCACGCGACCTCTTGTTGCACCGTGGGCTTTTCGAGATGCAACTCACCTGTCATCCACAGCAGTTCAATCTGATTTCTGAGTGCATCAACGAGCGCGCAGCGCTCGGAAGAGGTCCATCGGGGCGACTCCAGTTCTCTTAGAAGCAGGTACATCTTGCGATGCTTCTCGAGAACGGTGACCCGCTTTGCTTCGGTGGGATGCGCGGTTATCACCGGTCGAATGCGCAGCGTGTCGAGCCGTGACCCGATTTCTTGCGCAGTGACGTCGGCGCGGGAGGCCTCCGCTAGCACATAGTCAAAAGTACCTTTAAGTTGGTCGCGTCCGCGCGCGCCTTCGACCTGTCTGCGTCGCCGCATCGCGGCAGCTTGCTCCGCGAGTGAGAGCAGCTGGAACCAGATGCCTTGCGCTTGCAACACTCGCGACATGAGCGTCGGATTGAGGTCAAAGCGGCCTGCGGTGCCGCGCAGCACGGGCTCGATCTCGGGTTGGTGATGGCAGACGACCTCGACGAGCAGATCGAATAGCAAATCTGCCGTTTCTTTGGTCGATGGGCCTGTGATCGGCTCGCGCGACGCATCCGAGGCCGATCTATTGCTCAAGCCGTGAACGGCGGGTCGGTTGGCGCGCATTTCTCCGCCCCGCCGCGGTTGGATGTCGAGCATAAGCGCTCTCCGCTATTCACGCGGACTTCTGGCGGGTGTTCCGCCCTGCCAACACCTGTGCGATGGTCGCGCCGAATTCCGCCGGATTTGGCGCCAGCTTGAGACCATAGGAGCGCATAACTTGCATTTTTTCCGCTGCGCTGTCGCCACTAGCAGAGATGATCGCTCCCGCGTGCCCCATCCGCCGCCCTTTTGGGGCTGTGAGGCCTGCCACAAAAGCCACCACCGGCTTCTTCATGTTGCCCTTGATCCAGGCTGCAGCTTCAGCCTCCTGCGGACCGCCGATTTCCCCAATCATCAATATCGCTTCCGTCTCGCGATCCTCTTCAAACAACGCGAGATGGTCGAGGAAGGAACTGCCGTTGATCGGGTCACCACCAATACCAACACTCGTGGAAATACCAATACCGACAGCTTTCATTTGCGCTGCAGCCTCATAGCCCAATGTGCCCGAACGCGAGATGACACCGACACAGCCTTGCGCATAGATGTGACCCGGCATGATTCCCAACATTGACTTGCCAGGGCTGATAATTCCGGCGCAGTTTGGGCCGACCAGCATGGTACGCCGTTCTTTTGCATAACGCAGCAGGTAGCGTTTGACGCGCATCATATCCTGCGCCGGGATGCCATCAGTGATCGAGCAGACGAGCCGGATACCGGCATCGGCCGCTTCCATGATGGCGTCGGCTGCAAACGCCGGCGCCACAAAGGTAATGCTCGCGGTGGCTCCCGTGACCCTCACGGCTTCCTTGACTGTATTAAAGACCGGCACACCGAGGTGCGTTGTGCCCCCCTTCCCGGGAGTGACACCGCCGACCACGTTGCTACCGTGGCCGATCATCTCCTTGGTATGGAAGCTGCCTTTGTCGCCCGTAATCCCCTGAACGAGAATCGGCGTCTTTTCATCGATCAAAATGCTCACGTTATCCTCCTGCTTACGTCACGATGGCCGCGTGTCGCGATACAGTGACAACCTTCTCTGCGGCATCTGCGAGGGTATCCGCAGCAATGATCGGGATGCCGCTTCGATCGATGATCTGCCGGCCCGCTTCAACGTTGGTTCCCGCCAGCCGCACAACGAGAGGCACATTTAGAGAGGTCTCCTGACACGCGCGCACAATGCCCTGAGCAATCCAGTCGCAACGATTGATGCCTGCGAAAATATTGACAAGAATCGCCCGCACGTTGGGGTCGGATAAAACCAACCTAAAGGCAGTCGCAACGCGCTCCGGCGAAGCGCCACCTCCGACATCGAGGAAATTTGCCGGGCTGCCACCCGCATGTTTGATCATATCCATGGTTGCCATCGCCAGCCCGGCACCGTTGACGATGCAGCCGATTTCCCCGTCAAGCCCGATGTAATTCAAATGCTGCTCCGCGGCCTGTGCCTCCCGCATCTCTTGTTGCGAGGTGTCTTGCATGTCCGCAATGTTGTGTCGGCGGAACAGCGCATTGTCATCAAACGACATTTTGGCGTCGAGCGCGATGATGCGATCGTCTTTGGTCACGACAAGCGGGTTAATCTCAAGCATCGTGGCATCGCAATCTCGAAAGGCCCGGTAAGCGCCCATGATCGTTGTAACAGCGCGCGCGACCTGTTTTATATTCAACCCAAGGCGAAAGGCCAGTTCGCGTGCTTGGAATGACTGCAATCCCACGGCTGGTTCAACAATAATCTGAAGGAGTGCCTCGGGATCTGTCTTGGCAATCTCCTCGATCTCCATCCCACCATGACACGACGCGATGACGCGGACACGTTCCGCCTTGCGATCAAGCACATAACCCAGATAGAGCTCGCGCTCGTAGCGGTCCGCGACTTCGACATACACTCTCTGCACCGGTTTTCCGCCAGGTCCGGTTTGTGCGGTAACCAAACGCTTTCCCAGAAGGTCTCGTGCGGCTTGCTGGACCTCATGGTATGTCTCGCATAGCCGGATCCCGCCTGCCTTGCCGCGACCACCCGCGTGAATTTGCGCCTTCACGGCCCAATGCCAGCCGCCGAGTTCTGTGGCGACATAAACTGCCTGGTCTGCGGTGAATGCGATCGTACCACGCGGGACGGCCACCCCGAAGCTGGCGAGCAACTCCTTGGCCTGATATTCATGGATGTCCATGTATCCTCCTCCTCCGAGGTTCCAAACACCTTGCCGCGGGAGCCGATCAACCGATCGATTTTTTGACAGACCGGTAGCAGGCTTCGGTTGCCGCTGAAGCGCGCGAGAGAAGCTTGTCCAATTCCGCCACCTGGTGGGTCACGAATTGACGATCCGTTATGGCCTTGACGTTAATCATCACGTTCAAGGCGCCGCTACGCACAGCTGCATGTGCGGCAAGAACCGCAACACCGGCATCGCTCAAGACGTTGATATTGCCCTTCTGGGCGACGACAGCACTTAGGTCGATAATTTCACAGCAGACGCGGCAACATCGCAGAGGCACTTGTGTGGCTTCCTTGAGCGCGTTCTGAATTGCTTGGGCACGGAGCGCCAACTCCTCTTGCGTCTGGCGTGGCATGGCATATGCTGTTATGACCGCACCAAACGACTCCACATCCTTCTCAATCATCTCGGTCAGCTGTCCACGAAGCTCCTCCGTTCGAGCCAATACGGCGTTTAGCTCCCTCTCGACATCACGGTATTTTGCTTTTCCGATGGTCAGATTGCAGACCATGCTCAGGAGAGCTGCGGCCATCGCGCCGATCACGGCGGCCGCGCTACCACCCCCAGGCGTCGCCTTCCGGCTCGCCAACTCGTCGAGAAAATGCTCAATGGAACTCTGCTTGATCATTGGCGTCACGTCATTGCCTTTGCCTGTGCGTAGATCTGTTCGGCATCAAGAACTTGATCAGAACGTTCAAAGAGTTGACCAATACAGGCACGATGCAGCTTGAGTTTGAGTGCGCCGATGCCTAACGCACCAAAAATGACTTTGCCGCTCCGGTCTTTTGCCTTGTCGACCGCCTCGATGCCAGCAATTCCCAAAGGAGGTTGCGCATTGCAGTCAGCAATCAGCTCAATCTCAGACTGGCTCTGCCAATGCTGCGCTTCGAGTAGTTCGACCCCGATCGCTCCGGCCGCAAAGACAATGTGTGCCCCTTTGATGGCCGCGGCGCGCGCCTCACTATCGATAGCCTCAACCGGATGCGGAAGCGCACCAAATCGTGCCTCAATGGTCCGGCATGCGGCTTCTGCACGCTGTTTGACTCGCGACGTGAGGTTGACAACCGCGCCCTCTTTGGCAAGCAGGGCCGCAGCGCGCATTCCAACCGGTCCCGTTCCCGCGAGCACGACGGCCTTCTTGCCCCCGAGATCACGTCCTTTGGCAAGTTGAGCGACCCCAGCAGCAGCAGTGGTATTTGACCCATTGCTATCGAGCATGACGGAGACGCGAAAACTGCCGAAGAACCGTTTGCTCACCGCAGTAAGCAATTGCTCTCCTGCAACCATGTTGCCGCCGCCAATGAAAATGGCCGTATGGCGCTTCTCATTCGGCCCGCGGGTGAAGATTGTGCCGTCGACCAAGGCACCGACATTGCTCGGCGTGACGCCACCGTAGCCGATGACACGATCGGCACCGCCGTCGTAGCCCACAACAGTATCGAAAGTGCTCGGCATTGGATCTGTGTCGAACAGAAATAACAATTTTTTCATGAGTTTTCCGCCGCGTTACCAGACACGTTCGTGCCGTGCTCTAGACGTCCACCACATTTTGCGGCCTGCCGGCCACGAAGGCTTCAATGTTATCGATCAACTGGTCCGCCAGGATTTGCATGGCCTCCCGACTGGCCCAGGCGATGTGCGGAGTTAAGATGAAATTCGGCAAAAGCAAATCCAACAGCACATTGCCCTCTCGCGGCGGTTCGTTCGTGAGGACGTCGAAGCCGGCTCCGGCAATAACCCCGTCTCTCAGAGCGCGCGCGAGCGCATTTTCGTCAACAAGACCCCCGCGGGCCGTGTTGATGAGGACGGCGTCCGGCCGCATCATTGCCAGCTGCTCCGCCCCGATCATGTTGCGCGTCTGCGCGGTCAAAGGGACATGGAGCGTAACAATGTCGCTCTCTTTGAGGATTGTCACGAGATCGACAAGACCCGGTTGCGGAACAACGTCGGTCGCCAGCACCCGCATTCCGAATGCTTCGGCGCGCCGTGCCACCGACTTTCCAAGTTCGCCAAATCCGACGATCCCAAGGGTCGAGCCTGAGATGTCACGGATCGGGTGTGGAAAGAAGCAGAACTGTTCGGCTTGTTGCCATACTCCTTGGCGGACGTCGTCGCAGTAGCCGATCAAGCTGCGGCGCAACGCGAAGATCAGTGCGAAGACATGTTCGGGCACAGTATTGAAGGCGTAATTGCGAATGTTGACGATGGTAATTCCGGCCGCTCGGCAATGATCTTTGTCGATGATATCCGTTCCCGTGGCCGCGACAGCGATCAGTTTCAATTTCGGCAATTGCCGCAGCGTCTCCCCGTCTAGAGGGACTTTGTTGATGATGGCAATCGTGGCGTCCTTGAGTCGTTCAACGACTTCGGAGCGGTGCGTCGCCGCGTATTCCTGGTAAGAATGCGGGAAACTCGGCGGCCGTATACGGGCATCCAATGTGGCGCGATCAAGAAATACAATAGAGTGCTGCATCACTACTCTTCCTGCCGTTCCTAGCTTTGCAGGTTGGCATAGACGGGAAACGCGTCGCAAAGCGACTGCGCCTTCTCGGCAACTGCGGCAATGATGCCAACGTCGGTTGGCGCATCAAGAACATCGGCAGTGAGATGAGCGACGATTTTGGCCTCGGCCTCACCGAAACCGCGGGTTGTCATCGCCGCCGATCCGACCCGCAGCCCGCTGGTGACGGTAGGCTTTTCAGGGTCGTTCGGGATCGCATTCTTGTTGATTGTGATATGCGCCTGGCCGAGCGCAACCTCGGCGTCCCTTCCGGTGATCTTCTTGGATCGCAGATCAACAAGAAACATGTGGGAGTCCGTCCCGCCTGACACGATTCGCAGGCCGCGGTCGGTAAGCGTGCGTGCCATCGTGCGCGAATTCTGCAGGACCTGCTTCTGATAACCTTTGAATTTAGAATCGAGTGCTTCCTTGAAGGCCACCGCCTTGGCGGCGATCACGTGCATTAGAGGTCCACCCTGGAGAGCCGGAAAAACTATCGAATTAAGCATTTTCGCGTGATTGTCGGTTGCGAGGATAAAGCCGCCGCGCCGCCCACGAAGCGTTTTGTGAGTCGTACTGGTGACGAAATCGGCGATGCCCACCGGGGTCGGATAGAGCCCGGCCGCAATGAGACCAGCATAGTGCGCCATGTCGACGAGGAGATAGGCACCGATCGAATCAGCGATCGTGCGGAAGCGCTTCCAATCGATCACCCGGGAGTAGGCCGATGCGCCAGCGACAATCATCTTGGGCGTGTGTTCCTCGGCAAACCGCTGCACGGCGTCGTAGTCGATCTCCTC